>Ga0257111_1000959_pt1 | contig 11840 bp, 10 predicted proteins | sample LP_taG_6_FD_191567 | JGI IMG/M metagenome (GOLD analysis project Ga0257111, IMG submission 191567) | Marine microbial communities from Northeast Subartic Pacific Ocean, Canada - LP_J_2015_P26_500m | ecosystem: Environmental > Aquatic > Marine > Oceanic | place: Canada: Northeast Subartic Pacific... | reverse complement strand
TTTCCTTTACTGACTTTATAGGGTACTTCTTCAATTTCTGTACCCACTTCATCATACATCCGACCCATAAATCGTTTGATTGAAAAAACAGTGTTTTCTGGATTAGTCACCGCCTGGCGTTTTGCAGGCTGGCCTACAAGCCGATCGCCATCTTTTGTAAATGCAACAATTGAAGGGGTTGTTCTCCCGCCTTCTGAACTAGTAATTACAGTAGGTTCTCCACCTTCTAGAACAGCCACACATGAATTAGTTGTTCCAAGGTCGATTCCGATAATTTTTCCCATTTTTATACTCCTTAAGTGGGTGAATATTAAATACTAACCCTCAAAAGTCAATAATTATGCCATAATTAATAGTGAAGCAATTTGGCAGACTTATTATGATTAGTCTCTATATATGACAGAAATATGTTAAGATTCGATAGATTTTGTTGGTTTTTTACCTTTTTTAGGTTTCTTTTTTTGAGATATTTTTATCCTAGACTTTGCGCGAATTGGTAAAAATTCAAACGATTTACGATGTACATTTATTTTAATGCCTTCTGATCCGCTAAATGCTTTCCCTAATAATAATTCTGACAGGGGGTTTTCTAACGAATTTTGAATTTCTCTGCGTAAAAATCTAACACCATATTCTGCGCTAAATCCTTTTTCAAGAATAAGTGATTTTGCTTTTTTAGTTACAAATAAAGTAAATCCGACTTTATCCAAATTTTCATGAAGGTCCAACAATTGTAAATCAATAATTTTTAAAACGTTTTCTTTTGACAATGGGTGATAAACTATTGTTTCATCCAGCCGATTTAAAAATTCTGGATTAAATGTACCCTTCACCTGATCTAAAATGCGATCCCGCATATCTTCATAGTTCGCTTCTTCACTATCTTCCGAAAAACCAAATGATCCGCTCCCTTGAATTTCTTTGGTCCCAATATTGGATGTCAGAATTATAATGGTATTCCGGAAATCTACTTTTCTCCCTAAACCGTCGGTCAACACCCCTTCATCAAATAATTGTAATAGCACATTAAACACATCCGGATGGGCTTTTTCAATTTCATCAAATAAAATAACTGAATATGGATTTCGTCGAACTTTTTCAGTGAGTTCACCTCCTTCTTCATATCCAACATATCCAGGTGGCGCACCAATAAGTCTTGATACAGAAAACCGTTCACCATATTCACTCATATCCAGTTTAATGAGCGCTTCCCCGTGACTAAATAAATAATGAGCTAATACCTTAGCTGTTTCAGTCTTTCCTACGCCAGTGGGGCCCAAAAACAGGAATACACCAATTGGTCGATTTGGACTTTTTAGACCTGCGCGAGATCGTTGTATTGCGCGACTGACACTATTAATAGCCCGATCTTGTCCAATAATCCCTTCGGATATTTCATCATTCATCTTTAGCAGTTTCTGGCCTTCAGACTGGGCAACTTTTCGTACCGGTATTCGCGTCACCATCGATACCACATCTGCAATATTGTCTTCTGTAACCCTAATGGGGTTAGATGCCTCATTTATTTGCCAATCATTCTGGAGATTCTTCAGTTTATAAACCAGTTTTTGTTCCGTATCTCGAAGATTGGCTGCATCTTCAAATTTTTGTGCCATCACAACCGAATCTTTTTTCGACCGTACCTTTTCAATTTCAAGTTCAAGGTCTATCACTTCTTGAGGTACTTTCATATTCAGCATATGAGAACGAGAGCCCGCTTCATCCAGGATATCAATGGCTTTATCAGGTAAATACTTATCGGTAATGTAACGATCGGATAATTGAACACAGGCTTCAATCGCATCATCATCATAAATAACATTATGATGTTTTTCATAACTGGATTGAAGTCCTTTCAGGATAGCAATAGACTCCGCTGTTGATGGCGGTGCTACGTTCACTTTTTGGAACCGACGATCCAGAGCGCCATCTTTCTCTACATATTTCCGATATTCATCTAGCGTAGTGGCCCCAATACAATGAATGTCTCCACGAGCTAGCGCCGGTTTAAACATATTAGAAGCATCCAAAGATCCGGAGGCACCACCCGCGCCAACGAGGGTATGAAGTTCATCAATGAACAAAATTAGGTTGTCGGTTTTTTCTAACTCCACCATGATTGTTTTCATTCGCTCTTCAAATTGACCGCGATATTTTGTTCCCGCAACAAGTCCGGCTAAATCGAGAGATAAAATTCGTTTATTGTGCAAAAGACGTGGAACATCTTTTGTGATAATTTTTTGTGCAAGTCCCTCAATAATAGCAGTTTTACCCACACCAGGTTCACCAATCAGGACGGGGTTATTCTTTTTGCGACGCGACAATATTTGGGCCACCCGTTCAATTTCATTCTGTCGTCCAATCACCGGATCAAGCTTTCCTTGTCGGGCCATTTTGGTAATATCCCGAGAAAAATGATCCAGCGCAGGTGTTTTTGACTTGGGTGATTTTTCTTTCAGTTTAGGCTTTGACTGCACAGGATTTCCTACCCGACTATCATCCTGAATTAAATCCACAACACTGTCATAATTCAAGTTATGAGCGTTGAGTACTTCGTAAGCGATTCCTTCTGTTTCTTTCAGCATGGCTAAAAGAAGATGCTCGTCATCAGCAATCGTGACTCCTATTGCAGATGCTTCATTAAAGGCATTTCGAAGGATGCGCTCCGCACGGCGAGTCAAAGGTAAATGTCCCAATGTCATGGTACCGCCAGACGTTTTTATCATATCCTCCACCATGGAACGGATATCTTCAATGTCACAGTCATAAATATCAAAAATCTTAGAACCAAGCCCAGAATCTTCACGCAAAAGACCCAATAATAAATGCTCAGAACCCACATAACTATGTCCAAGGCGAATGGCTTCCTCCTTGGCATATTTCATTATGCTCTGCACGCGTTTAGAAAAATTTTCTTTCATGCTACCTTGAAATTAAACAGGCTTTATTCAGTATCAAAACTTATCTGTGGGAGAGATTGACCCATTCCCCAGATAATATTTCTTTTTTCCAATGGATGCCACCTCCGGATTATGGGTGGTAATAACAAATGCCTGATTAAAATCAGTATTGATTTTTTTGAACAAATCAACCAGACGATTGGCATTTCCCAAATCTAGATTTCCTGTGGGTTCATCGGCCAACACTAGTTTTGGCTCATTCATTAGGGACCGTACCACCGCTACACGCAGGCGTTCCCCTCCGGACAATTGGGATGGAAAATGATCCTTCCGATCAATGAGGCCAATATAATCTAATAATTCATTCGCTTTATAATGATCTCCCTCATTTCCTGAGATTTGATTTGGAATGAGCACATTCTCATACGCAGTAAATTCCGGTAGTAAATGGTGAAACTGAAAAACAAAGCCAAGAACCGAATTACGTAGTTGAGCTAATGCATTATTCGACAGAGATTCTACAGATCTACCATCTAATATAAGTGTACCCCTGTCCGGTTTATCCAATGTGCCCAATATATTGAGTAAGGTGGATTTCCCTGCACCACTGGGGCCCATAATGGTCACGAGATCACCTGGCTCGATATCCATAGATATATCTTTAAATACGGAAAGTTTTTTGGATCCGTTTCGATAGGATTTTGATAAATTTTTTGCTTCTAAAATCATTTCTCTAAATTAATGGCTTCTAAGGGTGAAATCATCAGAGCCCGTTTCGCTGCAATGAAGGAAGATAAAATGACCATTCCCAGGGAAATAGACAAGATAGTTATGACATCATTAATAAAAATAACCATAGGCAAATAAGGGGTAAAATATATATCCTCCGGCAGGGAGATAAGGCCAAAAACATTTTGGGCCAGAATGAATAGCAATCCAATCCCTAAGCCTGCCGAAATCCCCAGTCCGCCAATCATTCCTCCCTGATGCATGACGATTGATTTTACCAATCCTCGTGTTGTTCCCATCACTTGAAGAATTCCATATTCTCTTACTTTTTGTGCTGTAACTAATATCAATGTTGTCACAAGATTAAAACAGGCGACCATAATAATCAAACTCAGTACCGCCAAGGACCCTATCCGCTCAAATTGCATAGCGCCGAATAATTCACTGTGGAGATCTCCCCAAGTATCAACATGGGCATTCGTAAATCTTTTTTGAATGGTTGCCTTTACCCTATCAATCTCGGCATTTTCAGTGAGGCGAATATCCACGCCATCTGGACCTTCTTTACGAATAAACAGTTTTTGGCCAACACTTGTTGGAATAAATGCAATTTTATCATCCAAATCCAGCACTTGTATATTAAAAATACCACCCACAATACATTGAATCTGTCGCGGGATTCCCCAACTGGATCCATGGTCTATAGGACTCATAATCCTGAGTCCATCTCCCAAATTAAGATTAAGTCGTCGAGCCGTCATTTCACCTAAAAATACCTGAGGTAAATCTGAACTCCTATCTCCTTTCAGCATATTTAATTCGTAGAATGAGGTTATCATTCCAGGATCCACAGCCTTGAGTAAAACCATCCGTTGGGAATCATCCCGCCCGAGGATTAATCCTTTTCGTTCTTGAAATGGCATGACTGACTTTACCCCACTAATCGATTGAATTTCCTCTATGCTACTATTCCAATCGGTTATTCCACTCACACGAATATCACCTTCAAAACCAATAATCCGACTCACGACACGTGATTCAAACCCATTGAGAATCGATACAGAAAGAATCATGGCCATACAACCCACGGCCAAGCCAATAATAGCGATCCACCCCGTCAGACGACTAGGGCCAGCCCCTTTTCCACCAAGCATAAAGCGCCTGGCGATAGATTGTGAGAATTTCATTCGTAATTCAATGCCTTCGCCGGCTGAATATTCCCGGCACGAATCGTGGGCCAAATTGCAGCAAAAATAGCAAAAATAGCTGAAACAATCGTCACAATACCTACATGAGCGAGATTCACATCTAAGGGAATAAAATCCATAAAATACACATCTTCTGGTACGGTAATCAGTTTGAAATTATTCTGTAGCCAGGCAAGAGAAAGAGCCAAGGCAGAACCGGAAACAGCACCTGCCACACCGATAATAAATCCCTTTGCAAGAAAGACCTGTTTCAACTTTCTTTCAGGCAACCCTAAAGATTTCAAAATTCCAATTTGACGTGTTTTATCCAGAACAATCATGGCCAAAGCCGATATAATATTCACAATACCCACCAGAGCGATGAGGCTGAAAATAAATAAAATTGGCCATCGCTGAACATCCATCCATTTGAACAAGGAACGGTTTTTCTCTTTCCATGTCATAACCATATAAGGATAAGCCAGTTCTTCTCCTAATAATTGGGAAAAATCATTTGCCAATGCAGGATCATACAACCGCAGCACATGACCGGACACTTTCCCTTTCATATTAAATAATCCATCAGCCTGTATCAAGTTTGTATAAACGAGAGACTGATCATATTCAGACATACCCGAATGAAAAATTCCAGTAACGGTAAATTGTTTTAGTCGTTTTTTCGATCCCCTTAACGAGGTCAAATCAAAAAGAACCGTTTTATCTCCAATACCAATATTCAATTGATTTGCCAACCGTTCTCCAATGATGATCCCGCGATCTTTCACATCAACAGTTCCACTGATTAATAATTTTGTGAGAAACTCGGCTCCGGATTCCTCAATCCCTTCCACAATCACGCCCTCTGCGGACTTTCCTTTTCGTAATAAAGCAGAACCCTGAATAAATTTAGATTTAACCACTTCTTCATTATAAGCAGATACAAATTGATCCAATTCTTCAATGTCTGACCGGATGGGATTATTTAAATAATGGCGGACACGAATGTGGCCATCAAAGTCAGCAATTTTTTCTGAGATGACTCTTTCGAATCCATTGAGAATAAATAATGTAATAAGAAGCGCCGAAATTCCTACTGCAAGTCCCGCCACAGAAAGTACACCGGCAATTCGGGTAAAACTCCCTTTTTGAGTTGAGCGGAGATATCGAGTGGATAGGTAAAAAGGGAAATTCACCAGATATATTTTATTCTTCTGTTCGCATAGCCGGAAAAAGAATCACATCTTTAATGGTCACATTTTCCGTCAGCAACATGACCAAGCGATCCACACCTATCCCTACTCCGCCTGTAGGCGGCATGCCTGTTTCCATGGCCTGAAGGAAATTTTCATCTACAGGGTGAGCTTCTTCATCTCCCCTTTCCGCCAACCGGGCTTGGGATTCAAATCGTTCCCGCTGATCAATGGGATCATTCAACTCTGTAAATGCATTGGCAAATTCCGCTCTACCAATAAATAATTCAAATCGTTCGACTAAATGAGGATTTCCGCTACGGTGTTTTTTCGCCAAAGGTGAAATGGCTTTGGGATAATCAGTAACAAATGTGGGCTGCACCAGATTCGGCTCTACCAATGCGCTCATTAATTCATCCAGCATTTGACCGTAATTGGCATTTTCTTCCACTTCAATATTATTGGATTTACATATCTTTTTCATTTGTTCATCTGACGCTTCAGTCAAATCTTCTCCCGTCGCATCCTTTAACAATTCTAAAAGAGGCCGACGCTGAAATGGTTTGGATAAATCTATTTCCATTTCTCCCCAAGTCACCTGCAAAGCATCTATGTTTTTTGCAACACTTTGAATCATATCTTCCACCAGATTCATATTATCTTCAAAATCTGCATATGCCCAATAAAATTCCAACATAGTGAATTCAGGATTATGATTCCGATCCATTCCTTCATTGCGGAAATCCTTGGCAATTTCATACACACGATCCATTCCGCCTATAATCAATCGTTTTAAATAAAGTTCGTCGGCAATCCGCAAATAAAGCTGCTGATCCAGAGCATTGTGATGAGTCGTGAAAGGCCGGGCATTGGCACCACCATAGAGTGGTTGAAGGACAGGCGTTTCAACTTCTAAAAATCCTAAATTATCCAAATGATCTCTGAGTCCACGAATGATTTTTGCCCGCTTAACAAAGGTATCTCGTACTACCGGATTTACAATTAAATCCAGATGACGATTTCGATAACGCTGTTCTTTATCGATGAATGCGTCAAATGTTTCCCCTTCTTTTTCTTTCACAACCGGTAAAGGACGAATGGATTTACATAAAATCGTAATCGAATTTGCGTGGACAGATATTTCGCCCATTTTCGTTTTAAAGGCATATCCCTGAACACCCACATAGTCACCCATATCCAATAATTTAAAATGAGCATAATTTTCTTCACCTACATCATCTCTCCGGATAAATACCTGGATTTTTCCCTTCCCATCCTGGATGTGAAAAAATGATGCTTTTCCCATTTTCCGAAGGGACATGATGCGTCCCGCAACATTTACATCATTATTTTCAAGATTTTCAAAATCATTCAAAATATCTAAACTGAAATGGGTGGGCTCGTATTTTTGTGGATAGGGATCAATACCTGCATCCAATAGTTTCTGTAATTTTTCTTTACGAAAATCGATGATTTGTTTTAAGCTTTTTTGATCTTCTGACATTATAATTATACTTTCTCTGTTTCCAAATTTCGCCCCAATTGACTCATTAAAAAGGCACGAATAAATTTATCAATATCACCATCCATGACTGCCGATACATTACCGGATTCTTCTTTAGTGCGATGGTCTTTCACCATATTATACGGGTGAAAAACGTATGATCGAATCTGGCTTCCCCATCCGATATCCATCTTGGTATCTTCCAAATCTTTCATGGCTTCTTTTTCTTTTTCAACTTCTGCTTGATACATCCGGGCCTTCAATACTTTCATTGCAGATGCTTTATTTTTATGCTGACTCCGTTCATTTTGACATTGAACAACAATGCCCGACGGAATATGGGTAATTCGAATAGCCGAGTCCGTTTTATTCACATGTTGACCTCCGGCACCGCTGGCGCGATAAGTGTCAATACGTAAATCGCCCGGGTCAATTTCAATTTCAATTTCTTCCTCAGATGAAGGATAAATAAATACGGAAACAAATGAAGTGTGGCGACGACTATTTGAATCAAATGGTGAAATGCGTACCAATCGATGAACACCGGCTTCTGCTTTCAACAACCCGTAAGCATAATCCCCCTTAACCTCCATGGTCAAATCTTTGATGCCTGCCTCATCTCCCGGTTGAAGATCCATTATTTCCTTTTTAAATCCCTTTCGCTCAATCCAGCGTGAGTACATACGGTAAAGCATCTCAGCCCAATCTTGGCTCTCGGTACCACCGGCGCCGGGATGAATTGTCATAATGGCGTTTTGTGTATCCTGCTCATCGCCAAGAATCATTTTTAACTCTAAATCCTCAATCGTAGTGACAAACTTATTGAGTTCTAATTCTACTTCCTTCAAATCCGCTTCCCCTGCTTCTGCAAATTCTAACAGGACTTCCACATCTCCATGCATGGTATCTAATACTTCCCAAAGAGATATTTCTTTCTCAATAATAGAGATTTTTTTTAAGAGCCCTGACGCTGCCGTATTGTCGTTCCAAAAATCAGGCGAAGCCGATATCTGGCGCATTTTTTCTAAGTCAGCTTGTTTACCGGATAGGTCAAAGATACCTCCGCAATTCTGTGTATTTTTTTTGTGCAGCGGCGTATTGTTCTTTTAAATCGAATAATTCCATAGATTAAATTTACAAGAAGGCTTTGAAATTTTTCAGAATTTTATCGCTAATACAGTCATAACTGCCACGCCTGCAATCAGCATCAATAATTGAATAATGGATTTTTTAACATCTGTGTTATGGTGAAGTTCAGGAATCAAATCAGAACCTGCAATATAGAGAAATCCGCCAGCAGTCAAGGGCACAAGCGCTTCTGTAAATCCTGAGATATTGTTTCCCATCTGAAGGGCAAATAATGCACCAACTATAGCAAGTGATGCACTGAAGAAATTTACCATTAATGCTTTTTTGACCGAAAGTCCCCCATTAATTAAAATAGAATAATCACTGATTTCCTGAGGAATTTCGTGGAATAGCACGGCGGTCGTGGTTGCAATCCCCAGTGGAATACTGGCAGAAAAGCTAATGGCTATGAGAACGCCATCAATAAAATTATGCATGGCGTCTCCAAAAATATTCATGGGAACCACGGGATGAACATGATCCTCTGTTGTGGGATGATGGCAATGGCGCCACCGAAAGAATTTTTCCATCACAAAAAAAGTAGCAAGACCGCCAATCGTCCACAATGATACGTGAAGAGGATTGTCGGCGGTGGCGTAAGCTTCCGGCAAAAGATGAATCAATGCACCACCAAATAGACTTCCTGTAGCGAAGCTCACCAAGTAAGTCATAATTCGATCCAGCGTTTTTCCTGACAATGAAAGGGTGATAACACCGGCTAAAGAAACAAGGCTCACAAGCAAAACGCTGAGGATTGTGTAACTTAAAATTGACATATGTTTTTCTGTCCCCCTTCCACAAACTTAGAGCAACATATATATTTAATCTCCAGAAGCAATAAACATTCGATCATTTAAATATTTTCTCAGGGCAATATCATCCATGCCAATATGAGCAAACCGACCATTTTCAGCCACGGAAATCCGTGCTTTTTCTTCGGAAATCAATACAACAATCGCATCAGTCTCTTCAGAAATGCCCAATGCTGCACGATGACGAGTACCCATTTCTTGATCAATCATGGTACTTTCAGTCAACGGCAAAATACACGCCGCCGCATCTATAATATCATTTTGTATAATCACAGCCCCATCATGGAGTGGAGAAGATGGATTGAAAATAGACACGAGTAAAGGAGCGGTTACTTCCGCTTTTAGCTGAGTCCCTTGATCCTTATAAGATCGAAGACCTGTTTCCCGTTGAATCACAATTAACCCGCCCCAATGCCGTTCTTGAAGCTGAGTAGCCCCTTCCACAATGGATATAATGGTTCTGGATGTTCCCACGCGAAATATCTTCTGGAAAAATCTTGTTTGACCCACATAAATCAATAGACGCCGGAGTTCCGGTTGGAATAGAATCACAAAGGCCACCACCCACACCGTTTGGAATTGATTGACCAGCCAACTGGATGCGCTGAGACCAAAGGCGTTAAAAAGGAATGAACCGACCATGAGAATAATGAGCCCGGCTAACATCTGTCCGGCACGGGTGCCTCTAAAGTAAATATACACTTTGAAAAACAGCCAACTCACCAAAAGCAAGTCAATCACATCAATTAAGGTGACCGTCAGAAAACCGATTTTAAACAGAATCATTTAATTCATTCCCATGATTTTTTCGGTGATGGTGACAGTGCGATGAGTGGCAATGACATCATGGACTCGAACAATACGGGCACCATTCATAACACTGGCAGTGATGGACGCCAACGTGCCTTCCAGTCGTTCAGCCACCGGCAGGTTCAACACCATGCCGATAAAAGATTTCCGGGAAGGACCAATTAAAACAGGATATCCCATGGCGCAAATTTGCTTCAATTCACGGATCAATTCAAAATTATCTTCCAATCGTTTTCCAAACCCTATTCCAGGGTCAAGAATGATATTAAAATCATGAATACCAGCTTCTTTTGCACTTGCAATTTGTACTGTAAAATATTCTTTAATTTCGCGAATCAGATGATCATAATTGGGCTCTTTTTGCATATCCATCGGCGTTCCTTTGATATGCATGATTACCACAGGCACTTCTTTTTCTGCAACCAATGGAGCCATGCCCTCATCAAAAGTGAATCCGGAAATATCATTCACCATATTGGCACCCGCATCCAATGCCCCAGCTGCCACTTCTGATTTATAGGTATCTATAGAAATGATACAATCTGATTGATTTCGAATGGCTTCAATCACGGGAGCCGTTCGGTTCAATTCTTCATCTAATGATACAGGTTTAGCGCCAGGGCGGGTAGATTCACCGCCAATATCAATTATATGGGCCCCGTCTTCAACCATTTTTATTGCATACGCTGCCGCCTGTTCCGGTGTATCAAACTTCCCCCCATCGCTAAAGGAGTCTGGCGTTACATTGAGGATACCCATGATCAATGTTTGGGACGGTGCTTTGAGCCAGGATTTAAGTTGGGTGTTATTCATTAAATATTTGCGCAAAATATTGACGAGAAATTAGGAAATAATTCGATTGATATTTTAAATTTTATACGGTCTTCGCCCCATATATTAAATAGACTTTATTGGTTATATTTCAGAAAATGAGTAAACTTTAGATAATTTATCCTGTGGAAACACTATGTCCAATCTGAATCCACTTTCATTTCATAAAGATCTCGGACTCGTCCTTGGTTATGACGATCTAAAGAATCCCACCAAAGAAGTAATTTGGGAAAATATTACCAAGAAAAAGAAGGGATATATTTTTCCACTCATTTATAGATTAATCTTATCAACTATAATTTGTGATTTAGCATACAACTCAGGTTTGGATTGGTACTTTTATGCATCCATTCTATTACTTGTAACAGGGGCATTCGTCAGTCTAAAACACAAAAGTGATTTAGAGAAACAATTTGGAATCGCAGATGAGGAAATAGAAGAGCAGTTAACCATTTATGAAGAATGGAATAATGGCTATTAAAAAAGCCTCATCCCGATTTATCGGGACAAGGCTTTCAAGTGTTCAGTAAAGTTTCTAAACTGCGAGTACCCAAGTAAACTAATCCTTGAAGGTTTAGCTAACTTTCTATCCGTAATTTTTATTCCGTTTCAGATTTCTGTTGTTTTTGCTGATTCGGTTTCCGTCGACGCCGTCTTTTCTTCGGTTTTCCCGTCGATCCATTTTTTGACCGTTTAATCTGTTTCCCATCCATCACCGCCTGCACTTCATCACCATTAATCGTTTCGTG
>Ga0257111_1000958_pt1 | contig 11844 bp, 12 predicted proteins | sample LP_taG_6_FD_191567 | JGI IMG/M metagenome (GOLD analysis project Ga0257111, IMG submission 191567) | Marine microbial communities from Northeast Subartic Pacific Ocean, Canada - LP_J_2015_P26_500m | ecosystem: Environmental > Aquatic > Marine > Oceanic | place: Canada: Northeast Subartic Pacific... | reverse complement strand
CATGTGAGATTCCTGGGATTACTATCGCAGGTGCAGATAAGGAATTTTTGAAATTTACATCACCTGCTGATGCGGAATATCTAAGCTATGGAAAATGCAAATGTATTGATTCCATACCAATGTCACCAGATGGGAAACCAACTCCTGCTTTATTGACAAAAGTTGCTCTAAACACATCAAAGATTCCTCATTTTGTGATAAACGCAGGAAGTAAGATAGCACCAGACGTGCCATCATTTGATTCTGAGCTTCCTATTGGAAAAAATATCTCTGAATTATCAGCATTAACGCTTGATGATGTTCATAATGCAGTAGAATTTGGCAAAATCATTGGAAAATCAATCTCCAAAGCAACTGATTGCCTTGTAATTGGTGAAAGTATACCAGGTGGTACTACTACTGCATTAGCCACACTAAGGGGATTTGGAATTGATACAAGTGTTAGTTCTAGCATGCCAAAAAACCCAATCGAGATAAAAAATAATGTAGTATCTTCTGCATTAAAACGTAAAAAATCAGATGATGCCTTTGAGATTATTGCAGAGTTAGGTGACCCAATGATTCCAGTATGTGCAGGGATGTTATCAGAAGCATCAAAAAATTGTCGTGTAATTTTAGCTGGTGGAACTCAAATGACTGCAGTTTTGGCTTTTGCCAAAAAAGTTGGTTATGAAAAAAATAATACTGCAATAGGATGCACTTCATACATCATTAACGATAAAGAAGCATTATTCCTAGAAACTGTAAAACAGATTGATGATATTGCTGTACTCGTAATTGATCCTATGCTAAGTGACTCACAGTTTGATGGTTTAAGATCTTATTCTGAAGGTTTTGTAAAAGAAGGTGCTGGTGCAGGTGGAAGCTTGATTGCATCAGTTCTTAAGACCGGAAGATCGTCTGAACGGCTTTTAGAATTAATTGAAAAAGAATATCAAAGAATTTCTACTTTACAGTAACTGATTTTGCTAAATTCCGTGGATAATCAGGATCTGTATTTTTTTCTAATGCAGTATAATATGCCAATAACTGAATAGGTATGATTTCAATTAACGGATAGAATGCTTCTTCAGTTTTTGGAACTTTAATCCAATAATCATAGATATCATTATTCTTATCAGATATTCCAATAATTTTGGCTCCTCTGGCTTTAATCTCATTTGCACTGTTTATTGTATCAGTATATGTAGAGTCATCAGGATTTATGATTATAACAAACACGTTTTCATCCATCAAGGCAAGTGGACCATGCTTTAGCTCCCCAGCTGGAATTCCTTCTGCGTGAATGTAAGTTAGTTCTTTTAATTTCAGTGCAGTTTCTTTTGCTATTGGAAAATGAATTCCCCTTCCAAGGACGTAAATATCTGAGACGTCTTTCAGTATTTTTGCAAGTTCCTTTATTTTAGAATGATTTTCAAGTGTTTCTGATATAGATCTTGACACACTATTCCAATCAAGTTTCATACATCCATTGCAAAGTTTGTTAGTAATTTTGTATAATATGGCAAGTTGTGATGTAAAGCTCTTCGTAGCTGCAACTCCAATTTCTGGACCACAGTTTAGTCCCACAACAACATCTGATTCCTGTGATAGTGATGAATTGAGATGATTAACAATAGATAGAATTTTTGCGTTTGATTGCTTTGCAATCTTAACTGCTTCCAACACATCTGCACTTTCACCACTCTGTGATATTGCTATCAAAGTAGAATTCTGCTCTATACTGTCAGGTGCAAATTGTAATTCACTTGATATTATTGGTTCTATCTTCAGTTTGGCATGTTTTGACATGAGATATTTTGAAATTCTAGACGAGTTATAGCTAGTACCACTTCCTGTGATGTACAATGTTGTCGAATCTCTGATATGCTTCACCATTTTGTCTATTTGCTCATCACTTCCTGCACGCATGATAGTATCTGGTTGTTCTGAAATTTCTTTTAGTGTAAAGTGAGCATAATCACCCTTGTAAACATCTGCAAATTCCTTTGAGACTTTTGTGATCTGATGTTTAACTTGGGTTCCATCAAAATTATAAGTTTTAAGTCCAGTCTCATTCACTAAAACAAAATCTTCATTGTCAATGTATATTGCATCGTCTGTGCGCTCAATAAACCCAAGTACATCACTTGATAAATAATGACTATTTTTTCCAACTCCAACTATCAGCGGTTCATGGAATCTGGCAGCGGCAAGTGTACCGTTTTCAAAAATCACTACAAATGCATAATGACCCTTTAACTGAGAAACAGTTTTGATTATTGTTTGTTTGATGTCAGAAGTCTGTTCGAAATTTTTCTGAATTAAATTTGCAATTACTTCAGTATCTGTATCACTTTTGAAAGCATAACCACTAGAGATCAGACCTTTCTTTAATTCTTCAAAATTCTCAATTATTCCATTATGAACAATTGCGATTTTTCCAGAATTACTTGAGTGTGGATGTGCATTAGTATCGGTTACTTTACCGTGTGTTGCCCACCTTGTATGACCAATTCCAGTTATTCCAGGCAGATCATCCAGATGAATTGCATTATTTACTTGGATCACTTTCCCTACTCCTTTTTTCACTAGAATTTCATTTTCTGATTTTGTAGCTATACCTACACTATCGTATCCACGATATTCCATTTTCTCTAAACCTTTTACGAGAATTGGTGCAGCTAAATTCTTTCCGTAATAACCAATTATAGAACACATCTTCTATCTTCAACTAGTCTGACATATGAAGATAAGCTTAACTGATAATTATTCTGTAGAGAGCTTCTCTTCAGTAGCAGGTTTTTCGTCTGTTGATATCTTCGCTTCAGTAGCAGGTTTTTCGTCTGTTGATATCTTCGCTTCAGTAGAAGCTGCTTGAATTTCCATGTTCTCGGTTTCAGGACTACCAAGTTCAGACTCTGGTTCAGGTTTTGATAGGATTTTATTAAAAATTGATTCTGGTGTTAATTTGACTTGTTCCTCTTCATCGACTTTTACTACATATGATGGAATATTCACAACTCTGTCACCAATTAGTATATGACCATGTGATATTGCTTGTCTTGCTTGATATGGAGTTTTAAAATAAAATTTCTTCATAATAATAGTTTGTAATCGGCGTGATAACAAATCATTAATTTCTAAATTCAAAACATCATCTAGTGTTGCATTTTGTTCAACTAAACCAATTCTAGATAGAGAATGTATCAAAATAGGCTCTTCTTTTTCTCGAACTTCTTGTCTTAATGCAAGAAGAGAACGAGCTTGGTTTCTTACTCTAGATAATTCTGTTCTAGCTTTCCATAACTCACGTTTTGTTTTCAAACCAAACGTTCCTAAAATTTTAAGTTCTTCCATCTTTAATTCAAAATTTAAAGGACGCTTTGGTTTATTCCAATCCTTTCTAAAATTTTTAATATCTCCCATTTTTTATCTACTCTTTCTTTGCTGGTGCTGGTGCATCTGTTTTTGCTGGTGTTGCTGCATCTGTTTTTGCTGGTGCATCTGTTTTTGCTGCTGTTGCTGCATCTGCTGTTGCTGGTGCATCTACTGCAGCTGGTGCTCCTGCACCACCTCTTGCTGGTAATATTTTGCCGCCCTTTGCCACACCTACTGCACCACCTTTTCTTCCAGAACATCTTGTCCTTTGACCTCTAACTTTCAATCCATACATATGTCGATAACCTCTCCAACTGAAAACACCTTTTTCTCTTTCAACATCATTTCTTATTTGAAATGCAATATCAGATGTTACTAAATGCATATCATCACCAGTTTCAATATCTTTTTGGCGATTCAAGAACCAAATTGGGAAATTTTGTGATTTTGGATCTTGGATCATTTTTTCAATTGAAGAAACTTCCTCTTCAGATAATGTTCCAATTCTTGAATCCGGATTAATTTTTAAAATTTGTAACATTGCATTTGCAAACATGTAACCAATACCACGAATTTGAGTTAGACCAACCAATATCTTTCTTTCACCTGGAATATCATTTCCTAAAATTCGAATTAGATTTTCGTATTGTGTACTCAAGTAGCAAAACTTTCTGCCACCCCATTAAAAACCATGCTGAAAAAATGTTAGTTTCACGTATTTTTTCAGGATAATATTATAAATGTGGTTTTTTTCATTTCAACATGGAAAATTCTGATTTTTCTTCTGAAAAAATTCTCGATATTATCTTTGATACTGAAATTTCAGAAATTTTGGCTGAAATGGAGAATGAACCAAAGCATTGTTCTATCTTATCAGAAAAATTTGGAATTACACTTAAAGATCTAGAAACGAAGCTATCATATTTAGTACAACATAATTTTGTTAGTCAAACTGGTCAGGTAGATGATACTACATATTCTGTAAATTCTGAAAAATTAGCTGAAATCATGCAATCTAGTCATGATTATAAAAACGTGGAAGACGGTCTTGCCAAAATGGATTCATTTCTTAACTAACTCCCTCTCGCTTTTTCCCCCTCACCATAATAATTCCTATCACTACTACACCTATCATACCGATTAGTAACATGACAAACCCTATCATTGAAATTGAATATGCTGATGCATCTGGAACGTGACCAATTCCTCCAACAACATTTATCAGATCATCACCTGTTGTTTTTATCACTAAAGTATACGTTCCAGGCTTTATAATGTAAAAATTACCTTCAAAAGAATTGGTGAGTATAGAATTTACTTTGATTTCATGTTTTGATGGATCTAAAATGGAAACTTCAAGGGAGACCTCAGATCCTTCCATTGTTTGAACAACAAATACACCTTCTGAGTTCGTCTCTGGATCTAATTCAGCATATATCTCCATTTTCTGTGAATCATTAATTTGTCCTTCTTGAATAATAATATCTGATGTAATGGCTTGTGAACCTAAAAACAATAATGCCGCACCAATTCCAATTAATGCACCAATAACTAGTAGAAATTTTGTACCTTTTGCCATTTTTGGTCTATGTTTAACCTGTATTTTTACCTAGATTCTGAAGTTTGAAATAATAAAATTTATTCATACTTTGTCAATTTTTTTATCTATAATTAATAAATACAACAGTAAATGCAATATTTACATGAAGTTGGCAGGAATAGCATCAGTTGTTTTACTGACAATATGCATAGCATCATATGGTTTAACCGGTGTAGCATATGCTCAAAGTCAAGAACCTCCATTATCAGTAAATACTGATTACCCAAGTTATGCAGATGGTAATACGATAGATATTTCTGGCAAAGTCAGAGATTCATCAATGCTTAAAACTGAAACCCCAGTAATTCTTAGAATTATAAATCCTGATGGAAATATTGTTGGAATAGCACAACTTAGTCTTGATTCTAATAATAGTTATTCACATTCATTAACGGCAGGAGGTTCATTGTGGTCAGCTAGTGGAGATTATAGTGTATTAGCACAGTATGGTGTCCAAAAGGGAGAAACTACTTTTAGTTTCGTTGCTACTCAATACGGTGGTGAAAGAGAACCAGTAGTTGTTGAAGAACCAGTAGTTGTTGAAGAACCAGTAGTTGTTGAAGAATCAGTAGTTGTTGCTGAACCAGTAGTTGTTGCTGAACCAGAACCAGAACCAGAACCAGAACCAATGTGTGGTAAAGGAACTGTTCTAGAAGATGGAAAATGTGTTGCTGAAGAAAAAGGTGGTGGCTGTCTAATCGCAACAGCAGCATTTGGCTCTGAAATGGCACCACAAGTTCAATTCCTAAGAGAATTGCGTGATAATACAGTACTACAAACACAATCTGGTGTATCATTCATGACAGGATTCAATCAATTCTACTATTCGTTCAGCCCAGTAGTAGCTGATTATGAAAGAGAGAATCCAGTATTCAAAGAGGCAGTCAAAGTTACACTAACACCACTCTTGACATCATTGACATTACTCAACTATGTTGACATTGATACCGAAGAGGAAATGTTAGGATATGGAATCGGTGTGATACTACTCAACATCGGAATGTACTTTGTAGCACCAGCAGCAGTAATCATTGCTATTAAGAACAGAAGAAAATAAACTCTAACTTATTATATTCAGAGGATTTCATCAAACTATGAATGTAGAGTATGAAGAATTTACTTCCATAGAAGACATGTTACTCTTTCTTTCTTCAGCTGCACCACCAATGAAAAACTTTATGCCAATTAATTCTTACAAAGATTTTGTCTGTTCATTTATTCCATTAAGCCAAAGTGGCTGTGACACATATCTTATGTTATATACAAAAGGAGAACTGGAACCAGGAATACATGAATTTGATATTACAACAAAAGTAATAAAAAAAGTAGAGTCAATTGAGCGAGCAGATAAAAGTTATTTTATTGTCATAACACCAAAGCGAAATACAATAGCTGATAAAGCAATAGAGCAGATGTAATTATTTCGTATAATCTGGAGCAGCAACAGATCTACTTCTTGCATATCTTTCAACAATATCTTCTGGTAATCTACCATTGAACAAATCCTTACAAAGTCCTCTCAAATATCTCATAATTGCCCACGTTCCTGCCTTTAGAATACCATACATGAATATCTTCATTGGTGGTCCATATGTTTTATTTCTGAGAATAATTGGAATTATATCATTAATAACACGTAGATTATTTTCCCAGCATTTCCAAAACAATGTAAATTGTGCCTCATTAAGATTTCCAAAATGCATAGAATTTCTCTCACTAAAATCTTGATAAAGTAATGGTGCCACTAACCCTCTAAAGTTAGTTGCTCGAAAGTCACCCATCATATCAATTGTATATTGTGTTTCATCAGGAGTCTCATCTGGCCAGCCAATGATGATTGTTGCTGCTGGGAACCAGTGGTTTTCATTCATTATCCTAGCACCTTCCCTCACAACCCATCCCCATTCTTCATTAGCAAATGGTTTTGTTTTGACGCCTAGATGTTTTTTCACCATACTTGGTGCGACAGTTTCAATTCCTAAATTAGTTGAAAGCCATCTACCATCACCGTGCATTTCATTTACTTCTGACATATCATAAAGAAGCTTTGGATCTGCAGCTATTGCAGAAAATGTCATATGTGTAGTTCCAATAAAGTTGGCACCTAATCCTTTGAGTCCTTTCCATAAATCCATGATAGCATCATAATTAGGTTGGAAATCTCGATTGTCACATCCGTATAGTAACATTTCATCTGAGTGCAGCCATACAGAATCAAATCCATAATCAAGGTTCATTTTTGCTTCTCTTTGTAATCTATCTAGTGGAAGATCTTTTTTCGAACGTTTATTGACATCACAGAAATCACATCCTCTACCACATCCTCTCATGGCTTCAATCAATGAGTTAACAGTAGGACCAGTAATTTCTGGAATATTTTGAATATTTTTTACAAAACAATGCATTAATTCTGGTGCATCACCCTTTTCCAAATCACTGAACAAATCTAATGCCAGTTCATCTGCTTCGCCAACAACTACTGTATCAATTCCATGAACCTTCATTCTATCAGATTTTGCTAACTCCCATGCGCCATTACCACCAACTACTACTTTGAAATCATATTTTTTCTTTAGTTGAATAATATCAGCACACATTTTCTTAAATTTCATTGCAACATATGATAATTTCTCAGGAGCCATTGTAGTTGTAACAGGTGCCATTCCAAGTGGATCCATTACATTTATTCCAACAACTTTGGTATCTGGACCAATAGATTTTGCCAAATGTTCAGGATTTGCAACAAACACCTCGTCTTTTTTGTAACCCTGATGTAATGCGGCCTCAACTCGTCGAAGACCAACTTGTGCCACTTTAGCTTCTCCTGTTACAGGATCAGTTTCAACTGCTGGACAAAATACTTTATCAAAAACCCACTCTGGTAGTACTTCGTAAGGACCACATGCAATAAAACCATAGAGAAAATTACCTCTATAATTTGTCATTAAACTTCGATCTGCTGTAAGAACTATTCTTTTTCCAGACAATGTTACTTCTCACCTTGTGATATGATATATATCGTTTGCGAGGTAACACGTCTAGAATTTTTTATTCAAATTATTTTTTGATATTAGATTTGCAATTTTTGAGGCAACTGCGCCGGCACCTATTCCATTGTCTATGTTAACAACTGATAGTCCTAATGAACAACTTTGTAGCATTGAGGCTAATGCTGCAACACCTTTTTCACCATATCCATATCCAACAGAAGTTGGAACACCAATAACAGGAACATTAACAGTGGATGATACTATAGATGCCAACGCGCCTTCCATTCCAGCTGCTACAATTATAATATTAACCTCAGACTTGATGAATTCTTTTAAAATTGGAAACATTCTGTGCAGCCCAGCAATTCCAATATCATAACTTGTTATGCATTCACAGTTCATTGCTTCACACATCAACCTTGCTTCTTCTGCTACTGAGATATCCGATGTACCAGCAGTTATAATTCCTACTTTACCACCTGTTTTTTTGATTATTTTTTGGTGTATCAATAACGTTCTAGTATTTTTTCCTTTTTTGATTTTTAATTTATTATTTTTACAATACTGAATTATCTTTTCAAAATGATTTTTTTGTATTCGTGAAACTAGAACTAAATCTGTCTTTGTTAAAACTTTTACAATTATTTTTTTTATTTCAGACAGCTGTTTTTTTTCTGCAAATATTACTTCGGGTACACCATTTCGAATTTTCCTTCCAGTATCGATCTTAGCAAACTCTTCTATTTTTTCTATTGAATAAAGTGATAATAGTTTTTGTGCCTCTGAAACTGAAATTTTCCCCTTACTCAGTGTTTCTAGTATTTCTGTAAGATCCAATTCTTATTCTAAGTAGATAGGAAGTTAAAGATATTTAGATTTCAACGCCTGAGAGAGCATCATTTACACTTTGAACTCCTTTCCCAAACCATTCGTTCTCCTCATCGTTTAATTCTAATTCTATAATTTTTTCAATACCATTATTACCTATCACTGCTGGAACTCCAATTGAAACATCGGAGTGTCCATATTCACCATCAAGGCAAGTAGAAACAGGCATCACTTGTTTTTTGTTATTTACGACATTATCTATAATTGCTGAAATTGCATTTCCTGGAGCATGTACTGTTGCACCCTTCAATTTGATGACTTCAGCCGCAACATTCTTTGTCAAAGTAAAAATTTCATCTAGTTTTTCTTTTGTTAGTCTTTCATGTAAAAATTCTCCAGAAACTTTTGCAAATCTGGTTAGTGGAAGCATGTTTTCTCCATGTTCACCAACAACTATGGCATCAATCTCTTTTCTAGGTGTGTTTGTTGCCTCATGAATAAACTGTTTGAATCTAGACAAGTCTAACATTCCACCCATACCAAAAACACGATTTCTATCAAAACCAGATGTTTTGTATGCAATGTGTGCCATTGGGTCAAGTGGATTAGTAACAGGAATGATTAGTGAATCATCAGCAAATTTTTTGATATTTCCAACAACATCTTTTACAACACCTGCATTAATTTTTAATAAATCCATTCTTGTCATTCCAGGTTTTCTTCCAGCTCCTGCAACAACCACTACAATTTTTGATCCTTTCATATCTTCATAATTATTTGAGCCCTTAATCTCAACATCAATTCCCTGTTCTGACAGCATATGATTTAGATCCATTGCTTCTCCTTGTGGTAATCCTTCAGCAATATCCAGAAGTAGTATCTGATCGTCCAGTCTCTTTAATGCTGAGAAAAGTGCGGCATCTCCGCCTACTTTACCTGCACCGATAATTGTTATCACACTATGCGCTCAAAATTTTCATTAATTAAATCTTAGTTTGAATTTTAAACAGATTTTTATGTATTTTTACTATTCATAATTCATGGTTCTAATCATTGATGCGCAGGTTGCCGGAATTTCAGGAGATATGATATTATCATCATTAGTAAGCCTTGGGGCAGATAAATCAAGAATTATTGAGGGTATTTACACTGCAGAATCATTTTTAGATAATTCTAAGATTACAAACATTGATTTTGTATCTGTTCAAAAAAATGGAAAAAGTGCAATACAATTAATTTTAGAAATTGACGAAAATGTTCATGAAAGAAAGGCTACGGATGTAAAAAATTGCATTATAGATGCATCAATAAAAATAGGATTACCTGAAGTAGCATTGAATTTTGTAACAAATACGATTGATACTTTGATTTCTGCAGAATCTAAAGTACATGGAGAGCCAGAAGCATCAGTTCATTTTCATGAAGCATCAAGTATTGATACTGTTATTGATATTCTTGGTACAGCGATTGCCTTAGACGATTTGAATTTGTTTAATGATGAAATAATTTGTTCGCCTGTTGCAATTGGTGGAGGCAGTATAACATTCTCACATGGTAAAACGTCAAATCCTGCATATGCAATTTTAGAAATTTTCAAAGATTCTGAGATAACCATACAAGGTGGAACTGTCACAGAAGAATTAACAACTCCTACGGGAGCAAGCATATTAGTTAATTTGACAAAAACCTGTTCCGAGTTTTACCCATCGATGAAAATTAACTCTATAGGATATGGTGCTGGTGCAAAAGACTTTGAAACTTTTGCAAATGTACTAAAAATTGTAATTGGAAAAACAAAATCAAACCTTGTAAAAGATACAGTACAGATTTTGGAGACTAATGTAGACGACGTATCTGGTGAAGTATTAGGAAACATGATTGAAAAAATCATGTCAAATGGGGCAAAAGATGTAACAATAACTTCTGGTATAACAAAAAAGGGTAGACCAACCCAACTTGTATCAGTAATATGTGATTCTGAATCAATGAATTCCATTTTAGAAGTATTGGTTGCAGAAACTAAAACTCTTGGTGTTAGAATTCGAAATTCAGAGAGATTTGTTGTTCCAAGATCAATTGAACAAGACACAGTAGAAATTGACGGTCATAAATTCCCAATTCATTATAAAATAGTCAATGGAACATCTCACTTTAAAATCGAATTTGAAGACATAAAATCAATTTCAAATTGTTTGAATAAACCATTTCATCAGATTGAAGAGTTAGTAAGAGAAAAAATAATGAAGAAAAATGGATAAATTTTTACAACTTCTCAACTGGTTTGATAACAAAGATAGTGTTCTAGTCTCACTTTCTGGTGGTGTTGATAGTGCGTTAGTTGCTTATGCTGCATTTCAAGCACTTGGAAAGAAATCTTTTGCAGTAACTGCTGATTATAAGACACTTTCAAAGGAAGAACTTGACACTTCAAAAAAAATTGCCGATGAGATTGGAATTAAGCATATTATAATTAATTACAACGAACTAGCAAATCCCAGTTTTGTAAAAAATGATAGTAATCGATGTTTTTATTGTAGAGATGAGCTTTCAGAGAAACTTATTCAAACAGCAAAACAGTTTCAAGTGGATGTTATTGTTGATGGAACTCATATAGATGATCTAGGAGATTATAGACCAGGAATTGATGCTTTACGAAAAAATGGAATTAAAAGTCCACTTTTAGATGTAAATTTATCTAAAGATGAAATTAGAAAAATTTGCAAAGATGTAGGACTTACAATCTATAACCGACCATCAAATTCATGCCTTGCATCTAGAATACCTTGGGGTCAGAGAGTTACTGCAGAAAGATTAGCACGTATTGAAATGGGCGAGACTATGATTAAGCAGTTAACAGGCTTCCAGCAAGTACGAGTTAGAGATTTGGATGGCACCGCAAAAATTGAAGTTGAACCAGATAATGTTTTGCTAATTCACAACAAAAATTATCTAGAGCAAATTATCAAGAAGCTACAAATGATTGGATTTAGTTCAGTCATTATTGATCCTGATGGATATAGGACAGGAAAAATAAATTTGATTTATGAATAATAATTAAAGTTTTGG
>Ga0257111_1000956_pt1 | contig 11848 bp, 10 predicted proteins | sample LP_taG_6_FD_191567 | JGI IMG/M metagenome (GOLD analysis project Ga0257111, IMG submission 191567) | Marine microbial communities from Northeast Subartic Pacific Ocean, Canada - LP_J_2015_P26_500m | ecosystem: Environmental > Aquatic > Marine > Oceanic | place: Canada: Northeast Subartic Pacific... | reverse complement strand
CGAGCGCGAATCCGCGGCTGCCATGCATGGACGAACATTGCACAGATTGCTGCGAGCAATACGCCGGGAATGATATCCAGAATCCAGTGGATGCCTAGGTACTGAATTGAGAAGAAGTAGATTACCAGATTTAGTTGGATGAAGAGATCAAATTCCCGATGCCGCCATTCCTTGATACTGATTCCCAAATCCCTCACATGAAGTCGGTTTAGAATTAGAAGTCCAACAGGCAGTCCGAAGTGCAAACTAGGAACTCCGTTGTCCATTGGATCGTTATTTGTGGCGAACTCGATGAACCAGTTATCGTGGTACAGAAGTGCGTCCATTCCAGGAATGTGAGAGGATGTCACCTCGACGTTGAAGAACAGGTAGAGAGGGACTGCGAGCAGGTAGATTACCAGATAATTGAGGGCTGCTTTGTCGGCCATGACGTGGTCTCGTACTAGGATGAAATACATCGGCGAGAACCAGATGATGAACAGATACACGAACAGGTAGTGGAACGACAGAACATCAGTCAATAGGTCGCTTCGGAAGGCCTCCTGGGCCCACAGTGTGAAATCGCCCTCAAGCCCGTGTACCCAATGAGTGTAGCCTCCAACCCTTGCCTTCATTGGCTCGTTATGCTGGTCAATTAGGAATTTGTAGAGGTACATCACCACGTAGAGAGAGATGTGCCAGTGGTATCCCTTGGACCTAATCTCAGCTGGGAGTTCGGATAACGCTAGGCGCTTGTCAGGCTCGTCACGGGTCAGGAGATTGCGCAGTGGGATGGTCGAGAGCAGTATAACCGCCATCATCGTACCATAGGGACCGATTGGCCACCACATGAGCCCCTCCGCGATGTGCGGTCCTGATGAACGTTGCACAGGCGCCCGCGCGCGGTTACTCCTCGGATTCGTGTGAGGTCAGCAACGAGACCTCGCGGGTAGCGGTCTCGGCGACGCTGATTAGCCCCAGCACCATCGCCCACTCGAACAGCGCCGCCATCGACATCTCAGTGATTGACAGGTCGGTGCATATCTGAACCATGTCGACATAGGTCTCGAATACAGGCAAACCAACTGAGATTCCTGTGTACTGCACTACGCTCAGCATCATCAGACCTAAGCACAGACATGTGAATGCGGTCCTGTTCCTGCGCGGCATGTACACTTCGTGGAAGCGAGCGTCGAAGGCTGCCATTTCACCGGCCATAATAGTGGTGAGGATTGCCCAGATGATGGAGCCACCGAAAATCACTCGCGCCTGTATCAGATGCAGTGCGAGCTGCTCGTCCCAAGGCGTGTAGGCTATCCAGACGATGAACAGACCGGAGAGGATCCCGAAGATGGTGGAGAAGGTGTTGAGCGACCTCAGTCGGGTTCCGGTGGGATTGGCCGATATCCAGTCGGACCTGAGGCGGAACATCTGCCAGGCCAGCAGCGTCAGCAGCAGACCTGAGACGGTGAAGCCGAATGTGAACGGCGCTCCAGAGACTGAGTGGGTGTCTGTGTCGGAGATGAAGGGCATGAAGTGGTCGCAGCCTTCCGAGACCCATAGTGCGTAGCACACCGCGAGCGTTGCCAATTGGACCGCTACACCGGCCCGTACGGTCTTGCGGACTGTATCAGCCTGAAGCAACCGCTGCATACCACCGCGATGAGGTCGTTCGCTTCAATGGACTCCCTAACGATGAAGTCGTATGGCCCTCATGATGAGACATGGACGGGCACGAACAGTGGCTGTCGGAATGCGAGAAGATGGGGTACTCGCCCAAAGCCAAGTATTACTCCGAGGGAACCCGTACCTCACAAGACGCGGCCGACCAGCTCGGATGCGACGTCGCTCATATCGCCAAGTCAATCGTATTCGCCGGTGAAGACGGGGCGGTGGTCGTAATCACTTCCGGAGTCAATCGCGTCGAGCGCAAGCGCAAACTCAAGCGGCTGCTAGGATACAAACCGAGCATGACCGATGCTGAGTACATCATCGAGAACACTGGTTACTCTCCGGGTGGTGTTCCACCATTTGGTCACATTAAGCCGTGTACTGTGTTGATGGACGAGGATCTGATGCAGTATGACATAGTGTGGGGTGCCGGAGGAACTGCTCAGACCGTTTTCCCAATCGAACCCAAGGATCTACTTTCCCTGTCAGGCGCGACAGTGGCAAACGTGAAGCAGTGATAGAATGGTTGTGGAGCAGCTTATCCGTGCTGCTGCGAGCCTGTGTGATGATGTAATTCCGATATCAAGATCTCTTGTCTCTGAAGGTAGCGTCGATGTCTGTTACAACCCTTTGGCGTACGCATGGGATGTGCACGAGGCGTACCTCAGGCGAATGGGCGACAGTGGTGCACGAACGGTCATCCTCGGGATGAATCCCGGCCCGCATGGCATGGGCCAGATGGGGATTCCCTTCGCAGCGACTTCAGTGGTCCGCGACCTGCTGGGCATCACCGGTATTCCGGTGAATCAGCCCGAGGCGGCCGACCCAAGGCGTCCCGTCGTCGGCCTCGAGTATCCTCGTGAGGAGGTCTCGGGCACTCGTTTGTGGGGCCTCTTGGCTGAGCACTATGGCGACGTTGCGGCCATTTCCAGCAACGTCTTCCTAGTCAACCACTGCCCGCTGATGTTGTTCTCTGGCCCTCGCGCTGCTAACATCACTCCAGACAAAGTGAGCGGCTCGACTGCCCAAACTCTGTTGAAGCGTTGTGACCAGCACCTGCGCGAGGTAGTGGAGGCCATGGAAGCGGAGCGGGTGATCGGTGTCGGTAAGTTCGCCGAATCGCGTGCGGGGGCTGCGTTGGCGAACTACTCTGTCGAGGTTCTAGGCTGTTGGCACCCTTCTCCTGCTTCGCCGCTGGCCAATCGCAACGGAGGCGCAGACTGGCGCGCCAATGTTAGAGCAGTGCTGCCCTGAGTGTCTGAAAGATAGCCCCTTTGTGGCTAGTAAAATATTAAGTCAACAGATGTTCTGTCCTGAGGTATGTCTGCGATGACCACACCCGAATACCTGATTTCGAATGTCGAGAAATACGCTAACGAGAATGCGATATCCTGGAAGGACGGTTCCGGGAACTGGATCAGCATGACCTGGTCAGAATTCTACGACACCACGATGGGAGTTGCCAAATCCCTGATTGCGATGGGTTTTGAGGCCGGGGACAAACTGAGTATTTACTCCTACAACCGCATGGAGTGGTATGCTGCCTACGCTGCTGCCAACATGTGCAATGGAGCCGCGGTCGGCGTCTATCACACATGCTCTCCTGAAGAGGTCGAATGGGTGGTCGGAAACTCAGACTCCAAGGTGGTCTTCGTGGGGACGAATCCCATGGATGGAGGAGACTCCAGCAAGATGTGTACTCACAGGCTGCAAGCTACCATGGGTTCGCTAGAAAAGGTCGAGGCAGTGGTATCGATGACCGGGATGGATGCAATCGACCACCCCAACGCAATGTCTTGGTCTGACTTTATGGCCGGAGGGGCGGAAACTCCTGATTCGGCGGTTATGGACAGGATTGCGGGCATCAAGCCGTCTGATACCGCCGCGCTAATCTACACATCTGGCACCACTGGGAATCCGAAGGGAGTTGTTCTAACTCACGACAACTTTGATTTCGAAATCGCTGAGGTCCACAAAATCACTCGCTTTAACCAAGGTGACGGGTACGTGTCATGGCTACCCTGCGCCCACGTGTTCGGTCAGTTAGCTGACAACCTCATCTGGATTCGTGATGCCATGCACATGAGAGTGGTGGATAACCCACTGCACTCGATTGACTACTGCAAGGAGGTTCAGCCACATCTGTTCATAGGAGTGCCTAGGATCTATGAGAAGGTCTACTCCAACCTCATGGCCGCACTGGGCAGCAAGCTCGGGCTCCTCAAGATACCCGTGCTTGGTGGCTTCATCTCGAAGAAGGCTAAGGCTAAGATTGGTTTCTCCAATGTGACGTACGCTATCACCGGGGCAGCCCCAATCAATCCCGACATACTGGAATTGTTCCATGCTCTTGGCATACCTCTCTACGAAGGTTACGGGATGACTGAGACCACTGCGGGTGCCACGCTAAACTACGGGGGCAACAACAGGATTGGTAGCGTTGGGAAGCCCTTGGAGGGGTCTGGCCTGAGGATTGCTGACCCCAATGAGAAGGGAGATGGAGAGATTCAGTTCAACGGACGACATGTCATGGCTGGGTACTACCGGAACCCTGAGGCCACCGCTGAGACAATGACCGAGGATGGCTGGCTCAAGTCTGGCGACCTGGGGCGCATTGATTCCGACGGGTACGTCTACGTGACTGGTCGCATCAAGGAGATCTATGTCTCCTCGGCTGGTAAGAACATCGCACCCCTCGTTATCGAGGAGACGATGAAGAGTGTCCCTGTGGTATCCCAGTGCATGCTCATCGGTGACAACCGAAAGTTCTGCAGCGCCTTGTTCACACTGGACGTCGGGGCGATACTGCGTGACGTGCATGGCCTAGACGGAGCTACCGAGGTCCCCAAAGACCCTGATGAACAACTGGCCAAGTTAGCCGAGTTGGGCCACGATCTATCTGAGTATACTGCCGTAGGGAGCGATACGTACAGGCAGCTCGAGGAGGCGGTGAGCAAGTTGAATCAGAAGTTCAGCAATCCCGAGCAAGTCAAGAAGTTCACAGTGCTTCCTCGCGATCTCAATGTGGACCAAGGTGAGCTCACGCCAACCCTGAAGATTCGTAGGAAGCAGATTCGCGAGAACTGGGCAGCTGAGATTGACGCCATGTATGACTGAACTCCACAGCGGGTGATTACTTGACACCAGAGGCATGGGCCGCTCTGGCCACCGTATTCATACTCGGTGCGATGAGTCCCGGCCCCAGCCTTGCGGTGGTGCTCAGGAACACCATGGTCGGAGGTCGACGCCAAGGGGTGATGACTGGTATCGGGCACGGCATCGGCTTCGGCATCTACGCCTTCCTCGCTGCTGCCGGAATCGCCACGGCGCTCACTCTGCACGAGTCCACCGAGACAATACTGAAGTGGGGTGGAATCGCTCTGCTGTTGTGGCTCGGTGTCAATTTCCTGAAGGCATCTAAGGGAGAACCGTATGAATCACCCGGAGATGGTGATCACGGCCCTACGGGCCGCGCGGGATTTGCTCAGGGCTTCGCAATAGCTCTGCTCAATCCCAAGATACTTGCTTGGATGATGGCCCTATACACACCGTTCATCGAAGCCGATATCAGCATCGATACCCTGTTTGGAATGGGGCTGCTGGGCATGTCCATTGACGGCACCTGGTATGTTACTGTGGCAACAGTTCTGACGAGGGGAGACGGGGTCACGAAGCTACGTGCCCAAGCGCGTAGGATAGATGCGACGATGGGAGTTCTGATGTTCGTGTTTGCCGCACTGATCTATAACGGAGTCCTGTGATTAGCGAATCACGAAAGGCAGATGGAATAGCATCTCCAACACGATGGAAAGGGCATTGGCCTCCCTGTGAGCATCTTCGCCGTTCTCAGGCGGAGATATCCTCTGCAGTTCTCCTGCGTCGAACCAAAACGAGCTACAGTTAGGGCATCCGTCGAGCTCCATTGAGTCCATTTCAGTGCCATCGGGTCGCATGAACACGATTTCCCTCACGCGCATGTGCGATTCGCACAGAGGGCAGTTGAGTTTGACCTCGGCTCCTTCCTGCTCGAAGGAGACGTGCATCTGATTCAGTTTATCTTGCGAAATCGTCGAGATTGCGGCATCCGCATTTAGCAGCATGCCCGAGCACTCGTCACAGTGATGAATGCCATGACGTGAAAAGGTCGAGCGGTCCGAGTTCTCAGGAGAGACCAATGTGGAGCCGTCCCTAGGGCAGCAATAACTCATCACACCTAGGGGAGGAGTATGAGACCTTGAACCCTGACCCGGACAGAAGTAGAATTGGGAATTCTTGCTTCCTTCAAATAACCCGCGATTACATTGTCTTGGACATGGCGAGTTGTTGTGACTTCTGCGGGGCTACAATCAGTGGCCAGACGAGTAAGTGTTCGGGCTGCTCGGCGCTAATCAGGCCATTCTTTGGACTCCTCGATAGTCAACTGCCAACTCCAGATGGGAGGGCCCGTATGAACGCCACTCTGGGCCCTCACAGAGGACTGAGTCAAGAGCAACGACTTGCGGGCTTGATTGAGACCTCACATATCTCGACGGATCTCCCTCGACCGTTCAAGACTCGTCGAGGGCCAGCTCCGAGTTGGAGCAATGAATCATGCGAGATATGGACAGCTCTGCTACGTGCGATGTATGCTCAAGGCGAGCCCTACCCCTGCTTGTTGCCTCTTCCCGGCGGGAGCTTCATCATGATCGAGGACGATGGAACTCAGTCTATTGATGGAATCGAACTGAGTCGTCAATTGCCGCTGCGTGACATCGCGGTGTGGCTGTCGAACCCCAACCGCAGAGCAACTGTCTCTGACTGGAAATCATTCCTCATCGCACTGTCATCCGTGACACGCGAGTTGCCACCGATGCAGGAGGAGCAGTGGGGGCCTTGGATGGGCAGAACAGGCTGGGCCGGCTTCGATGCTCCCAATCTACTCATGTCCGAGTCTATTCGTGGAAGTTCGACTCACCCATACTTCGAGTGGATGGGAAAGCAGTGCGACCAAAGTCCAAATGAGAGGACTTCGATTGGTTTCATCGCGCGGATGAATCAGCATCTGATGCACGAGGTCGAAGGTCGCCCTTCGGAGGCTTGGCTAGAGATACTAGAAGGCGGCGACGAGAAGATTGCTGAGATGTTCAACTCAATGGTCGCTCCGAGGTTGGTGGTCATGAACCATGAGTTGCACTTCCTAGCCCTTCGCAACGGTAGACCATGCACTATTCCCATAACCATCGATCCGAAGGTCTGGAGAGTTCTTGTCTCCTGGGCCTTGGAACCACCTGACTCGCGCGGCGCCGAGAAGTTACAGTATATCTTCTGGTGCTGGAGTAGTGAGTACGAAGACTGGAGACCCTCGACTCGTCAACTGCGTTCAACCAAGATGCTGCGCAGCACTATAGAGAGCCTTGGCAAGCACTCCAGTTTCGAGCCTGTCCGCTACACTAGGAACTCCAGCGGCATCCCAGTCCAAGGGAAATCGGGGCTGAGCTACCTAGTAATCCCCAGCTGGACCCACGACAAGTTCGTCGTTGAAGCCATGCCGAACTGGGAGAGTCTAGCAAACGCCAGAGCCCATGGCATACAGATCTGCATCGACGTCAGTGGCCTGCATGACGTACCAGCCGGCGATTTCGCGGTATCCTACCTGCTCCATCTCAGAGATGATCTGGGTTCGCGCAAGATGGTCCACACCATTAGCTCACTCCTCCACGCTGCGGAATCGACCCCTCATAGCAAGGATGACAGTTCGGTGTACATCTGGTGGGAGAGGGTCGGCGATAACTTTGCCAACCTCGCTGAGATGGAGCCAGACGACTGGGATGGCCAGGAGTTAGAGGGAATGGAAGAGGAGGTCTTCGAGGAGATTGTAGAAGACGAACCTGACCCATTCGCCGACTTCGAGTTGCCAGCAGCCGGTATTACTGATCTCCAAGCTCTGCACGATATGCTCGAGGGGCTCGTGAGAGATGTTCAGCAGTTACAGGAGGAATCGGACTAATGGCAGAATGCAGAGGTTGCGGGATATCCTGCAGGAGAAACTGGTGTGACCTCTGCAAGATCGTAGTTCCCCATATCACTGGACAGGATGCTAGTATGATTGAGAGTGAGAAATCTGTCGAAGAGGTCAGACAGGAATTAGGCCACCCTGATAGCAGGCCCAATAGGATCTGGAGCGCCATACGCCGGATGGCCTCACCAGAGACGGGTTGGGCTACTAGGAATCGGCCGTACGATGTCATTGACAGGATTGCCGGCCCCCCTCCGCCATGGGAAATCGAAGAAGAAGACATGCGGCTGATGTCCTCAGGCTCCGTCACTGAAGCTGACACAGACCGTCTGAGGAGGTTGCAGCGAGGAGGCATACTACCTGATGGCAGCCACCTCTGCTGGGCCGGTGGCAGGTTCACTCTAGACGGCATCACGGTCGAAGTCCCATACCGCGGACTCTGCAAGCTGCTGAAGCGGAAGCGGGGGCTTGAGAATGTTGATTGGAAGAAACTCCTGCTGTCAGTCAGTCTGGCTAACAAGAGGCTTCGCGATCCCGGTGACTATCGCAACCGCAACGCCGGCAGGGAGACCACAATACATCCTGTGGCGCTGCTGCGAGGAAAAGGAAGTTCTTGGATGAGTGGCCTAGGGTTTGGCTACTTGGGCAGGGGACGGAGAAGACCCACAGACATCTTGTTGGATTACAACCCGACATGGTATGAAGGGGCATCTTGGATGGATTCCTGGAATGAAAATGGAACGATGGCCCTTGAGCACGACGTCGCCGACATGGTGGTGCCAACAGCCCTGTTCGTCAAGAAAGGTAAGCTGCAGCTTCGCGTCAGGAGACCTAGCGGCTGGAGGCGTCTCGAGGTCGAGAGTCATCCTGAAGTCTGGGCGAAGGTCGTGACTTGGGCGCTTTCCCCTCCCAACGGCAAACACCAGAAGAGACTACGTTGCGTGCAACAAAGCCTGTTCTCGGACACCGATATCGAGATGATATCGAAGCCGGACCGCAATGGTATCCAGATGCTCAGAGGAGTAATCGCAGACAACGATAATGTCAACTTGGAGAACTCATCCGGTGGCTTCCGCGTCAGAGGCAGTTCTGGCAGCATGTACCGAGTCGTACCAGGCGTAGGCGGGCACAACACTAGATTCGTAGTCAGAGGCATCGGTCACGACTCTCCGGCAGAAGGTGACGGGGACGGGATGCCGCCCTGGATGCGCAGAAACAGGCCGCCGATATGTGTCGTGGAGAGTTCACAGTTACGCAGGCTGGTCATCGGTGATGCCCTGAGTTCGGTGATTCTGGCCCTCCTAGATGACCTGAATTCCCAACAGCACATCGCGACTCTAAGGAGTTACATACGCGAAGTCAGACCGAGGCAGGCTGTCGACCCCCAGGTAGCAGAATACCGTCAAGCCGAGAATCTGAGGTTCCGCCTCAGGAACAACCTCGCCGAATACAGGACTCGTAGGTACACAGTACTGTTCCCCCGACTGTGGAGCGTTCTGCTCAGACTTCCTCTGGGAGAGCGAGTGATATTTACTGCAATCAGGACAGGTCGTCCGAATATAACGTTCGATGGTTGTGCTTGTGAATTCGCTACGCGAGACATGCTGGAGCGTAGAGTGATCTACCGGATGCTCGAGGCTGCTGGATGGCAACGCGACCAACACGAAGAGCAGGTGCGAGGCTACCAGAGGATCTACATACGAACGGGGACGGGACCGCAGAACCTAGCTAATCTAGTGGAAGGTTTCGCCGAGATGCTCGATCCAGTGCTGACTGTCAACGAGCGTGTCAGGCTGGTAGCCAACCCGGCTTGGTCCTTCTTCGAGAGGAACAATCCGGGCACAGGCGCACTGCTGCCCGGCACCAACGAAAGGCTCGACTAGGCCTCTTCCTCGACGTTGTCGTCTCTGTTCTGCACTCCGAGTCTGTCCACGAAGGAATCTAGGTTGTAGAAGTGGGCGACAGTGTGCAACTCGGTTATGCACTCTCTTGGCAGGCCGTGCTGCATCATCGCCGCGAAGAAGGCACGTCCTGCCACCGTCCCTGGTGGCCACTCAGTTGTCATGGCGTGATGTTGGACATCCCCAACAGATACAGGCTCACCCATCTGTCTGGTAATCCCGACGGCAGTTTCGTGGACGGCGAACGCCGTGACTCGGTCTTCCTGTTCGGCGAGGTGATCACGGTAGACTGTCAGTCGGAGGGCGATGTCGTTGGCCCTAGCCCTGACCTCGTCATCATTGGCGTTGGTCAGCCACGAGAGTTCGCTTCGGACGAGGACCCACAGAATCTTCTTGGCATTGATTAAATCATTCTTATCGAGACTCCACTCTCCGATCAGCGAGTGGACCCTCGTCTCCTGCCTGCGATATTGGAACAACAGGAGAAGGGCGGCTGCAGCATAGATTCTCTGCCGGTACTGCTTGTCGTCATCCTTCGATGTGCCTTGATTGCCCCGCATCTTGTGGCGCTTCCGACCTAGGGCCTCCTTAGCGTCGGCCGCTTCGATGATGGCGCAAGCGGCTGCGAAGGAGTTTCGCCCGACCGCAGAGTCCCTAAGCTCGCCTATGATTCCGTCAATGAAGTCAGGCTCAACGTGCGTGGCTCGACGATGCAGCCGGTCGAGCCTCCTGTAGAAGTTGTCGTTGGTTGGCCCCATGGCCCCTCCGAGTCCTTCATTGGCACCGACTGCCGCATTCAGATTAGCTGGAACGAAGCCTGTATCGAGCTCCAGTGATCCTCTCGGGATACCGCAGTCAGAGCAGTGTTCGTGGGTATCTCCAATTTCAGTTTCATTGGACCCGCATTCGGGGCATCTATCAGTATTATCGTCATTGTTTCTATCATTTTGGAAAACCATTTTTTTCACCTTTTTACCCTACAACAAACGACATTACGAGGCCCCATCCAAGCAGTCGTCGTCGCCGGGATTCTGTCCTGAAGCGGGGCGCTGTATAACCGTGTTGTAATCGGGTCGCGAATGGAGTTTGTTTGAGACAGTTTCTCGGACGGCACACGGCCTTGGAATCAACTGTATCAAGTCTGATCGAGTCGCCACTTGTGGAGTTTTAGAATCCCGTCTAGAATCTCCTCACTGTTGATTGTGCCTGAGTCCTCCATAGCTATCAGAACCAGTTCGACGATCTCCTCGTCGGCTTCGGTACCGAGTACGGCTTCGACAATCTCCAGGATGCCGGCACCTTCGTTGTTGGCCTTTGATTCGGCAAACAGTCCCTCCAGTCTGGTCATCGCATCTAACCTGTCGACCTCACTCATGCATTTGCCCCCTTACCTAGTTTGTCTCTGTATAGGACGGTTAACTCGGATGTCCATGATGAGAGCGGCCCCTCCTCCTCCAGAACTGATTCAGGGGATCCCGAGAACACTGTTTGCTTGTAGTGATCGTGGCCAAGGACAACGGCCTTCTCCAACAATGATGTGTAAGCAGCAATCGTGTCACGATCCGTACTCGACCAGTAAGCGTCTCGGGGGTGGCTGTGAAGCCATAGTTTGAATGGAACCTTGGCACCTAGCGGAGGCGACATCTTGACCTCGCCAGAGGTTCCTATATCGACATAGAACTTGTTCTCGGCGTCTATGAGTACGCTGACCTCGCGGTGCAAATGATCTCCGATTGCCCATATCTCCTGCCATCTCTCGGCCTTAGCCAAGCCGGCGATATGCTCTCGGATGACTTCGCAGTCATAGTCTTCAGTATCGAGGCAGGAGTCTACTAGATTAGAGGGGTGTATCTTTGGTTTGTCGCAGCCTTTGGGCTCGATCTTATCCTCGGCCTCAGGAAATCGGCCCAATGTCCCGAAGGTCAGGTTTGCCGACTGTGGATAAGGCGGCATGGCGAGAGTTTGACCGATCATCCATCGAAGGCTCTGAAGCACCCACTGAGCACCGTGAGAGGCGGCGAGAAGGAATCCAAACTCTATGTTACCAGAGCTTATTGCATCCTCATACTGGCACGAGCGGGCCGGTTGGTCAGGAGTCATCTTGATAATAAAATCAGGATCGACTGAGGAATCGAGGGCGATATAACCGTCGCCGAGGCATCTTAGGTCTAGGAAGCTAGTGTCGCTGGAATGGACTACTCGGCGGGCAACGGGCGAATCGACTGCTACCACCGTGAGGTCGGCTGGCGTCATATCTGAAGTTTCGCGAACGTCCCATGGGCAAGACACCAATCGTAGTTGC
>Ga0257111_1000953_pt1 | contig 11875 bp, 13 predicted proteins | sample LP_taG_6_FD_191567 | JGI IMG/M metagenome (GOLD analysis project Ga0257111, IMG submission 191567) | Marine microbial communities from Northeast Subartic Pacific Ocean, Canada - LP_J_2015_P26_500m | ecosystem: Environmental > Aquatic > Marine > Oceanic | place: Canada: Northeast Subartic Pacific... | reverse complement strand
AATCACTCATTTTTCTTTACCCCCAGAGTGCTCAGTTGTGTTGTGTTTCTTGATAGAACTGGTTTTTCTCGCAAATGACGAGGCCCCTCCTTCCGTGACCTTCCTCATGCCCTTGAGCAAGTCAGGAAATCCCGGCCCGAGGTCGCCGTAGCCTTCCAATAGCCTCCTCTCCCAATGCCTGATTGCCTTGCCTGACTGGGAGAGCAACTCCTTGGCCCTATCGAGTTGACTCTTTACATCTCTCAGTTCCGCCGAGAGCACTGATTTCTTATCATAAAGAGGCTGTGCCTTTTCCACTGCGGCAAGCATCCCCATATGCGCTTTGTCAGCGGCTTTGTAGAACTTGGACATCTTCCTTCTCTTTACGATGAAATCCGCCATCTCCTGGTTGGACTCTTTCCTGTCTTCAATCCAGCGTTCGTTCTCTTTGAGCAGATTCCTTCTCTGGTCCAACATATTTTTCTCTGATTTGTGGTCAAGGGCCGAGGTCTGAATCTTATGCTCAATTTCCTCTAGTTTCTCAAAGAGTCTCTCTTTCTTCCACTTCGGATCTAGGTTGACCATGCCACCGCTTTGCATCAGGTTCTCTCTGGCAGATTTCACTTCGACTAATACCAACCCCGCATCTCGTTGGCTCTCATCCCGGATTCGCTTCAATTCTGCGACTCGTTCGTTAGCTTGCTGGTGAGCCTTCGTCTGCCTCTCTAGCTTGGGCGTGAGCGACTCCTCCGCAGCTTCTAGGTTTCTAATTACACCTGGCAGGCTTTCTTTCAGCATCCTCCTCCGATTTAGCAGAGATTGGGCGAGTTCATCGGGCTTGACCCTGAGCAGTGCCTCGTTGTCCATGGCCATCTGGCGCGTAGCAATCCATGCATTAAAGACCTCTGTGGCAGAACTTTTTGGGTTTGATTGATACGATGACATAGGGAGGATGTAACAATGTCAAGAACAGTAGTTAGAGCATTGTGCATAACCTTGCTCTTGATGCTGGGATCCGTCTTTCTCGCATCTAGCCAGGGCACTGCAGGGCTTTCTACAGAGCCTTTGAACGCGTCATTGACCTCAGGGTCAACTCCTGCGAACTTCACCTCAGCAGGTGGTTCTGGCGTAGCCTTAGTTGGCGAGCCTGCGCACAAGGGCGACAATCTGGTAGCATCTATCCTCGTGAGTAATCATGGTTCGGAGACTGGTTCTGTCGTCCTCCACCTAGAAGACACAATCAATGGAGTTACTGTCTCAGGGAGCGAGGTGGAGATAACTTCTGGCTCCAGTAGGGAGGCCAGCGTTGCATTCACTCCAGAATCCAATGGATCATTGGCGTATCGCTGGTGGCTCACTAGCATTGGCGCCCAAGTCGACTCTTCGTTGAACGGGGTTTTTGTCGTGGAGGTTTACCGGTCCCAGGCAATCGAAGCATCCGTGGAATCATACGATTGGTCGTTGGAAGAGGGCCTCTCCGTGGATGTTTCTATGATCCTCTCACCCGGCCGTTCTCGTACCTTGTTTCTCGAGATCTCTAAGGAGTATCGGGGTGATAGCTCACTGATGCAGAGTTTCACGGTTGAGTTGGACCCGGGGAGAAGAAGCGTGACCATCGAACTCGGCCATCCGGAGGCTGACTCGCTTTCCATCGAGTTGATTCCGATTTCGTGGGCAACCGCGGAGACGTCCATCAATTCCACTACCATATCCCTTGTTGTACCTAATCCACAGCCCTCTGCATCTTTCGTAGTCTCTTCACCTGAATTTCCGAAGGAGGGAGAGTCTGTACTCGTTGAATTCTCTCTGTCCAATGACGGCAATTCCGCCACCCCTGTGGGAAAGGCAAGGTTGGTGCACTTCCCCGATTATGCCATTCTGTCTGAGACCTCAGTCCCTTCGGTTCCCCCCCTAGGTAGTTTCTCCAGCGTCATGGAAATTCCTTCATGGCCCGATGCAACTGTCGTCGAGTTCGATCTCGTCTGGATGATGGGCGAAGAGTCTACCACTAGTTTCGTTTCTATCGAGTCCAAGGTCGAGGACGACGGCTTCAAGTTGCCATTCGACGCCGCCCCTGCAATCTACGGTATCCTTGCTGGCATAGCATCCATCCTAGCAGCAAGGGTGACTTGGCGTACGGTCTCATCAAGGACCGCTTCTACTGCGCAGGGGGGTCTGAGAGCTCCCAGAGCGCTGAGGTCCAGCCGAGGAGAACAAGTGAAGAGGGAAGTGTCCTGCCCTCATTGCGAACAACGCCTCAATGTGCCCATCAATCACTCGGGGAGAGTTAAGTGCCCTGCTTGCACCAGGCAGTTTGACGTCGAAGACGAGATTATCCAGCCAACGCGCACAGATGTCACCTCGGAAACCGAAACGGGGGACCCCAAAATCTCAGATTCGTCGGACCCAGTAGATTCCATCTCTAGGTCATCAGACGATCTCCTCCAGTGTCCTGACTGCAGCCAGACTCTTCGCGTCCCAATCGAACGTAGGCCGATTCGTTCGCGTTGCCCAGTGTGCAAGTTGGAGTTCTTAGCCGAGGCTTCCGAGGAGTAGGGATGTCTGACTACAGCGAAATTGAGGAGATGTACCTAAAGCGCATCTTCGAGGTTCACGTCGACACTCCCGATGCAATCGTCAGGACTACCCAGCTTGCGAACCTCATGGATGTAAGCCCAGCCTCAGCCACCGAGATGATTCATCGCCTCACCAATAGGGGAATGGTGACTCACGTTCCATACAAGGGTTGCAGACTCTCCCCTATTGGATTTCAGTATGCAGCACGAATAAAGCGACGCGAGGGATTGCTTCAAATTCTCCTCTCAGAGGTGATAGGTTTCTCCGGAGACGTCTCTGCAGTTGCATGCAGGATGGAACATGCCATTGGTGACGATTTGGAGGCTGCCTTGGACAGACTGCTGGGATATCCGGAATATGCTCCCGATGGTACTCGCATCCCTATGGTTGAACGTGCTGTGGAGCCTTTCGGTGAAGGTACTCTGCTACCCATTGGCGCACTTCCAGAAGGTGCCACCGCTACGGTGGATCTCATTCTGGTTAGTGGTGTCGAGGGAGTTACCATAGGAGCCGCCGGGTTAATGGTCGGTTCCACAATCACTAACTCCGGGGGCGTGCTCACTTGTGATGGCAGTGAGCTCGAGGTGTCTAGTTCGATGTCCTTGAGGATACTTGCTAGACTCACTAGTGATGTTGGTGGTTGAACCTCATGGACGCGAAAGACAACCCCCTGACCCCGCTTCATACCGATTCGGAACTCGATTCCATGATGGCGACGCTTGCTCCAGAGGCTCCTCCAGCTCCCGATCTCAGGTCTCCGAAAGTCGGAGACGATTATATGACCACACTACGTATTTTGAAACAGTCACTCAAGGCCAAGGAACTTGCCCTGAAGGGCATTGACGACTTCCTAATAAGCGGAGGTATCAGGCTGATTCTGTTCCTGCCAATCATCGTTGTAGTGCTCTTTGGTCTTGCTCAGTCTTATCGCGGGTCTGATCCGGAGTGGTGGACGGGAAGTGTGGAGGATATTTTCTTCAACCTCAGACTCTCCACTGCGATCTATGCACTTTCACTGGTCATCATGGTCGCCGACCTCGTCCTCCTCTTCATCCTGCACTATCTTCTTTGGGTTACACAGCGCATCTTCCAGATTGAGACCGATGAAATTACGAAAACTGGCATGACCTTCCGCAGCGTCCATGGCTACACTGAAATGAGGGCCGTCATCGATGGCGCCTCCAAGCAACTGAATCTCACTACCACTCTGATGGTACTCGCCACCGTACTTCTTGGTTTGGCGTTTTACTTCTCCAGCGGCGCCCAAGGCGTCCCAGTGTTGATTGCCCTATCCACGGGTGCGTTGCTCTCTGGTCACAGTGTGTACATGGTTTCCAGTCGCCCGCGATTCAATACCGTGAAGCCGTGGGGGTTGTTAGAAGCATTCTCCCCCCCCATTCACCCTGCCCTTCTCAACAAGCCGTTCAGCGATGTCATCAGGGCGCATGTCGACCCCCTCCTCGCTGTTCGCGTATCCAAGTACGTGTCATCCTTCTCAGGTGACCTGCGTAGAGGCGTCACGCTCTCGGAGTTACAGGAGTACCTTCTGCAACTGCTTCACATGTATCGATCAGGGTTGATCGACGAGCAAGAGTTCCACTTCGCATTGGAATCAGTGATACCCTCGAAAACGATCGAGCAGATTATCAACCACCCAGACCTTGGTGAGGAGACCCTTGACCGGCTCCTCATGCATGCCCGACGGCGTTGTGCCCCCTTCTTCAGACTACACGATCGATTGCGAATGCACCTCAACAACACAACGGCCTCTGGCGTTTGGTTCGATGTGGATATGGAAAACCTCACCCTAGGCCACGCAAACCTGTTCGCTTTCGTGCTCAATCAGACCGGTGAGAGTCAGGACCTGATTCTGAGGGTGCAAACACCGGACTTCCGACCCAACGAATGCGTGTACCGCCTCCGTAGCAATCCACAGGACCTCGAATCACTCCAACAGGGCAAGCCCCTGTTCGAGTCCCTCACTGACGCCATGCTCTCATCTCGCATTGTTTGGCAGAGCCTAATCCCATCTTCCATGGGCGAGGCAACAGTGACCGTCAGGCTAGAGGACTCCTCTGGTAACCTGATTTCGGGTAAGGTCCTGACTGCGCAGGTCAGATCTGATCTGTTCACTCGATTGAGGATGACCACCGGGGCCCTTTTCATGTTCGGCGCGGCTCTAGCTGTATTATCTCCCTTAGTTCCGTTCATAGCGTCCCTACTAGGGCTTTAGTTCGATTCAATAAGGAACCGTCCCTCGCGGGTCCATGGAGGCGGAGGATTCCATCAGCAACGATCTCAGAAACCGACTCCATGCCATGGAGGCCAAGCTCAGGAGGATGAGAGAGCAGCGAAACGGCCACAGCGAGACTGCTCGGCGGGCCGCCGATTCAAGAAATTCCGTCCAACAGCAGGGGTCTGAGTTGAGGGGGGAAATCACGGCGCGGATGGATGAGCAGAAGGTGGTGCGTTCACAGGCCAAAGCGCATCAGGTCCGTCGCGATGAGATTCAGAAGCACATAGGGGCACTCATCTCTAAGAAGCGGGGAAGAAGGGGGGATGGTCCTAGCAAGTCGGTGATCATCCAACTCTCGGAAACAGTTAGCGACATTGAGAGAATAGAGAACAAAATCATGACTGACGGACGGCTGACTCTCGACAAGGAGAACGATTTGATTAAGCAACTGAGGTCGTTGATTTCTAGGAGAGATGAGCTTCTTCCCGCAGTCAAGGAGCATCAGATTATCACCATAGACCTGGGGGACATGGAGGGGTCAATACAACGACTCAAGGCCGAATCGGACAATGAGCATCAACTAATGATCGACCAGAACAAGCTTGCAGACAGTATTTGGACAGACATCAAGCCTATGCTCGAGGAACGCGACTTCCTTAGAGCGGAGGGAGATCGCCTCCATGAAGCGTTCCTCAGCGAGAGGAAAAAGGCCGACGACACCCATTCCAGCATCGTAGAGATGCTTGCTAAGGTCAATGTAATCAGAGATGAAATCAAGTCTCAGCACGAAGAGAGGGAGAGGCTTGTCAGAGACCACAACCAATCTGTCAGAGACGCCCTCAAGACACCTGATCAGGACGAGGGATTGGTTGACTCATTGTCTCAGGAGCTCATGGAGAGTGGCTCCATCACCTTTGGTGGCACGGTGGCTGGTTCCGAGGGAGGCGAGTCAAGCCACCAGGGGGGGAAGCGCCCAACACGACGCCTGCGAACCACCAGAGGCAAGAAGAGTTGACTCACCAGCCGCGCTCTTCAAGACGTAACTCTAGTGTGTCAATTTCAAGTCCAGCCATGGCTTCCCCGACCATCGTGCTCGCCTCGGCAACTACCTCTGGCTCGTCGTAATGGTGAGTAGCGAGAACTATGGCCTCAGCGGTCCTTGTAGGGTCAGAACTCTTGAAAATTCCCGAGCCCACGAATATCCCATCCATCCCGTGTTGCATCATTAGAGCTGCATCGGCTGGAGTTGCGATTCCCCCTGCGGAGAAGGTGACTACGGGCAGCCTGTTGTGGTCAATCACATCGCTAAAGACCGAGGAAACTTCGCTTCTCAGGGACTTCACGTCACCGAACGGCGTGCCCAATAGCGAGATGTCCAGTTCGGATGCCGCCTCAAGCCGGTGGAAGCCGCCCATGATGGTGTCAATCATCCCCTCCCTCGTGTTGGAGTCGGCGACCTTTGCGGACTCAATCTCGGCTCTTAGCAAGCGAGCGTGCTTCACAGCGCTAACCACGTTGCCGGTCCCAGCTTCCCCCTTGGTGCGAATCATGGCAGCCCCCTCAGCGATTCTCCTGACTGCCTCTCCCAGACTAGTGCAACCGCATACGAAAGGTATGGTAAATTTGTTCTTGGCTATGTGGAAGAATGGATCAGCCGGAGTTAGGACCTCAGACTCGTCTATCATGTCAACTCCTAGGGCTTCCAAGACTCGAGCTTCTTCGTCATGCCCGATTCTGGTTTTGGCCATCACGGGAATACTGGTCGTCTCGATAATACCCTTGATCAGGCTTGGGTGACTCATGCGAGCGACCCCCCCAGTTGCCCTGATGTCGGCTGGGACCCTTTCGAGAGCCATCACCGAGACAGCCCCTGCATCTTCTGCGATGTGGGCTTGCTCGGGCGTCACGACATCCATGATTACGCCGCCCTGTTGCATCTTGGCAAAGCCACGCTTCAGCAGTTCAGTTCCATAGCGCAGGCTCTCCAAGTCGACTCTATGTGACACATCGCTCCCTCGAGGCGCACACTGATGAACTTATTTCACCGCAGAAGTTGTTGTGAGTGCTCAAGAATCGGCCAAGACCGGCGAGTCACCCTCTGCCAGGGGGAGGTTGGGGGCCTCGTCTTCGTTCCTGTCCAGCCAGCTCATTTCTTCGTCTGGCAGGTCGGTATCTGCGTAGATAGCGTCGACAGGACATTCGGGTATGCAGGCGGCACAATCGATGCATTCGTCCGGGTCAATTACTAGGTATTCGTCGGCTTCTCTGAAGCATTCTACGGGGCAGACTGCCACACAATCCTGGTACTTGCATCCCACGCACGAACTAGTAACTACATGAGTCATCTAATACCCTGTCTGAGGGATGGGCATTGTGCATAAGAACGCTTGGTCACAGGCCCTTCTAGCCTCTGATTTCAGATATCATATTGGTAGCTAGGATAACGACATCGTCTCCTGGATATGCCTCTAGCTTGAACCTCCCTTTGACTACGGGCTCATCTGTGTTTTCGCATAGCTTAGCATTTCCCCTAACCAACTCTGAGATACTGATCCTTAGATGCAGGACCTTTTCGTCGTCAATGCGCGTGTCTAAACCATCCTCGAGCAACCTTCCCAAGGAATCAATGCTGAGCCTTCCGAGGGATTTCAGAGCGTCCTTTTTTGAAAGGCGAGCAATGAGGGTCGTCTGTGGAGCTCCGAGGGTAGATTTCCCACTCTTGACATCTATCATCGAATCCTCTCCAGCCAACCAAGTCAACGCCTCAGTGATCAGTTCGATGTCGTCAACGGCACTGGAGTGGACTCTCCATGTGCCTCCATGCAGACCCATATAGCCTCGGGCTGCTGTGTTGTATTCAAACCGCCGTAGTGCTACGCAGCGAAGCCTTCGGCATTCCGTTCAAATACTGGTTCCAGTTCGGACGGCCCGCGAACGGGGCAGCCCCCGAAAGAAGGAGTCGTTTCTATGGCCAAAGGCGCATCGGCAAGAGCAGCTGCTCGTAGGCAGAAGGACAAGTGGAAGGGAAAGCGTTGGTACTCCATCCGAGCCCCTAGAAACCCGTGGTCATTCAAGGTCATAGGGGAGACCATCGCTGCGGAGGAGAAGACTCTGCTCGGTCGGCATTACGAGGTCATGCAGAGCGAACTCGATGGTGATTTCTCGAAGATGCACGTCAAGATTCGGTTCAGGGTCTCCGACGTCATCGGCAGCGATGCCCTCACCGAGTTCGTTGGCCACGACGTCATGAAGGACCATGTGAGGCGCCAGATTCGCCGTGAGCGCGGCAAGATTGACGATTCCATCGACATAGTCACGGAGGATGGTTACTTCATCAGGCTCAAGCCGTTCATCGTCACCCGCGGCCGAATTAAGGGCAGCCAGAAGCAGGAATCCAGGACTATAGCAAGGAACGAGATCATCAAGTTCTGCTCGAGGTCAACGTGGATCTCCGTTCAGAAGGCCCTGCTAGACGGGTCTCTGGAGGAGGAAGTCAGGAAAGCCGTTTCAAAGATACAGCCTGTCAGGTCGGCCTTCTTCCGACGCAGCCAACTGATTCAGTCGGGCGTCGTCATCGACGAGGGCCCGACCCTCGAGGAAATCATTGCAGATGAGAAAGGCAAGGAAGAGTCTGGAGAAGATGATACCGACGTTTTGGTGGAATCGGACCCAGAGCCAATTAGCGACGATTCACCAGACTCCATCATACTAGCTGCAGAGGAGGAGGTAGAAACCGAGCTTGAAGAGAGACCAAAGGCTCATCCCACTGAGGGTGACAGCGACCTCTCAAAACTGTCCAAGACCCTCAAGGCTGAGATCGTCTCAATCGCCAAGTCCAGGGGTCTGGATTCAACCGGTACGAAGCAGGAGATTGTGATTAGGATTTACGAGTCCTTGACCGTTCCCGAACTCAAGACCCTTCTCAAGGAGGCCGACAAGCCGGTCTCGGGAAAGAAGGCAGATCTCGTTGCCCGCTTAGCAGAGTGAGTACAATGGCCCGCATCGCGGTGCTGTGCGGTACCGGGATGGGCGCCCTTGCTAGTATGACGTCATCGATGCCAGGGGCAGCCTCGGAGTATGCAATAGTCGAGTCCGTGTGGGGCGAGGTCCCCATAACCATTACATCTGTTTCAAACGGTGAGGTTGTGGTGATTGACCGTCACCACTCCGAAGGTGCGAAGAGGACCCCACCGCATGCAATCGAGCACCGCGCCAACGTACACGCAGCCGCAAGTTGCCTTCCCAATCTCGTGGTCAGCGTCAATTCAGTGGGAACCATGCGTGAGGACTTGAGACCCGGAACCATAGGGATCGCAGGGGATGTTCTAGACTTGGCTGAACGCCCTTGGACCTTCTATGACGATGACGCCATCCACGCCGACAGGCACTCTCCTTTCGATTCTCGCGCGGTTTCGGTGTGCAGCACCGAACTAGTGGGTCGCCAAGGAGGAGTCTTGTCCGGGCTGATAGTTGCTCAGTGCGTGGGCCCCCAGTTCGAGAGTCCCTCCGAGATTGATGCCTTGGAGCTCATGGGCGCCGATGTTGTTGGTATGACGCTGGGTCCTGAGTCCAGGCTGGTGGCCGAGACGGGTCTGCCCCATCTAGCTATCATTTGCTCGTCAAATTGGGCGGCGGGACGAACCCCGGGCTCTCCTGATGCTGTCATAGACCACGCAGCAGTCGATTCAATTGCGGGCACTATGGGGGAACGTGTCGGCGATTGCCTGATGGCGCTTCTAGCTGATTTGGGTGGTTAGTTGGACAGGGATCTAATGATTGGCTTCGGACTGATAGGGTGCGCCTTGCTCCTATTCCCTCTAATGATGAATTTGATGCAGGATCACGACGACTCAGTCAGGGAGCATGAGCGTGAGTGTGACATGGATTACAGGTGGCTGGTCCTCGATACCCTTGACTCCCCCGATCCGGTGCTATGCAAGGAGTTGGAGAGAGAAAAAGCGCGCATGACGACGTACTTCCTAGGGTCATTGGGTATGTTCGTAGTATCGGGTCTAGGCGGACTGGTCATGGTGCTTCCATATGATGAAAGGGACCCCAAGCAGCCCCCCCCAGGCAGAGAACTACGTTGATGGGTCTCCTTGCGCAGCCAGTACCATGGCACGACCCGTGAGTGTGAATGACTGGATAGAGATAGAGGCGCAGGACAGCCCTGATGGCTCTTGGTTGACCATGATGTCGCGAGTGGCTGCGTTCCACCACAAACACGCCTTCGCTTCAGAGGAGAACCACGGGCACGACATGGGCTACAGGGTGGCTCTCACTGTCGAGGAATTGGGAGAGTTCGCAGCTGCAATCACAAAGGGCAAGCCAGACGAGGAGGCAGCCGAGGAGCTGGCTGACCTACTGATTTTGATACTCGGCCACTCTCTGGCTATGGAGGTCGATTTGGAGACCGAGTTCCACCGCAAGATGGATCGCATAATGCTGAGGGAGGCCCGTTGGGGTAAACTAGGGATTCGTGTGACAGAGTACTCGGACGAGTGACAGGGGGGAAACATACTCTCTGCCTTAGGTTGGCGTAACTAAGGAACCCAATGAATCGCCCGTGACTCATTCATACCTACTGACTGAGGGACGACTCATGCGCTACCCTTTGTTTCGATGTCTCTGAGACTCCAGCCCTCTCCTCCTTCGGCCACGGACCAGATATAGAGCGAGATTCACATAGTGCCTGATGCTAGGGCATTGATAGTTCAGCAGAAGAACACTACTAATGGGGGCCGCCCATCTTTTCTTACAGATTCCCGGCAGAGTTTTCTTGGGGAGAAATGTACCAACAAATCATGCAAGGACCCTTGAAAGTCTAGAGAATCGCCTAATTCTTTCACCCATCCCTTTGGCCAACTTTTTGGATATGTTTCAATGTCACAACCCAAAACTACGCTAGCAATCGACCGTTGCATATGGGACATCTCCACCTTCTCTCCACTGGATAGCATCTGTTCAAATACAGAATGAACAATTTCGTTCAATTCTTCGGCATCTTGTGAATCGGCATCACTAATTGTTGCTTTTTTCAGTTCAGAATGAGGCTCCTCTCTTACTATTTCTTCTAATTCTATTACTCTTTTAGATAAGCGCTCGAACATCTCAATTGTCACAGTATCTTGTTCGATTATTCTTTTCTTTGATAATCCAGGAACAATGAAGCGATCCCCAATATATTCGTGTCCTCTTAGTGTTCTTTGATCAATATCATCCCAATCTCTATCGGGATATAGACTCCGTTCGCCTTGAATAGTCACCCCGTCTCGATTTTTGTCATTGAACTTATCATGAGTGATTATTAGCGCATTACGTTGAAGTGCGAAATCAATCCAATAGATATCGTCCTTTTTTCGATTTACTAGAATCACTTTTTGATCGGCGATTAGCTTGTCCAGTATTTCGATATCTCCCACTGTATCTAGATGCCTAGTCCTTAGCGCGCGCAAATAGGTCCCTTTCTTTAATATCGCAGTAGTAGGCCAACCTAGACTTTCACAATGAGAAATTGCTATCTGCAATCTCTCGGGCAATATTAGAAGAATCTTGTTTCCGTCCGTATCCTTCTTATCGTCGTGAATAAGATTAGCACCATCTAGCACAACATGTTCATAATTGCTTGTCATTGTAATCACTTCTCCTATGCCCTTTATCTACAGATTGTGCACCTCTTTGCCGGGATCTTTGATTGGGATCGCACCCGGTCATCACTGGCCCTAGTCAATATACAGAAATAGAATCATCTGAGGGCCCCCCCTTGAATTGACATTATCAACCATGCGACTCCTAGGGAATTAACCCTTGATGATTGTATTGACATAATGGGTGCCATCAGTGAACCCATTGACATGGGCCCCATCTCAATGGGCTCCGGGAACTATCCTAGTCATCGCTGATCTCCTCGTCGAACTCGTCGAACTCGTCGAACTCGTCGAACTCGTCATCGCTGATCTCCTCGCTGGCCTCCACTGGCGCTTCCTCGATCTCCTCGTCGAACTCGTCGAACTCGTCGAACTCGTCATCGCTGATCTCCTCGCTGACCTCGGTTGGTTCCTCTGCCACTACCAGTGCCTCTGC
>Ga0257111_1000952_pt1 | contig 11876 bp, 7 predicted proteins | sample LP_taG_6_FD_191567 | JGI IMG/M metagenome (GOLD analysis project Ga0257111, IMG submission 191567) | Marine microbial communities from Northeast Subartic Pacific Ocean, Canada - LP_J_2015_P26_500m | ecosystem: Environmental > Aquatic > Marine > Oceanic | place: Canada: Northeast Subartic Pacific... | reverse complement strand
GTCAGACACAGGATGCCTCATGTCAGTAATCGCTAGACCGTCGCTAGCAGCTAGGTAGTAGGTTTGGCATTGGCAGCCCGAATCTGGCTCCGGGACGCTAACGCCGGTAACGATAATCTCCCAGTCACCGGCGTCTGGGTTCTCGACAGTGATGCCAACCAGGTTGTTCACATCGTCATTGGTGTAGTCGAAGTAATCTCCGCTTGGATCCTTTAGCGTTATGTCCAGATCGTTGACTAGTTGGTAGAACGCACTGGGGGAGTTGGGTGGGTCATTCCAGGATAGCACCACGCGAAACTCAGACGTGCCAGGGGTGACTTCCAACTTCAGCGAATGGCTCTCGGATGTGGTGATTTCGATCCCATCAGTAAACGAGCTTCCCACTGCCCCTTGGATGTCTACCCTCCCCCAGCCCTCGTGATTGTTAGGGGCTGCATCCACAGCGCTGTTCTTCCCATCCCCACCCGTCTGGTACTGGCCGTCCATGTCATGGGCCCCAGCTGACATCATTGCTTTCAGCAATGCCGAAGCAGGACAATCGTAGGTCGGCGAGGTGCAGTCGTAGTCGCCGCGATCATTCAGAAACTCAATCACCAAGGCGGCAGCGCCTGCTGTCAAGGGGGTTGCCATCGAGGTCCCGGTGTTGTAAGCGTAGTAATCCGAGCTCCCGCCGGGGTACCCCCACGTGTATTCTACCGGGTCTCCGTCCTCATCGGTGTCTGTGGACCTCGTCGAGGCGATAAACGTGCCCGGGGCCACCAAGTCTGGCTTTATCCTGCCATCCTCCGTCGGCCCTCGATTGGATAGGGCGGCAATCCCTTCTGTTTCACAGGCTAACAAATCATCTTTTATCGGCGCCGCCCCATATCCGACATCGCTCCACGTGTAGTAATATATATCACACCGGAAGTTCTCTGAGGCACCTATGGACAGGATATTTTTCGCCGTTGCCTGCGGGTTCAATAGAGCCAGATCGATCTCGCCGTTCAGGTTCGCGTCCTCTCCATCGTTGCCCATTGCATATAGGATCAACAAATCGTCCATTGCATAAGCCGACTGGTCAATTAGTAGTGAATCGAGGGTGTATTCGTTGCCGCTTGGGGCACTTCCCCAAGAGTTCGTGTGGACCCTCGCTCCCGCATCGTAAGCGGGCTGAAAAATATCATCTTGATAGTCATCCGGGGTGAACATGTAATATTTCCATCCTTTTTGCGAGGTGTAATGCCAGCAGGCGACGCTTTGCATGTACAACTGGGCCCCCGGGGCCGAGCCCGTCCCATCGTAGCCCTCCTCGGAGTTCGATCCGTCTCCCAAGACCGAACCGGCTACGTGGGTCCCGTGCCCATGCTGATCATTGGGGCCGTCATCTCCAGCCTGGCACTCCGTCCATGACTCCCTCGCAGGCGACCCCCAGAATGAATCGGCATAAGCAAGCCTTCCAGCAAACGCCGGATGAATTGTGCCCGAATTGACAGAATTGCAGTTAGAGAGGCTTGTACACGCACCCGCGACGTCCAAGCCGGAATCCATCACACCTATGATCACTCCATCCCCGGTCAAGCCGTTCAAAGCCCCTCCCATGTTTGTCCCATCCCTGACCCAATTTACATTCATGATCTCCGTAGCTTCACCATTCATGAGCTCGTCAGGATACACGGGCTCTACCCACTCGACATAATTCTGGTTTACCAACCAATTCACTTCGTCCTGGTTTGCTACTATTGTGACGAATCTCTCAGAGAAGAAATCCCTAATCTCAACTTCCTTTTCCAATGAAATGCGGTCTAAACCAGGACCAGCAATAAGGACTCTGAGGATAAACGAGTCACCCTCCTTAATCGCACTACTATCCAGTCCAAACTTCATTATGGGCAAGATGTCCGGAGCTAGTTTGTCTGTGGGGTCAAGTCTGAATATGCCGATAACACCGTGTTCCATCAGGGTTTCCGGGGGTAATTCAGGAACATTGCAGTGGAATCCTTGAGGAGCAAAGAAGGTCTGGCAATCTATCCCGAGGTCGAATAACTCGGACTTCCAGTCGCTTGGAATGGGGTAGTCGTGACCCAACGTATGCCAGCCAGAGACTATCCTCTCCCCAGTTTTCGCGGTCCAATCTTGAATGGGAACGTATGCGGCCGTCCTGTGGTAAAGAGCAGCCTCCCCGATATTCCCCTCTACATTCCAACCGTGGGAAACATCGTTAGTCTGCGGAACTCCGAGCTTTCCGAGATATGCCTCTGGATTCTTATCCGATGATCTCGAAGGACTTGACTCCGCCCCTATATCCTTCGGCCCGTGGGTGAATGACGCGAGTGCCAGTATAGTTGGCATCAGCATCAACACAGTGAGGAGGAGAGACAGGTGAATACGCGTCCCGTTACCACTAGGCATGGTCCTCCTACTCTGTAGGAGGACATTAAAATTGTCATTCAAACTAAGCAATTTCCAGTCAGGGATGCGTTTGTTTGCTAGTTGGGATGAGAATAGTTGAGATGAGAAAATCAATCAAGCCCCGTGGGTTTTCGAGCCACCTTGCAAATTACAAATATACGTCCCTCAGCCCCTGCTATCAACATGTCGAGCGATGACGGTTCCCGGGGTTCCTCCGAGGCATCTGGAGTTGATGAGGACGGGGGTATCGACTCGGAGAGGATTCAGGCTTTGGATGGGGAAATAGAGGAGGACAGAATCGACTTGGAGCTCGAGAGGATTCGCGAGAGGAGAACCAATCCAGAAAAGAACTTCATGGTCAACACGGTCATCCCTCGGACCTTTGACGACTATACTCTGGTATTCGGCCTAATCGCCGGAGCCCTCTTCTTCGGCTCCGTCTTCCTTGCTTCATCGGGACTCTTGATTGAGAACTCGATTACGCTTGATGACACGCTCTCCGGAACCTTTCTCGATCCATCTGACTGCGTCGACAAGACCGCGGAGATTTGGTTCCAGACATGGGTTGACCAAGACCAAGACCTCCGCGTTCACAGCCAAAACGCCCCGGCTACGGCATCTTCAATCATGCTGTTGACGCTATCCAACGGCTCCGAACCAATTGTCCTCGGCGTCGGTGGCGTGGGTGACCTGCCGTTGACTGTGGGTTATGATTCCCTAGAGGACGGGAAGTACGACGCCACTATCGAACTGTTCGTCTGGACTGACGATACCTCAGACCTCTTCAATCTGACAATCCACGAGTTGACCTCCCGTGCATACTCATCCGATGCAAGCGGAGATGTTCACGTTGCTAAGGAGCTCACAATCCACTTGGAGAGCAGAGAGACCTCCTCGCTGTGGGGGGCCAAGGAGATTCATAAGAAGATGGAAAAGTTCGATGACGACCCGAGGGCCTGTTGGACAGTACAGCAACTGGGCGGCTGGGGATGGGTGCTCATGGCCGCTGAGTGGTTCGGTGGCAGGGAGACTGCGATGCTCACTGGTGGCAGTGCCCAATTACCACCATGGTACATGGCCGCAGTCTCTCTGGGGATGTCCATCTTCTTCCTGTGTGTGCAGTACCCGCTAATGCACCGACTTTACCACAGGGACACCGACGACCTGCTTTCGAGCAATCAGATGCGGCGATTGATAGAGAAGACCGTCGCGTCAGCGAGCGAGAGGCTGCACATCAGTCCGGATTACGAGTCCATGATGATACAGGACAGGCCAATCTCAGTCGATGTCTACCTTCCCTATAGCACCACGAGGAGGACAATCATGACCCCAATCGATGTCAAGGGCACCATCATCAAGGATGTTCTATCGGAGTTCAGCGTTTTCGGGGAGATGCGACCGTTGCAACTCAAGGCGGTCTGCATCGACTCCAGACAGACGGAGGTCCCAGGCTGGCACGTCTTCCAGTTTTCCGCCGCCGACCTAGGAGAGGTCCCAATGGCCGAGGACTACAGCGAGTTCTTCTCGTCCATGGGTCGCTTCGGGAACCTCGAGGAGGCGTTTCATGAGAGTATGGCTCGTTGGTTCAAGAAGCACGACGTAGCAGATTATGGGGCAGCCATCATGGCGGACGAGGAGGCTGTCTTCGTGCGCGTTATCTACCGCCCGGTCAGGAGGTTCGCGTACTTCCTGTTCAAGCCGACCTACCAGCACCTCCAAGGCGACTTGAGGCAGCAGTTGCAGTCCGATCTAGATGACCTGATTGACGGGCGGGCGCTCGTAATCAGCGCGAGGAACGAGAAGTCCACCCTCGCTGACAGGGCCGTGGCCGGAAGGGTCGAGCAGGGGTCTGAGGATCTAACCGGCGAGGCGATGGTGGCGAAGCGCGGGGGCATCCCCGGAGCGCTGCTACAGAACCCGTTCATGGGCGATATCCTGTCCTCGGTCGAGTACGTCGCCCAGAAGAACCGCTCCCGAATTGACCGGTACGGCTTCTGGGGTCTGATTGTCTTCGTGTGGATCCCGTTCATGGCCAGCGGCGTGCTCGTTGGCGCGATGCTCGGACTGGTCTCCCGCATGCGCTTCCAGCGTGTGCTGGCAGCCTGCTTCATCGGAGGCACCGCAGCCTCGGTCACATGGGCCTATACCGCGAGAGGAATAATCGAGTTCATGGAGCGCTACCACGCCGAGGCTTTCATCCCGTTCGTCATCCTGCTCGCGCTGGCATTCACCACCTTCCACCTTAGGAACAACAAGAGGCGCCGCAGGGAGGAGTTGTTCAGGGATTCGATGGCCTTCTTCGCCGGCGCCTCCGAGGCGTGAGCCGTCTAGGACTCAGCAATTTCTACGAGACCTGCGTCTTCAAAAGAGAGCCCATTATGCGTAGGACTGCATGACTCAACCATTGACCAGAATGGAGGGGCTGAAAAGATACTATGAGCTGGCTTCTGGTACAATCAAGGCCCTTGATGGAGTGAACCTGGAGGTTTACGAGGGCGATCGAGTCATCCTGCTCGGTCCGTCCGGCTCGGGCAAGACAACGTTACTCAACTGCCTCTCCGCGCTTGACACACCCACTGGCGGCAACTACTCCTTCGACGGCGCCCCCGTACCACAGAACGACTCCGAAACAATGACTACCTTCAGGAGGGAGAATATCGGATACGTCTTCCAGTTCTTCAACCTCCTACAGGACCTGACGGTGCTGGAAAACATCCTGCTGATTCAGGAACTCGCGGGCGGAAGGGACGAGGCCAGGGCTCGACGCCTGCTCGAGATGGTCGGATTGGATATCGAGTCAGACCGCTTCCCCGCCGAGATCAGCGGTGGCCAGCAGCAGCGGGTCGCGATTGCGCGCAGCCTCGCCAAGAGCCCGAGGCTCCTACTGGGCGACGAACTGACCGGCAACCTCGACTCAAAGACCTCCGCGATGGTAATGGAGGTTCTCGTCAAGGCCTGCGAGACCGAGGGCATAACCTGCGTCTTCGTGACTCACGACGAGTCCCTGATTACGTTCGCTACAAGGGTGGTCAGGATTGACAGCGGCAAGATAGTTTCGGACGTGCCGGTCGGGTGAGGTGGGCCATTGTACGCATTGCTGACCAAACGACTCGCAAGGAGCCTGTGGCGCACCAAGATCAGACTCATCGCGGTCGTGCTGATGGTAGTGGTCGGCGTTTTCGCGGGGATATCCTTCGCGACCTACGCTCACACAGCCTCTGGTATTTATGACGTCATCTACGCAGACACCGATGGCGGAGCCAACCTGCCTGACGTCTGGGTCGAGAACCCTAGTGGAATGTGGGAGGGAGATGATTCCGACTCCATCTGCACGGACATAGCGGACCATTGGCCCGAGTCCGAGCTTGTGTTGAACGAGTGCGAGCCTCGGCTGAAGCTCGATGGGCTGCTGTTCCACACAGATGATGGGGGCGAGACAGCCCTCGTTCCCGCGGTATGGTATGGCATAGACGAGGGCCACGTCGACAGAATCTGGTTCCCGGACCACGACTGCTGCTCAGGGACGGTGGCGTCCGCCGATGACGAGATTGTCATTGACGCGCGCATGGCGACGGGATTAGACGTGGGAATCGGGGACACGATCTCCATAGGAGCCGGCTTCGGTAGCCTCGACTACACTGTGGTGGGCACAGGACACATCCCCAGTTACCTGTACTTCGCTCCGGAGGGGAGTCTTTTCCCTGCAGATCCCGGTACCTTCGCCACTGGGTACCTATCCGCCGGTGGCCTCGAGCGCCTCGCCAACCTCAGCTCTGGCGCGTCCAACCTGCTTCTGATTGACGTCGTGGGCACACCCGAGTACGACCTCCAGTCGACGACTGAGGTCGAGGGCGAGGAGCTCAGCACACTGATGGCGGGCATAACAAGTGTCATGACAGAGGTCGACGACTCCTCCTCGCTCGTTTACGACCGCTCGGGCGTCTTTTCAGTAGAGCTTCTTCGCGCCGACGCCGAGGGCGCGATGAAGACTTACATCCCAGTCACGGCTATGATTGCCATCGTCGCGGGAATCACCATCTTCCTGAGCCTCCAGAGACTCGTGCAGTCGCAGGCGAGGGAGATAGCGATACTCCGAACTTTGGGTATACCTAGGGGGGCCATCATTCCCGGTTACGTCATCGCACCCCTGCTGATAAGCCTCGTCGGCAGTTCCATCGGTGCTATCCTAGGAGTCTTCATTGGCGCCCCGGGGATGCTAGGGATTTACGAGGAAATAATCGGCATCCCAATCGTCAATACGGCGGACGTAACGCCACTGATTCTGCAGATAGTCGGCGTTGCAATGCTGATCGTACTGATTTCTGGAATCTTCCCCGCCCTGCAGGCATCTAGGCTCCAGCCCTTGGAGGTCATGCGCGGACAGCACGAGGTCAGGCTGTCCTCCCGGAGAATCCAGAAGTTGACTTCCAGCCTTCCCGCTACGATAGGCTTGACTATCAGGTCGAGCATCAGGAAGCCAACCCGACTTGCCTTCACATTCGTGGCTGTCGGGCTCTCGATGCTCATATTCGGCAGCATGACTCTGATGATGGCCACGATGGAAGACTCGTTTTTGGGCGGCATAGAGGATAATCAGAACTGGGACGCCCAAGTCAACGTCCCATTCGGCGGAGAAGCCGCTGTCATCGACTGGGCCGAGGAAAGGGGGGCCGCTCACGAGTCCATGCTGCTGTTCCCGGGCAACCCCGTGAACGACTCGAGGTACTTTCTCGCCTATGGCTTAGACACGCTGTCTACCGAGGATGATGCGATGATGGTTCTCGACCTCAAGGAGGGCAGCATCCCGGAAGCGGGATCCGCCACGATTCAGGTCCTCATCGACGAGGGATTGCGAGTCTTTCTAGAGTGGGACGTGGGCCAGACTCAGACGGTGATGTTCGGCTCGTCCCCCATGCAGATTGAGATTACCGGGATCACTCAGGGCGAGATCTCTCGAACCGTCTACTTCCACAGGGCTGATCTCGCTCAGACCATCGGAATCGAGGCTACTTCGGTCCTTATTGCTCTGCCCGATGGCGTTGAGGTCAACAACGAGCTCGGCGAGATGTCTCTGGGAGTAACCCAGAAGGAGGACTTGATCACAGGCTTCGAAACCATACTGGAGCAGCAACAGGTGTTCTTTAGCGCAATCCTCGCATTGGGCGTCATCATCGCCATCGTGGTCCTGTTCAACACCCTCTTGATGAATCTCGCTGAGCGCGACAGAGAGATTGCTACCCTGAGAGTCCTTGGCGCCCCAATCCGACGAATAGGGAGCATGATGCTCGGTGAGCACTTCGCCATCGGAATGATTGGGGGGATTCTAGCGTTCGTCTTCACCGTAATCGGGACACAGGCCCTGATTTCCTCCTTCGTCCAATGGGCCTTCTACATGACCGTGCAGCCCGACTTGTCCGTGGCCGTCCTCCTGATTGGAACCGTGGTCTCAATCTCAGTAATGCTCACTCCGTACGGGATGTGGAGAATCAGAAGGATGGACCTCGTCGAGAAGGTCAAGGACCTCTCACAGTAAGGCACGCCCGTGCGCGTCGTGACTTGGAACCTCAATGGCATAAGAGCAGCGCATCGCAAGGGGCTGACTGACTTCGTCAGGCGCATCGACGCGGATATTTGGCTGTTTCAGGAGACGCGGGCTCTGCCCGAGCAGATGCCCGTCGACTGGGAAGCCCCGGAGGGCCACGATGTCCTCTGGCACCCAGCTCAGAAGAAGGGCTACTCGGGAGTGATGACCTGCTCTAGAAGTGGACTTGTCGAGGTCGGACGCGGCATCGACACTCAATTGGATGAGGACCACGATCCGGATGGCCGGGTCCTCCACACAAAGCATGGAGACTTGCACTGCGTCAACATGTACCTGCCGAATGGCTCGTCAGGCCTCGAGCGCCAGCTGTACAAGGACCGGTGGACCGAGGACATGCTGGTCTGGTCCGAGCGATTCGTCGATTTTTACGAACCAGTCCTTCTGTGCGGCGACCTCAACATCGCCCACACCGAGGACGACATCTGGAACCCCTCGGGCAACCGCCGGACCTCTGGCTTCCTAGACCATGAGCGTGAGTGGTTCTCCAGACTTCTCGACAGTGGCTGGCACGACCTGCTCCGCATCCACGTCGGTACACGCAAGGGACCGTACACGTGGTGGTCGAACCGAGGACGCGCGAGGGAGCTGGACCGCGGCTGGAGGATCGACTACGTGCTAGCCAATGCCACCGCTAGGTCCCTGTTCAGCTCCGCCGAGGTGCTCCGTGAGGGGGGCCTTGTCGTTTCCGACCACGCACCTCTTATTGTTGACCTCAATCTTTGATTTACAGCCCAAGGCCCATGCGTCACCTTTCAAGTGATGAAGCGCTGGCGGGAATGCATGGCCGAAACGCTCGCCGAGCGCCTCGAGCACCTCCTGCCCGGCGGCAGAGGGATTTGGGTCCCGATGGACCACGGCGCCTCGAAATATCCCGAAGCCGGCATAGAAGACACCGATGCTGCTGTCGACGCTGCCATCGCCGGCGGCGCAGACGCAATCATACTGCAGAAGGGCGCCGTCAGCCACCACGCCAACCGCACCGGCTGGAGGGGCTTCGTGTGCCACGTCTCGGTCTCCACTGTGCACGGAGGCGCGCGCTCTCAGGACAAGGTCAGCGTGGCTACAGCCGAGGAGTGTCTCTTGCGAGGCGCTGTGGGGCTCTCCGCCCAAGTCAACCTCGGAGAGGACACCGAGGCAGACATGATTGAGCGTATGGGTGCACTGACTACTGACGCCTATCAGTTCGATCTTCCCGTCCTCGGGATGTTCTACCCCCGAGGCCCGAACCTGGTTTTCGATCCGGACGACCCCACTGGAGGCGTCGCTCACGCTGTCCGACTTGCGTGGGAACTTGGCTGCCACGTCGTCAAGGTACCTTGGACCGGCTCGCCAGAATCCTTCTCCGAAGTCGCTTCCGCTGTTCCGATTCCAGTTCTCATCGCCGGCGGGCCCAAGGAGGTTCCCTTCGCCGAGCTATTGGGTATCGTCGAGCAGGCGATGGGCGCTGGCGGAGCCGGGGTGTGCATAGGACGCCAGGTGTTCGGAGCCGAAGACCCAACATCTCACGTAAGGGCCCTCAGTGCCATTGTGCACAATGGGGAGAGCGCGTCCGAGGCAGCGAACCATCTGAAGTGAGAACATGGAACTCTGGCTCGACGCTTCAATTGATGGACAGAATGACACGAACGGTTTCACTCGAGTCTGGGAGGGTAGGGCGCACGACGTGGCAGAGGTTATTCTCGATGATTACCGGGCGCAGGAAGAGACCCTCTCACTCATCGGTATGGTGCCTTGGATATTAGTCAGATGCTCGGATTGGACGATGATTCCGCTTGAGAATCTCGTGGCCGTTTCCAGAGGCAGTGGGACAAGAATAGCTGTGGCGATTGCCAACGAGATTGACCTCGCAGGTGCTGCCTTTGCCCTCGAGCATGGGGTTGACGCTATTCTCATCACAGAAGACCTGTGGGGGGCGGCTAGGGAAATGGCAGAATCCCGAGAGCCCTCGAGCGACTCATCCGACTCAGCTCCTGCATCCATTACCACAGCCGCAATCACCTCGATTGAGAGCGGTGGGGTCGGCGAGCGGGTGTGCATAGATCTAATCGAGAGGCTGGATGATGACGAGGGTATTGCCATCGGCTCGGTCGTCGAAGTGCTCTGCCTAGTTCACGGAGAGACAATTCCCTCGGGTTATGTCCCCACTAGGCCGTTCAGGGTCAACGCGGGGGCAGTCCACTCGTACGTGCTCATGGCCGATGGCTCGACGAGGTACCTCAGCGAGCTTAGCGCCGGCGAGAATGTCGCTATCATATCCTCTGATGGCTCCCGGAGGTCGGCGACCATCGGCCGCCTCAAGATCGAGCGCCGGCCATTCCTTCTGGTCAGATACCTCTCGGGAGACTCCGAGGGGAATATTATCGCCCAACAGGCAGAGACGGTTCGCCTAATTACTCCAAGTGGAGGACAGATATCAATCACTGATGCTACTGCTGGGGACGAGATATCCGTTCTCTGTGACCGAAGAATGAGGCACATGGGCCTCGCCCTTGAAGGGAGGATGGTCGAGAAATGACCGTATTGGGGATAGGAACTGCCAACGGAGGGATTTCGATTCTTCACGCCCTTGGCTTGGGCAAGGGCTGCTCTGTGGGGGTGGATCTCCTGACCACCGTGAGTCTGCTCGATGAGCCCAGTGCCGTCGAGGAGGATGACCACGGTTTGCTAGATGCTGTACTGGCATGCTGGCGCTCAGCTGAACTCCCTTCTGCGAGTGTGTGTGGATGGGCCGTCGAGAGCGAATTGCCATTAGGCCAGGGGCTTAAGTCCAGTTCCTCGGTAGCGTGTGCTGCTCTGCGAGCACTGAACGAATCTGCGTGGGCCGGCCTTTCAGACAACGAGATTGCAGACCTAGCCGTCGCCGCTCAAAGGAGGGCGAAGTGCACCCTCACCGGGAGCATGGATGATGTCTGGGCGGCTCTCTGTCCTGGATGGAAACTAGTCGACCCCGTTCGGACTGCATCCGAGTCAGTATTGCTCGAAGGCGAGCTGGAGCAAGGCCTGACTGTCCTACTCGGTTTGCGTGGAGAGAGGAAGTCCAGTATCGAACCTGTCTCGTTCAACCAGCACCATCAGCTCTTCGAGAGGGCCTTGGCATCTCTTGCCAATGGCTCCCCGTTAGAGGCACTTTCCGTGAACGGGATGGCAGTGGCCGCAGCGACCGACGACTTCGAGGCCCTGAGAATCTGCAACCTGTGCATCGCCACCGGTGCCATCGCAGCTGGCATCAGCGGCTCTGGCCCGGCAATCGCTGTCGTCTGCTATCCCCAAGACTCACAGACCTTGTTTTCGAACCTATCAGACTCTGGCCTCGAGGTCATCCCAACTAGATTCGTCACCTCCGAAACGATTAGCGAGGAGGCGTTCTGATGGGGATGTCTCTGGGGGATAGGCTGCGGGTGACTCTGTTCGGCGAGAGCCATGGCACGTGCGTCGGAGCGCTCATCGAGGGCATTCCCCCCGGAACACAGATCGACCCTGAGACTCTAGCGAAGGACCTCGCTTTGCGCAAGCCAGGACGCAGGTCTCTCTCGGCCCGCGCTGAATTGGATGATTGCGACATCCTTTCTGGAATCTACGAGGGGCGGGCAACTGGTTGGCCTATCCTGATGATGGCTCGAAACTCGGACGCCCGCTCTTCTGACTACGAGTTTCTTCCGGACCATCCGAGGCCCGGCCATGCTGATTTGGTGGAATCCATCCGCTCGGGTGGGACAAACGATCCTAGGGGCGGGGGCTCGCAGTCCGCTCGCCTGACCCTTGGCCTCGTGGCCGCCGGAAGCCAAGTGCGAGGCATGCTCGATGCTGCTGGCTGGACGTGCCACGCTCATTTACATAGCGTAGGTGCGATTACTTCCAGTCCCCTCTTTGAGCTAGACCGCTC
>Ga0257111_1000947_pt1 | contig 11885 bp, 11 predicted proteins | sample LP_taG_6_FD_191567 | JGI IMG/M metagenome (GOLD analysis project Ga0257111, IMG submission 191567) | Marine microbial communities from Northeast Subartic Pacific Ocean, Canada - LP_J_2015_P26_500m | ecosystem: Environmental > Aquatic > Marine > Oceanic | place: Canada: Northeast Subartic Pacific... | reverse complement strand
AGATGACGATTCTCGCTGTTCCAAGTTCTGGTCTTTCCGATTTAGTTTCCTCTCTTTTAATGAATTTAGAAATATTCGGGATATCTACTGCGTCAACTTTTTCAATTGGCGCAGATCCTCCAGAAGTTGGAGCTGGATCAAATGATGTGGGTCTTATCGTAATACATTTTTTTTTATCATTGCTTTTAACTGTTGCAAATGCATTTCCAGCATAAATAGGTCGAATAAAAGTATCCGAGCTATTAACTTTTATTATATCACTTACTTGGGAAGTGTCTAATAAGGCCGCAACTCTTGGCATAAAGTTTTTCCCAAATGTATTTGCCGATGCTATTATATGGGTATATTTGTCTGCTAGTTTAACAACTAATGGAGTCAAATTTTCTGCTAAATTATTTTCATAATTAGCTGAGTCAGATTGCAAAACTTTTTTAACTAACGGAACTGCAGCAACTTCTTTACAAACGTTTTCACATTTGGTTCCTGCTACTAAGACATGTATGTCTGAATCAATTTTGGAAGTGGCATTAATCGCATTCAAAGAAAATGTTTTTAATTTTAAATTGTCGTGCTCTGCGATTACTAAAACAGACATTAAATTACTTTTGCCTCATTTTTAAGTTTACTAACTAATTCAGCTACATTAGCAACTTTAATCCCACCTTTTCTTTTAGGTGGCTCTTCTACTTTTAACTGTTGAATTCTATTTAAAATGTCAACGCCTAGATCTTTAGCAATTAATTGTTCAATTGGTTTTTTTTTGGCTTTCATTATATTGGGAAGTGAAGCATAACGTGGTTCATTAAGTCTTAAATCGCAAGTAATAACTGCTGGAAGGTTTATTTCTATAGTTTCTAAGCCTTCATCAACTTCTCTGGTAACTTGAATTAATTTATCTTTTACTTCTATTTTTGATGCAAAGGTACCTTGCGACCAACCTAACAATGCAGAAAGCATTTGCCCTGTTTGGTTACAATCGTCATCGATTGCTTGTTTTCCCATAAAAACAATATCTGGTTTTTCTTTTTCAATAATTTTTTTCAAAATTTTAGCAACTCCCAGGGGTTCAATATAACCATCTGATTTCACATGAATTCCTCTGTCAGCACCGACAGCTAAGGCCATTTTTACAGTTTCTTGTGCTTTTTCTTCTCCAATAGTGATTGCAATCACCTCTTTAGCTTTTCCAGATTCTTTAAGTTTTACCGCTTCTTCAATAGCATTATCATCTGGTGGATTAGTCGACATTTTCACATTATCAGTATGAACACCTGTGCCGTCCTCTTTAACTCTAATTTGAACGTTGTAATCAATTACTCTTTTAACTGCGACTAAAATTTTCATTTAAGCTCTTAATAGTTTATTTTCTGGATCATATGGGCTTTCATCCAGAATTGTAACATCGTGCATTTTACCCAAAATATCAATTTTTAACTTTTGACCAGTTGTCGCAAGTTGAGGTTTTATCATACCTAAGGCTATTGATTTATTTAATCTAAAGCCAAAATCTCCACCAGTAGCTCTTCCAACAACTTTTCCATTTTCGTAAATTGGATTATTCCCTAATACATCTGCATCAGTAACATTGTGCACTTCCATAGTTACTAGTTTATTTTGAAAACCTTTTTCTCTCCATTTATTCAATGCTTCTAATCCGATAAAATTTCCTTTGTTTGGATGTATAAATCTATCTAAGCCAGACTCGTATGGAGAATATTCAATAGATAGTTCTGTCCCTACTAATTTATATGATTTTTCAACTCTTAAACTATTCATTGCTCTAATTCCAAAAGGTTTTAGGCCAAGATCTTTTCCTTGTTCCATTAATTTATCAAATATATGGTTTTGATATTCGATTGGATGATGAAGTTCCCACCCTAACTCACCAACAAAGTTTACTCTTATTACTGTGCATGGAGCATAACCAATATCTGCTTTTTTAGAACTCAACCATTTAAAATTTTCATTAGAATAATCATCTTTAGAAACTTTCTTCATCAAATCTCTCGCCTTTGGACCAGCAACAACCAATACTCCTATTGCATTTGTAAGATTTTCAAATTGAACTGAACCATCTTTTGGAATCCATTTTTGTATCCAATCATGATCCAGCCTTTGAAATGCTCCTGCAGAAACTAAATAATAGCTGCCTTCAGCTTCTTTCATTATTGTAAACTCAGAATGTACCCCTCCTTTTGTATTAAGAGCATGACATAAATTAACTCTACCAATTTTTTTTGGGAGTTTATTGGCAACTAGATAATCTAAAAAATTTTCTGCACCCGGTCCTTTAATTCTACATTTGGCGAATGCGGACATATCTAAAAGGCCCACATTTTCTTTTACGTTTTTACATTCCTTTTCAACTGCCCTGAACCATTTAGATCTTCTAAATGACCAATCATCCTTTTGCTCCATTCCTTCTGTCGCAAAAAAATTAGCTCTCTCCCATCCAAATTTTTGTCCAAATACTGCTCCGAGTTTTTTTAGTCGATCGTAACATGGGGCTTGTCTTAACGGTCTTCCAGCTTCTCTTTCTTCGTCTGGAAAATGAATTGTAAATACATTGCGATAAGCTTCTTCGTTTTTTTCAATTAAATAAGATTTTGAGACATAGTCTCCATATCTTCTTGGTTCAACTCCAAGCATATCAATTGTTGGTTCACCATCTATAATCCATTCTGCAAGTTGCCATCCAGCTCCTCCTGCTGCAGTTATACCAAAACTATGTCCTTCGTTTATCCAAAAGTTCTTCAACCCCCAAGCAGGTCCAACTATTGGGTTTCCATCGGGTGTATAACAAATTGCACCGTTATAAACTTTTTTAACTCCTACTTCCCCAAAAGCTGGTACACGATGAATAGCTCCCTCAATGTGAGGCGCTAATCTCTCTAAATCTTCTTGAAATAATTCATATTCTGAATCTTTTGAAGGACCGTCTACATAACAACATGGTGCTCCTTTTTCATAAGGTCCTAATAATAAACCTCCCGCTTCTTCCCTCATATACCATTGGGTGTCACTATCTCTAAGCACACCCATTTCTGGCTTTCCTTCTTTTTTTCTTTTTACAATTTCTGGATGAGGTTCAGTTACAATAAATTGATGTTCAACTGGAATAACTGGAATTTCTAATCCTACCATTTTGCCTGTTTGTCTTGCGAAATTTCCAGAACAAGAAACAACATGCTCACATTCAATTGTTCCTTTATCAGTTTCTACGACCCATCCATTTTTTGTTTGTTTAATTTCCGTAACTGCTGTGTTTCTGTAAATTTCTGCGCCTCTATTTCTGGCTCCTGTTGCTAAAGCTTGAGTTAAATCTGCTGGTTGAATATATCCATCTTCGGGATGTTGAATAGCTCCAATTAAGCCATCAACATTACACAAAGGCCAAACTTCTTTTACTTGTTGTGGAGTCAAAAATTTTACTTGAACTCCAATTGTTTGTGCTACTCCTGCGTACTGATGGTATTCATCCATTCTATCTTTTGTAGTCGCTAATCTAATATTTGACACAACACTAAAACCTACATTTTTTCCTGTTTCCTTTTCTAGTGTTTTGTAAAGATTGACTGCATATTTATGAAGTTGACCGACTGAATAACTCATATTAAAAAGTGGAAGCAAACCTGCGGCGTGCCAAGTTGATCCTGATGTAAGTTCTTTTCGTTCAACCAATACGACATCTGACCATCCTTTTTTTGCAAGATGGTAAAGCATACTTACCCCAACTGCTCCTCCGCCAATAACTACTACTTTAGTTTTTGATTTCATAAATAAATTTTGCTAAATTTGTAAATGAAACAATGTCATACTTCAAGTATATATTGGTGAGCTGATATGAATGAGGAATTAAATAATATTTGTGAAGAATGTGGAGAAAAAGACGAAAGCGTTCTTCAAAACCTAATTAAGCATGGATATAAAATTTGCGATTCATGTAATATTTCAAAAAGCATATTTCCTGTTTAGCCTGATCCAAAAATTCTAAGCAATATAATTAAAACAATAGCCTGCACTAGAAGACCAATAACAACAACTCCTATAGCTCTCCAAGTGCTCTCGTAGTCCAAAGCTTGTCTAACGGCAACGATCATGGCTACCAACATCCATATTCCTCCACCAATAAAAGTTATGCTCATTAATTCTGGTGTAAAACCAAAAACTCTAATTAAACCTGGCGCACTAGAAAAACCGATTGTTCTTAAAAGCTCACCATGATCGGATTTTGTATTTTTTTCAGGAAAAATTTTTACTCCAATAAAATAGATAAGATAAGCCCACGCATACCAGCTAATCAATGAGAGTATAGGGGCCATTAAAAAGTTAGATGCTCCTAAAGAAAGCGCCCCTACTCCAGCAGCTAAACTTGATAAAACCACAACCAATGCAGCCTGAAAAGTGGCGGATTTATCAGCCTCCACTTCTTCATAAAGGCTTGCATCTAATTTGCATGCTCTTATAATTCTGTTTACGAATTGAGATTCCATTTTTTCTCTATATCATAATATTGCCATGAAAATATATGAAATAACATCATGTTAGCAACTTTTATAAACTCTTTTGTGCTATTTTTTATAACTATAGACACTATAGGAAATTTGCCATTTTTTTTAAGTTTAACTGAAGATGCAAAATTCAAAAAAAGAACTCAAATAGCAATAAAAAGTACAATAATAGCTTTTTTCATTCTTATAGCTTTTGCTTATATTGGAAGATATTTATTAGAAACATTAGGTGTGTCCTTAGACTCTTTAAAAATTGCTGGAGGAGTTATTCTTATGTTTATAGCAATTGATATTCTTTTTGAAAAAAGAAAAATAAGGAGAGAACAAAAAGTAGAACAAGCGTTAGATGAGAAAAGCTATGATGAAATTGTAGTTTTTCCAATTGCCATACCTTTCATCGCTGGACCATCTACGTTAGCGTCAATAATTCTTCTGATAGGAAACTATGCAAATTTTCCAGAATTTCAAATACCAGTGATTTTAGCTTTAGCAGCAGCTTTAATTGTGAGTTTAATATTAATGATTGGTGGAAGTTTTATAGTTAAATACTTGCCTAAACAATTTTTACATACAACTGCTAGAGTAATGGCATTCATACTTGCTGCTCTCGCAACACAATTTATTATCGACGGTATTAAAGCTAGTTTTAATATCTAATTATTTATTTAAAACTGCCAAAACTTCCGATTCTCGAGTATTCGCATTAAAGGACTGCGTAAATGGTATAGGAACAACTACGGCACTCACGGGACTTTTAGAATATTTTTTTGGTAAATGAACTTTATATTTCTTACCAAAATTTCCAATTGGAAATCCTTTGGCGTTTTTATGTCCTTCATAAGGAACGTAACCCATAGCAATATTTTTTTTCTTTTCTGGGTGATACCAAGGAGATGTAATATAACCTATTGGTTTGCCTCCTTTTGCATCTGAAATTAGCCAAAAGTCTGGGGCATACTCTTCTATTGGTTTTCCACCCAGTTCCATACCTACGAGTTGAAGTTTGTAAGGTTTTTTTCCTTGTTGAATTTCTTCTTTCATTTTTTCTAAAGCTTCTTTTCCCACATAGTCTGTTTTTTTATTCCACTCACCTTTGCCAGACAAAGAAACTTGATAACCCAAGTTACACTGGAAAGGATTGTGCTCATTATCCATATCTTGGCCCCAAGATAAAATTCCTGCTTGAATTCTTCTATGATGAGCGGGCGCTATTACCATTAGTTTATGTTTTTTTCCTGCTTTAAGAACAGCATTCCACATATCTTCAGCATATAAAGTTGCATCACGAAGATAAATTTCATAACCCGCTTCTCCAGAAAAACCTGATTGTGAAATAACACAACTTCTTCCACCAATTTTTGATTCCGCTAAACCATAGAACGGCATGTTATCTAAATCAACTTGATCTCCAATTAAATCCTTCATTAATTCTTTTGATTTAGGACCTTGAATTTGTACAGGAGACACGTCGATTTCATCAATTTCAACATTAAATCTCTTATCAGCATTAACACCTTGTAAGTACATTCCAATGTCAGAATCGGACAAACTGAACCAAAACTCATCACTAGCTACTCTTAATAAAACTGGGTCGTTTAATACGCCACCTTTATTATTGCAAAGAATAACGTAACGACCTCTCATTGTTGAAATTTTAGTTGCATCACGTGTTATCACATAATCTGTAAATTTTTCAGCATCCGGTCCTTTAACGCGAATTTGTCTTTCAACAGCAACGTTCCACATGGTTACATGACTTTTAATTGCAGCATATTCAACCATTGCTCCACCTTTTTCAGGTCTTACATATCCGCGTGGATGATAAATACGATTGTAAACTGTTGCTCTCCAACATCCTGCTCTCATTGACAAATGCCAGTAAGGTGATTTTCTTACTCTTGTTGAAATCAACATTTCTACTTTTGTTGGACCACTTTGTCTTAAATTGTAAGGCACATGTCTATCTGATTGATCTACAGATGTAGCATGTCTAACTTTGTTGTAATTAACCTTTTTAGGTTTGAATGAAACTGATTTATTTTTTTTAGCTTTTTTCTTTTTAGGCATAATTATTTTCTCCTAACCATTTGTTTACTTCTTTAAGACTGCCAAATGTATAAATGTGAAAATTTTTTGTTGATCCTTTTAATCTATTAATTATATCATTTGGGTCTCTTGGTTTTAATAAATCCAAAGCTTTACCTGCATTTGATTTCAAAAAACTCAATGAATTCTTTGCACCTATAATATTAGCAAATTTTATTAGGCTGCCTATTTTGAGTGGTCCAGCAATTCCAACGTGAACCGGTAAAGTTTGTTTTGATATAAAATTAGCAATGGAATCGGTTTCCATTAACCATTGGGTTACAATATAATGCGCGTATGGTTTTTTATCGATCATTGCTTTTTCTAAATCTGAATTCGATATATCAGGGGAACCATCCGGATGTCCAGCAATTCCTATCTTGAGACCATCAAATAATCCAGCCTCTAATATCTGTAAAGAACAATGAAAATCTCCAATAGGTTGCGTGCTGCCTCCAATGACTAGCGCTTGTTTCACCCCAAAATCTTTGCACATGCTAACGTAATCCTTAAGCTCGTTCAAATTTTTGATTGATCTTGCTGGAAAATGAGGAACGGGATTATGTCCCAAGCCCACAAGCTCTTTGGCCTTCTCCGCTACCTCTCTGTAACTTTGCCCTGGCAAAAAAGCAATGTACACATCTTTAATTTTTGGAAGATTTGCAAGATCTGTTTTTAAAGTAATTTCAATTGAAAAATTCATTATTTTCGGGATATATCAGGCAACCTTTGGTGTGTCTAGCAAATTCATTTATGTTATAAATTTCATCAAAAAATGGGCAATTTAAATATCAAAGAATCGTTCGAGAAAGAATTAATAGTCAATTTTTCAAGAAAATATAAAACAATCCCTTCAAAATTTCATTACGATTTAAAAGGCAGCAAATATTTTGAAAAAATCACAACAGCAAAAGAGTACTACATCACCAGAATTGAAAAAGAAATATTAAAAAAAATAACACCCAAAATACATTCCATGTTTAGTGGTGCTTTGACGTTTGTAGAGTTTGGAAGCGGATCTACTGAAAAAATTAAAATTTTGCTAAATAACCAAGTAAAGTTTTATATGCCCCTGGATATATCCTTTGACTTTATAAAGAAATCTTCTGAAAAATTAATCAAATCTTTTCCAGAACTAAAAATCGTACCGACGTATTGTGATTATGCAAAATACTTGAGGCTACCCAAAAATATATCGAAAACTAAAATTGGTTTTTTTCTAGGTTCTTCTATTGGAAATTTTTATAATCTAGAGGAAAAAAAATTCCTTAAAAATGCAAAAAAAACTCTAGGCTCTAATAGTTTTTTGTTTGTGGGCGTTGATCTAATTAAAAATATAAAGGTTTTAAAAAAAGCATACAATGATTCTGGTGGTTTTGCTGCCCAGTTTAATCTTAACCTTATCACAAGAATGAACAATGAATTAAAAACTAAATTGAAACAAAAAGATTTTAAATATGTTTCTTCTTTCAATAAAAAAAGTGGTTGTATACAGTGTTTTCTTCTAAGCAAAAAAAACCAAACATTCTATCTAAATAAAAGAAAATTTTTTTTAAAAAAAGGTGAAAAAATTCAAACCGAAACATCCAAAAAGTTTACCTTTAAGACTTTTTCTAAATTAGCTGAATCTTCTGGTTGGAAAGTAAGCAACTACTGGTATGACAAAAAAAAATGTTATTCCATTTTTTTACTAAAATAAATAAATTAGCAATCTAGAGTATTAATTTTTTCCCACTCTGTTATCGGTGAATCTTTTTCGAATTCATTATTGGCTATAAAATCATCACACTCTTGTCTTTTTAATTTTATATAACTCTCTATCACTTCATGACCTAATGCATCCTTAATATCTTTATCTTCTGCCATACAGTCTAAAGCTTCAAATAATGTATTGGGAAGCTTTTTGATATTAGGATAGTTGTGCCCGTCGGTGTACATATTCACAAATAAAGGTTTGCCAGGATCTTTCTTTCCGTTAATACCGTTTAAACCAGAAGCAATTATAGCTGCTTGTAGCAAATAAGGATTAACTGAACCGTCCATTAATCTTAATTCAAATCGCCCTTTGTCTGGCACCCTAATCATATGAGTTCTGTTATTTCCGGAATAAGAAATACGACCTGGAGACCATGTTGCGCCTGAAAACGTTGTTTGGGCATCTAACCTTCTATAACTATTAATAGTTGGATTAAACATTGGACTTAATGATTGCGCTGAATGCATTATTCCACCTAAAAAATTATAAGCAATTTTGGATAAACCTAATTTATCACTAGGATCAAAAAAAATATTTTGATCATTGCTCCACATTGAAACGTGAGCATGGCATCCATTTCCGGTTAATTTTTCAAAAGGTTTTGGCATAAATGTAGCTCGTAATCCTTTCTTTTCTGCAATACTTTTAACCATAAATTTAAAAAACACATGTCTATCAGCTGTTCTTAAACATTCGGTATAATCCCAGTTCATTTCGAATTGTCCATTCGCATCTTCATGGTCATTTTGATACGGGCCCCAACCTAATGCGATCATTGAATCACAAATTTCTTTTATTAAATCGTACTGACGCATTAAAGCTGATTGGTCATAACAAGGTTTTGATTGCACATCTCTGTCATCTGCGATTTTCGTTCCTTCTTGATTCAAAAGAAAGTACTCACATTCTACACCGGACTTCATGGTTAAATTCTTTTTTGATAAGGCAGCTATCTGTTTTTTTAAAATTACTCTAGGAGACGCTTGAACTGGTCTACCGTCCATCCAAAGATCTGATGCGAGCCAACCCACTTCCTTTTTCCATGGAAGCTGAATCAAGCTATCAGGATCAGGAATTGCAAACATATCCGAGTCTGCTGGCGTCATATCCAGCCATGTAGCAAATCCAGCAAATCCCGCCCCGTCTCTTTGCATATCTTTTATTGCACGGGCAGGAACAAGTTTTGATCTTAAAACTCCAAAAAGATCAACAAAACTTATTAAAAAATATTTAATTCTTTTTTGTTTTGCTATTTTTGACAAATCTTTTGGCATAAACTAAATTAATCGTAATATTGAATCTTTGTAAACTATTAACAAAACTAGAATAATAATAAATATAGCAAGATAAACGCCGTATTTGGCTTTTGGAAAAGCTACATTTGCCATTCTTGAGGGTCTTTGGTGTTTATTTTGATCGTTGTTTTCCATTGTTCTAACAACCACAATAAAAAAAAGGGCGCTAAACAAGTTAGCGCCCAAATTTTTTGTTATTTTATATTACCACTCGGCAATATTCTTTTTATAATCGTTAGCACTTGGTCTTTTTCTAGCCAACTTTTGTTGCTCTTCCGCTTCTCCAGTTCCTGTACTAATATGAAACCAAAGCCAGAAAACTATTGCAACCGTTAACCACATCCACTCTGTGCCAACCATAGGATAAATGTCAGCGACCTGAACTCCTTCAGTTACTGCATCCACATCTGTTGTCAGATGTTCTATCCAATTTGTTACACTCGCCTTCATAAGTTATTCCTTCCTATACCTGTTTAACCGACTGATCTTTCATCTTTTCTAGCCGATTCCATTATATTGTAGTCTAGTCCTGCTATCTCCACTTCACGCGGTATACGTAATTTACCTGCGGCATGAAGTATTTTAGCAAGTATGTATCCTGGTAAGAAACCAAGAACACCGAACATTATTATAGCTCCGATAAACATTCCAAGAGGATTGATTGGTGCATAATCTGTACCAACCCACATTGATCCTACACTGTATCCAGATGAAGGATATCCCCATAAAACGAAACCACATATAATAAGCCCGACAACACCAGCATAACCATGCACAGCCACTGCACCAACAGCATCATCGATTTTGAATCTACGTTCAACCCAATAATGCATTCTGTATGCAATGTATGTACCAACAGATGCAATCATCATTGCTTGCAGAGGATGATATAAATCATTTCCTGCAGATGCGGTGATAACTCCTGCTAGTCCACCAGAGTAAGTCCAGAACGGATCTCCTTTAGATACCCAATATCCAGCTAGTAATCCTCCAGATAAAGACATCAAGAAATTCATTGTAATACCACTTAGTGTTGTTGGTGTTACATAAATACTTGTTGCGGTAAAGAAAGTAGTTCCTTCCATTCCATATTCAGGTCCAAGATCGAATATAGGTATATTACATGCTGCGTAGAATCCCCAGAAACCTGTATAAATCAAGAACAACCCTATAGTTACGAACCATGGGTTTCTTGGTCCAATGTTTCTTGGTTCTCCGCTAGATGAAAATTTTCCTATACGTGCACCTAAAACAGCCAGAACTCCTAATGCGAATCCTCCGGCTATAGCGTGAATTACTCCCGATGCGTATGCATCGTGATAACCTAGTAATTTAAGCATCCAACCATCAAAATGCCATCCCCAAGCTGCATCGATTGTCCAGAATACAGATCCAATTGCTATGGCTAAAATACCAAATGCAAATGTTGTAATTCTTTCAATTAATGCACCAGAAACGATTGATGCGGCAGTCCAAGAAAATAAAAGGAACGCAGCCCAAAATACTCCACTAATGTGGTCACCTAAGTTAACCGCCATTAAGTTGCTTGTAGGTACGTACCATGCAGCACTAAACAAACTATCGTCTGTAATTAATGCAGCGCTTCCATTCATAATTGAAGGCGCTAGTCCTGGTCCTGTTGGAAATGCCCAATAAATCCACCAACCAAAGAAAAACCAAGTTACTGTTACCAGTGGTATCAGTATTGTGTTTTTCATAAGAGTATGTTGGTGATGTTTGTAACGTGACGCTCCAACTTCATACATACAGAATCCAACGTGGATCAAAAACATAAGTACTACAGTGATCCAATAATAGAATTCTGTGAATATGGTAGTTAAAGCTCCTAATTCATCAGTCATATTTTTCTCCTCTATTAGTAATTGACTTTATTCTATTAAGTGAGGCAAGCAGTACAAGCTAAATATTTATATATATAATTTATATATACTTTTTCCTAAAGTCTAAGCATAACAACATTTTTGATTCTAAAAAACAACTTGAGATTGTGCTTAGAATTTTCTGTAGGCTTTTTTTAAATCGACCAAAGGATGCTTGGGGGACATTTGAAATTTTACTAAAAGTTCTCTTGCGATCATATCTCTATCTTGTTGATTGTTAGGTAATTTTATTTTTTTTGGAATAGTAACCCAACCATTTGCATTTCTACAAAAAACAGCAGGACGGTTTTCCTCGTAACCCATATGAACATCTTCTAACCAATTAAGATCGTCCCAA
>Ga0257111_1000946_pt1 | contig 11888 bp, 13 predicted proteins | sample LP_taG_6_FD_191567 | JGI IMG/M metagenome (GOLD analysis project Ga0257111, IMG submission 191567) | Marine microbial communities from Northeast Subartic Pacific Ocean, Canada - LP_J_2015_P26_500m | ecosystem: Environmental > Aquatic > Marine > Oceanic | place: Canada: Northeast Subartic Pacific... | reverse complement strand
CTGAAATAAAATGCATCTCTTGAGAGCGAATTTGAACCTCAATAAACATTTTTCTTGGACCCAATAAAACCGTATGAATTGATTGATAACCGTTAGGTTTTGGAGCTGCAATATAGTCTTTGAACTTTAATGGTAAAGGTTTGTATAAGCTGTGAAGTTGACCTAGCGCATGATAACATGCTCTAGTGCTATCAACAATAACTCGAAAGGCGTGCATATCCAATACTTCGGAAAACTTTAAAGATTTGGTTTTCATTTTATGATAAACACTGAAAGGTTGTTTTTGACGACCTTCAACTTCACCATTGATACCCTCAAGTTTTAACCTATTTTCAATTTCTGTTTGAGTAAGTGCAATCATTTTCTTTTGGTTGCCATATTGCTTTTTGATTTTTCTCTTAAGTATCAAGTATCTCCTAGGATGAAGCGTTTGAAAACATAAGTCATCTAGTTCTACTCTGATACTATGTAAGCCGAGTCGCCTTGCAATCGGGGCATGGAGTTCTGAAGTTTCTTTGGCTTTTTGGATCTTCTTTTCATCACTCACTGAATCAAGAGTGCGCATATTATGTAATCTATCAGCTAGCTTAATGACCATTACTCTCATATCTTTTGACATCGCAAAAACTAGTTTTTGAAAATTTTTAGCTTGTTTTTGAGAAGTCGAAGTGAACTCTAAATTTGTCAACTTTGATACTCCTTCAACGATATGAGCAACCTGACTCCCAAACTCTTGCTCTACCTCCTTTTTTGTTACAGGGGTATCTTCGATACAGTCATGCAAAATTGCAGCAACAATACAGAAATAATCCAGTTTAAGATCTGCAAGTATTAAAGCTACCGCTATAGGATGGTGTATATAAGACTCACCAGATTGTCTAAATTGTCCTTCATGAGCCTTTTCCGCTAGTTTATGGGCCTTTTTGACAAGTACAACTTCATCATCAGTCAGATAATCTGTGAGTACTGAAGTCAAATCTTCAATTTGGGGGTTTTTATTAAATAAAGAGATTGCCATTGAAAAAATAAATAAATATAGTCAGATAATTATAAGCAAGTTGCAAACCAAGCAAGGTAGTTTATACAAAGGTTTCTATTAACACTGCACCTAAGTATAATGCACTTTTATAAAAAATAATCAAGCAACTTTACATGATCAGGTCATCAATTTTATTAATTTCATTTACAATTCTCATTTGCGGATGTTCTCAATTTGGAAGTAATAAAGAGGTAAGAGGACCAGTTGCTGACGGACTCACTCCAAAGGCTCTATATGAGCTTGCTGAAGATAAGCTTAACTCTGGCTCCATTGAGCAAGGAATCGAACAGTTGGAAGTTATACTCGCTGCCTACCCAGGTTCAAAGTATGCGATACAGGCACGTCTAGACATTGCATATAACTTATTTAAGCGTAAAAAATACAACCGCGCTATACTTGAATTAAATGAATTTATTGAGCGATATCCTGCCCTTCCTTCCACTCCATATGCCTATTACTTAAGAGCAGTCATTGCAGAAGAAAAATCAGCATCAATTCTCGATAAAATCATCACAGATAGTGCACAGAGAGATGTTCAAAGTGTACGCGATGCTTATAATTATTTCTCCTTGTTAATTGATACATTCCCTAATTCAAAATACTCTGAAGAAGCGTCAAAGAAACTACTAGTGCTTAAGAATATCCTTGCAAGGCATGAATTCTATATAGCTCTATATTACACAAACAATGGATCACATATAGCTGCAATTAATCGCTCAAATTACATTATTGAGCATTATCCTAATAGTCCTATTGTGGCTGACGGACTTCATTTAATAGCTTACAATTATGACGCTATCAATGCTGAAGAACTAGCCGAAGATGCAAGAACTGTGCTTTATGCTAGTTACCCTCACTACTCTCCAAACTACAAAATAGATAGATAGTTTTTTTAGGTAGATATGATTTCAACTTCTCAGTTCTTAAGTACTTTTTTTGGTGGCGCTATTGGTGGTCTTATTTATAACATTTACGACTTAAATAGTGTATTCTTATTGACCATATTTGTGGCAATTATCTGGTGGTTTTTAATGATAACTTTGCCACAAAAAGTTGAAACATTAGAGGAGTAGATATGGCAGGCATTAATAAAGTAATACTAGTTGGAAATCTTGGCACGAAGCCAGAAGTAAAATACGCCTCAAATGGCAATGCAATTAGTAATTTATCTGTTGCTACAAGTGAATCCTGGACAGATAAAAGTACTGGTCAGAAACAAGAAAGAACTGAGTGGCATCGTGTCAGTTTATTTGGCAAGCTAGCAGAGATTGCGGGTCAATATTTAGACAAAGGCTCTAAAGTCTATGTCGAAGGAAAATTACAGACTCGGAAATGGCAAGACCAGAATGGTCAAGATCGTTACACTACAGAGGTTGTCGTTAGTGGTTTTAATGGAACTTTACAGATGCTTGACCGTCGTGACGATTCTAGTTCAAGTGCCTCTGCACCGAGTGAAGATGTAACTGAAAAAGGTCAAACCGAACCAAGCATTACACCAGTCTCAAAAGACGAATTTGAGGACGATATACCTTTTTAAATCTTAAGCTTTAAGATGTTTCTTAATGATAAAACCTTGAATTAATCTTGAGCTGAAACGTCAAACGTCTCCAAAACAACAAATGCAATCGCATTTTGGCTCTCGTCAGAAATACTTAAATGCGCATGTTTAATACTCTTTTCTATCAAATACTGCCTTAATTTTTCACTGGGAATGAAGTATGGCTTACCGTTTTCATTGTTGCGAATGGTCAAATCTTGAAAACCAACCACTCGACCAATGCCGGTTCCTAGAGCTTTTGCAAAGGCTTCTTTTGCTGCAAAACGCTTTGCACAGTACGCTGCACTATCAGCCTTGTTTACAAACAAGGCCTGTTCATGCTCACTCAAAACTCTTTTAACAAAGCCATCTCGATTTTTTGAAAGAATCTTTTTTACCCTGTCGATGTTAACAATATCTGTTCCTATTCCATAAATCATAAACTCCTTGCCTCCAGCATTAAGGCTTTCATCTCAGTTGTCGCATTCGACAGACCTACAAAGACTGCCCTGGAGATAATTGAGTGACCAATATTGAGTTCAACAATTGAATCAATTCTTGCTATATCAATAGTATTGTTGAGAGTCAAACCATGTCCTGCATTGACTTGAAGGCCCAGACTATGCGCATATTTACAGGCCTGTTTTATTTCATTATATTTCAATTCACGTTCGGCAGGATCAGATGCATCAGCATAGTGTCCAGTATGGATTTCGATCACAGGAGCTCCACAAGTCATTGCTGCATCTATTTGTTTCTTGTCAGCATCTATAAAGAGTGAGACTCTTATTTTTCTGTCATCTAGTTGAGAACAAACTTCCTTCATTCGTGGTAATTGAGAAACTACATCTAAACCACCTTCAGTCGTCAGTTCCTCTCGCTTTTCAGGAACTAAACAACAATCTTGAGGACTAATTTGAGAGGCAATTTTTAGCATTTCATCAGTTGCAGCCATCTCTAAGTTCATTTTTGTTTTTAGTACCGCTTTGATTTCTTCAACGTCTTTATCTTGAATATGACGTCTATCCTCACGAAGATGGAGTGTGATACTGTCAGCACCTGATTCTTCACAAATAAGTGCTGCCTCTAATGGACTCGGATATGTTGTTCCTCTTGCCTCCCTTAGTGTCGCGATATGGTCAATATTAACACCCAAATAAATACTCATAATTTTTCAATTAGTTTACAAAAAATAATTCCCTACTTTTCAGTGGCTTTTCGCCAAGAATTGAGCTTAGACGCTTTCGATTTAGTTTTTTTAATATAGATAAATGATCGACATTTAAACGGTCATTATCACCACCATCTTCAACTACTAACAGAACTTCACCGGGTATGTTACCATCCACTCTTGGAACAAAGCCTATGTGCTCCTTAAACTGATACTCAAGTTCAGAATCAATAGGTTTTCCTTGAGAGTCCTTATTAAATTCTAAACCATAACCAAGCTCTTTCAACAACAGGTTTTCGAACAACCTAAGTGAGTATTCTTTTTCAGTTTCTGATTGTTCATTAATTATTCTTAAGAAGTTCCAGTATCCATCAAATATTTTTTGATGTTTTTCAGCTTCTGGTAATAGTCTCGAAAGAAGTTCATTTGTATACATTGCAAGAACTAGATCGTTACCTAAAAGTCTGCGTGGCTGATCATTAGATTCCCAATCCGTTAAATTTTTGAGATCACTTCTACCTATATAAGAAATGTTCAGGCATTGAAACATTTGCAGTGAAGTCTTATTGCTACGCGCACCACGCGCAACGAGACGAATTTTTCCATAGTGACGGGTAAAAAAATCTAACAAAAGAGAATTGCCCTGATACATTCTTCGATGAATTAAAAATGCTGGTGTTAATTCTATTTTAGTCATAGCCTAAAGAGGCTAATGCTCTTTTGTCATTAGACCAGCCTTGTCGCACTTTTACCCAAAGCTCTAAGAAAACTTTCCTTTCTAAAAACCCCTCAATACTAACACGAGACTCTTCACCTATCTGTTTAAGCATTTTACCTTTATTGCCAATTACAATACTTTTTTGAGAGGGTTTTTCAACAAAAATTTTAGCGGCAATTCGATACATTTGACCATCCAAATCAAATTTTTCAATCTCAACTGTCAAATCATAAGGTAATTCATTCGAAAGATTGCGCATCAATTTTTCACGAATAAATTCAGCTACCACAAATCGCTGAGATCGATCAGTCACATAGTCAGATTCAAACAATGCTTCTTGTTGAGGTAAATACTTCAGAATAACCTTCCTTAAGTCATTAGTGTGGTTCTTTTTAAATGCCGATAAAGGGAATACTTCGTTCGCTTGAAATTTTTCTCCTAATTTTTCTAGGTAAGGAAGTATTTTATCTTTAGTGTTTAAATTATCAATCTTATTCACACAAAGAATAACTGGAACTTCAATTTTCGTTAAATGTTCCATCACACGTTGATCTTCTTTGGTCCATTTAAGAGCCTCAACTAACCAAAGTATCATATCCACTTCTGAAAAGCTTGAGCTTGCAGTTTTGTTCATATAGGAATTGATTGCCTTCTTGTTGCCAATATGAATCCCTGGAGTATCAACAAAGATCATTTGATAGTTGGTCTGAGTGTCTATGGCATGGATGCGATGTCTAGTGGTTTGTGGCTTATGAGAAGTGATTGAAAGTTTTTGGCCAATCAATTCATTAATGAGCGTTGATTTACCAACATTCGGTCGACCTACGACTGCAATAAAACCTGCTTGAAAGTTCATGAGGATGTCAGTCTTTCTAAAACAGATTCGGCACAGGCTTGTTCTGCCCTTTTGATGCTTTTTTCCTTTTTCTCCACTTCAAGATCATACTCACTGATAATGCAGCGTACATAAAAAATAGCGTCATGATCTTGACCCTTTGTTTTAATTAGTTCGTATTGAGGAAGAGAATACCCTTTTTTTTGTAATAGTTCCTGAAGCTGAGTTTTAAAATCTTTTAATGAATCTTCAGGGCTAGCATCATTTAGCAAGCCTTTATAAAGCTTTAAAACCACACGACTAACCGTCAAATAGTCAGAATCAAGAAATATTGCTCCCATAATTGCCTCAAAAGCGTCCGCCTGAATCGATTCACGTCGAAAGCCGCCGCTTTTTAACTCACCCTGACCCAAAACAAGGGTTTCAGACAATTTGATTGTTTTAGCTAGTTTTGCTAGAGTTTGTCCTCTTACTAAGTGAGATCGAAGCCTTGACAACTGACCTTCGTCAATTAATGGAAAGCGCTGATAGAGTTCACAAGAAATAACGCAGCCAAGAATACTATCCCCTAAAAACTCCAATCTTTCATTATTGTTTTTACTAACACTTCGGTGTGTCAGAGCCTGTTTAAGTAACTCAATATTATTAAATTGATAAGAAATATTTTTTTGTAATTTATCCATACAGGAAATTAAGTATTGATAATCAAATTGCTATTGGCGCCTTAATTGCGTCATCGTGAACATAATTATAAAACTCAAAGTCATCAAAATGATAATCAAAGATGCTATTAGGTTTTCTTTTGATAATAAGCTTTGGTAATGACTTTGGAATTCTTCCTAGTTGAATATTAACCTGTTCAAAATGGTTCGAATAAATGTGGCAGTCACCACCACTCCAAACAAAGTCACCCACATCAAGTTTACATTGTTGAGCAACCATGTGTGTTAAAAGCGCATAAGAGGCAATATTGAAAGGTACTCCAAGGAAGATATCAGCACTTCTTTGATAGAGTTGGCATGATAACTGCCCGTTAGCTACATAAAATTGAAAAATCGCGTGACAGGGCTGCAAAGCCATGCTTTTAAGCTCTCCAACGTTCCAGCTAGAAACAAGAATTCGCCTAGAGTCCGGTGAATTATTGATTAATTCCATTGCCTCTGAGATTTGGTCAATCACTTCACCCTCAGCATTCTTCCAATGACGCCACTGTGCACCATATACTGGTCCTAGTTCACCATTCTCATCGGCCCATTCATTCCAAATATTAACTTTATTTTCCTGTAAATATTTAATATTAGTGTCGCCACTCAAAAACCACAACAATTCATGGATGACTGACGGAAGATGGATACGCTTAGTGGTAACCATGGGAAATCCATCTTTAAGATTAAAACGCATTTGATGACCGAAAACACTTACCGTACCTGTACCTGTCCTGTCTGTTTTAATTGATCCTTGGGCCTTTACAAGCTTCAAAAAATCCAAATACTGCTTCATAATTTTTTCTCTGAATAGTAAGATCTATAAAATAAATAAAGACCAATAACGAACATCGGAAAACTCAATAATTGACCCATCGTTAACCACTCAAAAGCCAAATACCCTAATTGAGAGTCTGGCACCCTGATGAACTCAATTATAAATCTAAAGAATCCATAGAAAATCAAAAATAGTGAAGATATAGCCATCAAAGGTCGATTTTTTTGGCTAAAAAGCCACAAAAAGACAAATAGTACAACACCTTCGAGTAAAGCTTCAAAGAGTTGTGTCGGGTAGCGTTGAGCCCACATACCACTCTGATCAGGGGAATACACACTCCAAGCACTAGTAGTAACCCTTCCCCAAAGCTCAGCATTTATATAATTACCAATTCTTCCAAAGGCCAAACCAAGGGGCACTAATGGAGCAATAAAGTCGGTTGTTTGAAAAAAGCTTTTTTTTGACTTGTGATTAAATAAAAGCATTGCAAGCAAAACGCCAAGAAAACCACCATGAAAAGACATTCCACCATTTTGAAAATCTAAAAAAATTAAAGGGTTAGATAAAAAACTTGGCAAACTGTAAAATACCATATACCCCAAACGACCGCCTAAAACAGCGCCCAAAGCTCCATAAAAAATGAGATCATCAACTTGCTGAGTAGTCCATTCTTGAGTCAAATTTGCTCTGTATTTAGCGAGCAAATAGGCAACCAGAAAAGCCAATAAGTACATTACACCATACCAATGTATTTTTACAATGCCCAAATCCAGAATTACGGGATCAATAACGATATATTTCATAATCTAGCAAACTTAGTTAGCTTTAAACCTTTATTTAAATACAAAGGATGAGCTGGTTGGCCTGATTTGTTAATTTTCAAACACATTAGGCTTGGAATAAGGCTCAAAACTTGTTTGTCTCTACTATAGAGATTTCCATTATTTCCCCAGACAGCGACAGTTATATCAGCTTTTTTTGATAGTGTCACAATATATTTATCATTGCCCTTTCCAACAGGATATTTTACTTTTTTAAGTTTGGAAGGCAATGTTGATCTATAAGCAAATAGATTCACCATTATAAAACCACCATACCCCCAGTTTTTTGCATAATTAATACATCTTCGAATCGTAGGATCATCCGCTTCTTCGTCAGCAGTTGACGGATTAAGACCTATAAACAAAACATACTTCTTTTTCTTATCCCAAATACGGGAAAGTGAGTATCTATATGTACGACAACTTGAAAAGGTTGCGTTTTTATACATAAATGACATTTACCTCAACATTAATAATATTTGTAAAATTGGTGCGCCCGAGGTGATTTGAACACCCGACATTCGGCTTCGGAGGCCGACACTCTATCCAGCTGAGCTACGGGCGCAATATGTAACTGATAATTTTAGTCGAGTGCTTGCGCTCAGAAAAAAAACTTATAAGGATTGGTATAAAACTATATTATTTCTTCATCTAAAATAAATAAAAAACAAGTACAATTCTTTAAAATGAATTTGACAGCCTTTTTTAATACCTATTAATTTAATTATGACAAATTTAAAAGCTTTAATAAAATCTATTATTCTTTCTTCTTTTCTCTTTTTTGTTGCATCAAGTAACTCATTGGCTGACGATGAAAACTACTCCCCCTTGGATTCACCAGATTTTTTTGAAGGACTAAACACTTTTACAGCTGTCTATTCACAAATCAAACAACTATACGTCGACGAAATTGATGATGAAACAATGTTTAAGAATGCTATTAAAGGTATGGTTGAAGGACTAGATCCGCATTCAAGCTTTCTTGATCCAGAAGACCAATCCGATTTAAGTGAAAGTACAATGGGTAGATTTGGTGGCGTGGGTATTGTTATTGGCACTGAGGGTAGTTTTATTGAAATTATCTCTCCAATAGACGACACACCGGCTTACCGTGCAGGCCTTCAAGCCGGTGATATTATTCTAAAAATTGACGATCAAAATGTGAGTCAAATCAACCTTGAAGAAGGTGTAAAACTTATGAGAGGGGTTCCAGGGACAAAAGTTAAGTTGACAATTGGGAGACCCGATATCGCACCATTTGTTGTTGAAATAACTCGAGAAATTATTACTATTGTTTCTGCTAAAGGTCTTCTTTTGGATGAAGGTATTGGTTATATTCGAATCTCACAGTTTCAAAACCCTACTGCAGAATTAGTGGATGAGATTGTTTCAGATCTTGTCACAGATAATGATGCGAAACTTGACTCCTTAATTCTTGACCTAAGAAATAATCCAGGCGGCTTGCTAAACTCTTCAATTGATGTCGCCAATTTATTTATTGATAGCAAAGGCATTGTCGTCTACACAGAAGGTAGAGTCTCGAATTCTAAAGTTACCTTCCCAACTAAACCAGGAGATATCTTAAAGGGAGCTCCAATTGTTGTGTTGATGAATAAAGGCTCTGCTTCTGCTTCAGAGATTGTTGCTGGAGCACTGCAAGACCACAAACGAGCTATCATTATGGGTCAAGAATCATTCGGCAAGGGTTCTGTACAGTCAATGTTAAGTTTAGCGGATGGTTTTGGGCTTAAACTAACCACAGCGCGATACTATACACCTTCCGGAAGATCTATTCAGGCCAAAGGCATTGCTCCCGATATTTATTTAGAGGATAACACTCTAAGCAGTTTTGAAGACGCAATTAACTTGAGTTCTCAAGAAAAAGACTTAAAAAATCATTTGTCGGCAGAGAGCCCTTCTGAACTATCCGAAGAAGACATCCTTGAAATGCAGGATGAAATAACAGAAAACAGAGACAAGGAATATATAGAGCTACTCAGGGAAGACTACTTTGTTCACGAAGCCATTAATGTCCTCAAAGCTTTGAAAATTATAACGAACAAATAAAATTCAATTTTTCAGCTGGTTAATCAAAACCGCCTATTCGGCTAAGTTGCATAGTGTAGTGATTCCAATCCCAATGCATCCAGATTCCAATCGCCCTACCAAGAATGTAATCTTCTGGTACATAACCCCAGAACCGAGAATCACTGCTATGAGATCTATTGTCTCCCATCACAAAGTAATGGCCTTCAGGAACAGTTGTTTTAGAAAGCTCTCTAGAGTGTCCTAAAGGGTGAAGTAAGATATCATGATCGGCATAGTCAATTAGCTCTCTAACATGACGATAACCGCTCATCGCTTTACCCGAATCAACGCCTTGGTAAGCACCAATTTTTCTATAATCAACAGTCTCACCATTGACTGTTAGTTGGTCTTTTTCATAACTAATAGTATCACCTGGAAGAGCAACCACTCGCTTAATAAAATCTACGCCAGAGTAGCCAGCGCTATGCTCATAATTGGGATACCTGAAAACAATAACATCACCCCTTTCTGGATTTGAAAAGTTAATAATTTTAGAGTTAACTATCGGCAACCTTAATCCATAGTCAAACTTGTTAACTAAGATAAAATCACCAGTTAACAGTGTTGGCATCATTGAATTTGAAGGCACTCGAAAGGGCTCAAAGATAAAACCTCGAAAAACTAAAACTAACAACAGTACAGGGAAAAGCTCAATCGACCACTGAACAACTTTAGGTCGATGGCTATATTTTTCAGATTTTGAAAACTTTAAGAAGATTAGAAAGTAACAGATTTTTCTAAAAGTCGACCTCTTTTCGGTTACTTTGATGTCACTCTCAGGACTATTTTTTGAGACAATTAATAGATCAATTAATACAATGACGATTGCCAGAAGCATTGCTAAAAAAAGCCAACTCAATACATCCCAGGCAAAAAAAGATTCGGCATATTCAATTGTCATATTTTTTCTCTTTATAAAAAAAATGTATTATAGCAACCACCCTGAAAAAGATTCTGCAGATTTATATAACACTACATATCCTCAAATTTCTTCAATATTCATGCCAATTTTGTTGGCTAACTCTACAAAGTTTGGAAAGGATGTTTGAACATTATCGACATCTTCTATCTTGATGTCATATTTAGATCTACTTGAGGCAATCGCAAATGACATTGAGATACGATGGTCATGGTGAGATTTGATTATTGAATTTTGCTTACTAAATTCCCCACCTTGAATTCTAATCCCATCTTCAAAAACCTCATTTTCAATACCTAATATTGTCAAACCATCAGCCATAACTTGAATACGGTCAGACTCTTTAACTCGCAATTCTTTTGCGCCAGTTAATAGAGTTTCACCTATTGCACAGCTTGCAGCAACAAAAATAACTGGAAACTCATCAATCGCTATGGGTACAAGCTCCTGAGGTATATCGATTCCATGCAGTTCTGCTGAACAAACATGAATATCAGCAACCAGCTCACCAGCAACGACTCTCTCATTAGTCAGTGTAATATTAGCACCCATCAAGTCAAGAATATCAAGGATTCCAGTTCGTGTAGGGTTAATGCTTACTGTATTTAGTGTGATATCTGCCTCTTTAGCAATGCTAGCAGCAACGATAAAGAAAGCTGCTGAGGAAATATCACTCGGCACTTCTATATCGCAAGCATGTAATTCACCACCACCCATTAACGAAATTTGTTCTTTAGAAGTATTGACAGGATAGCCAAAACCTCTCAGCATTCTTTCGGTGTGATCTCTCGTTGTAATGTTCTCAATAATGCAAGTTTCTCCCTCTGCGTACAACCCTGCCAACAATAAGCACGATTTAATTTGGGCAGAGGCAACGGGAAGAGTGTACTTAATCGCTGATAATTTCTGATTGCCAGTTATAGACAAAGGTGGCTTTGATTCATAGCTATCAATTAGCGCTCCCATCATACTTAACGGCTCAATCACCCTTGCCATCGGTCTTTTTGATAGAGATTCGTCTCCGCAAAGTTGAGAATTAAAGCTTTGAGCACTAAGAAGGCCTGACATGAGTCGAATAGAGGTCCCAGAATTGCCTAAATCAAGGGGTTCTGATGGCGAACTTAAGCCGTACTTGCCTGCACCATGAATAGTAATATTAGAGCCCATCCTCTCAATTTGGACACCCATCTGTTGAAAAGCTCTCAAAGTGGCAAGACTATCTTCACCTTCTAAAAAACCAGATACATTGGTAATACCATAGAAATTGAACCTAACATA
>Ga0257111_1000944_pt1 | contig 11894 bp, 10 predicted proteins | sample LP_taG_6_FD_191567 | JGI IMG/M metagenome (GOLD analysis project Ga0257111, IMG submission 191567) | Marine microbial communities from Northeast Subartic Pacific Ocean, Canada - LP_J_2015_P26_500m | ecosystem: Environmental > Aquatic > Marine > Oceanic | place: Canada: Northeast Subartic Pacific... | reverse complement strand
GGCCACGCCACCCTGGCTACGGCACATGTCCTCGCCAGCGAACACGGCGTGACCGGCGAGATGGCGCTTCACACGAGGTCCGGCCGCCTCGCCGCCGAGGTCGTGGAAGGCGGCATCCGATTGGACTTTCCAGCCGACGAGGTGACCCACGTGCCGGCCACCCCGGAGATGGCGACCGCCCTGGGCAGACAGGTGGTGGCTGCCGGACGGGGACTCACCGATCTGGTGGTCGAGCTTCGGTCGGCTTCGGATGTCCGATCCTGCATTCCGGACCTGGGCCTCCTCGCCGGGCTGGCGGATCGGGGCGTGATCATCACCGCTGCGGCGGAGGTCGGGGCTGCGGCCGAGGTGGTGTCACGGGTCTTCGCTCCGAACGTCGGAATCCCCGAGGACCCCGTGACCGGTTCGGCCCACACGACCCTCGCTGTCTGGTGGGCGCCGCGCCTGGGATCGGCGTTCCCTGCAGAACAGGTGTCGGCCCGGGGTGGCCGGATCCACGTCGAGTTGCTGGGCGATCGGGTGCACCTCACCGGCCGGGCTGTGACCGTGGCCCGTGGGATGCTGTTGGCATGAGCGACAGGACCCGGCTTCGGCGGAAGCCCGACCGGACGGTCGAGGACCGCGATGCCATCCACGCCGTGTTGGACGAGGGCCTGATGGCCCACGTCGGGCTGGTTGCCGGTGAGGGAGACGACGCTCATCCTGTGGTCATACCGATGCTGTACGCACGTGACGGAGAGCATCTGCTGCTGCACGGGTGCCGGCCAGTCGACTGCTGCGAACCGCCAGGGCCGGCGTCGACCTCTGTGTGACCGTGACCCTTCTCGACGCCCTGGTGCTGGCCCGGTCGGGACTGCACCACTCCATGAACTACCGCTCGGTCGTGGTCATGGGTCGGGCCACCGAGATCACCGACCATGCCGCCAAGGTGGCCGCCCTGGACCGCCTCGTGGAGCACACCATCCCCGGCAGGACCTCCCGGGTGCGAGTGGCCCACGACGCGGAGGTGAAGGGCACCATCGTGCTGACCCTGCCGCTCGCCGAATGTTCCATGAAGGTCCGGACCGGAGGACCGGTCGATGATCCTGAGGATCTTGACGAGCCTGCATGGGCGGGTCTGATCCCGATCGGCGTGGCCGTCGGGGCGCCCATTCCAGATCTCGGGGCGGCTGACGACCCGGTGCCCGGGCACGTGGCCTTCTGGGCCCGCGGGCCCGGCCAACTGAACGGCAGGCCCCCACCCGCTGGGGACACGACCTGAGCATGGCCCTCGTCGGTGCGATCGACCAGGGGACCACCAGCACCCGGTTCATGGTGTTCGACCACTCCGGGCGGGTCGTGGCAGTGGCCCAGCGGCCGCATGCCCAGCACTTTGCCCAGCCCGGGTGGGTGGAGCACGATGCGCTGGAGATCCTGGGCAACACACTCGCTGTGGTCGACGAGGCCCTGACCGGCGCCGGCCTGACCGCCGCCGACCTGGTCGCCGTGGGCATTGCCAACCAGCGGGAGACCACCGTCGTCTGGGACCGGGCAACCGGCGAACCGGTGCACAATGCGATTGTCTGGCAGGACACCAGGACCGCTGGGATCATCGACCGGTTGGCCGGCGATGCCGGTCCGGACCGGTTCCGGGCAACCACCGGCCTGCCGCTGGCCACCTACTTCGCCGGACCGAAGATCGCCTGGATGCTCGACGAGGTTCCCGGCCTCCGGGAGCGGGCCGAGGCCGGCGATCTCTGCGCTGGCACCATCGATTCGTGGCTGCTCTGGAACCTCACAGGGGGAACCGGCGGCGGCAGGCACGCGACGGACGTCACCAACGCCTCGCGGACGCTGCTCATGGACCTTGAGACGCTCGACTGGGACCAGGCACTGGTTGCCGAGATGGGCATCCCGGCGTCGATGCTTCCAGAGGTCGTGCCCTCCATCGGCCGGCTGGGCACAGGCACCGGGCCGCTGGACGGTGTGCCCATCTCGGGCATCCTGGGCGACCAGCAGGCGGCCCTCTTCGGGCAGGGCTGCCACTCGGCGGGGGAGGCCAAGAACACCTACGGCACCGGCTGCTTCCTGCTCATGAACACCGGCACTCAGAAGGTGCCGTCCACGAACGGGCTGCTCACGACGGTTGCATGCCAGGTGGAGGGCGAGCCGGCCACCTATGCACTGGAGGGTTCGGTTGCCATGGCCGGGGCTACCGTGCAGTGGCTCCGTGACCAGATGGGCCTCATCGCCGATGCTGCGGACGTGGAGGCCCTGGCCCGCACGGTCGACGACAATGGCGACGTCTACCTGGTGCCGGCATTCTCAGGCCTGTTCGCACCCCACTGGAGATCGGATGCACGCGGCGTGATCGTGGGCCTCACCCGCTTCGCCAACAGGGGACACATCGCGAGGGCGGCACTCGAGTCAACGGCCTTCCAGGCTGCCGAGCAGCTCGACGCCATGCGGGCCGATAGCGGCGTGGACCTGGCCGAGCTGCGGGTGGACGGGGGCATGGTGGGAAACGACCTCCTGATGCAGTTCCAGGCAGACCTGCTGGGCGTGGACGTGGTGCGACCTGTGGTTGCCGAGACCACAGCGCTGGGTGCCGCATACGCCGCCGGGCTGGCCGAGGGATTCTGGGAGGACCTTGGCGACGTCCGGGCCAACTGGCAGGAGGGGCGCCGTTGGGAGCCCGCCATGGGCACCGAACAGCGGGACCACCTCACGGAGCGCTGGAGGATGGCCGTGGAACGCACCATGGATTGGGTCTGATGGTCGATCCGGAGGCCTACGCCGGTACCGCCAACGGTGACTACGAGCCGCCGGTCCCGATCCGGACCCCACCCATCTGGGCATGGCCACCCCGACCTGTCGCCGCCCTGCGCTGGTTCGTCGGCAGCCTGCTCTATCCGTGGGTCGGCTTCTACCTGGTCCTCTCCATCGTTATCTGGAGGTGGCTGCTGCCATCCGAGGAGACCATGGCGACCCTGCGGGCCGGGTGGATCCTCCAGATCTGGATCCGCAACCTGGCACTGCTCCTGCTCGTGGCCGGCGGGCTGCACTGGTCGCTGCACATGCGGCGTCGCCAGGACCGGGACTTCAAGTTCAACGGCCGATGGCCGGCGGAGAGCCGGAAGTTCCTGTGGCGCAGCCAGGTACGGGACAACATGTTCTGGACCCTGGTGAGCGGGGGATTCTTCTGGACCGCCTACGAGTCACTCACCCACTGGGCGTACGCCAGCGGGCTCGTCGGGCGCCCCGACTGGGCGTCGAATCCTGTCTACGTCTTCCTCATGGCAACGCTCGGGGTGGTGCTCTGGTCAACCGCCCACTTCTGGGCCAACCACCGGCTCCTCCACTGGAGGCCGCTCTACCGGATCGCCCACGAGCTGCACCACAGGAACGTGAACCCCGGGCCGTGGAGCGGGATCTCGATGCATCCGCTGGAACACCTCATCTACTTCTCGAGCTTCCTGCTCTGGTGGGTGGTGCCCGTGCACCCGATCGTGATCCTGATGTGCGGCATGTACCAGGGGCCGGGACCGGCACCATCCCACTCGGGCTTCGAACGGGTCCGCCTCGTCGGCCGGTGGGAGATCCCTGCGGGTGACCTGTTCCACCAGCTGCACCACCGCTACTTCGAGGTCAACTACGGCAATACCCAGGCACCCATCGACAAGCTGACCGGAACCTGGCACGACGGGACCAGGGAGGCCCAGGAGCGTCTCAAGGGTCGCCGCCGCGCCGACCAGGTGGCCTGAGTCGCGGGACTGGTGGCCCGACCTGAGGTGGGGTACCGATGGCCCGGCCCCAAAGAGATGGCCCGACCTGAGGTGGGGTACCGGTGGCCCGGCCCCAAAGATGGGTCTCCGGTTACGAGAAGAGAGCCGATCTGGGCCACGCTCAGGCCATGACGGAACCAGCGACAACCCAGGGTGACCAGGTCATCGGTCGCAGCACCAGCGAGTCCACCCCATGGTGGCCCGAGCCCGTCCTGCCGGCCACCGGCACGCCGAACGTGGTCGTGGTGCTCCTCGACGACACCGGTTTCGCCCACCTGGGTTGCTACGGCGGGCTGGTCGACACACCCAACTACGACCGCCTGGCCGAGCGTGGCCTTCGCTATACGAACTTCCACACGACGGCGCTCTGCTCGCCCACGCGGGCCTGCCTCCTGACGGGTCGCAACCACCACTCGGTGGGCATGCGGGGCCTGTCCAACTTCGACACCGGCTATCCCAACATGCGGGGCCGCATAGCGCGCTCCGCCGGGACCATGGCCGAGATGCTGCGCGGGGATGGCTTCGCCACGTGGGCCGTGGGCAAGTGGCACCTCGCCCCCATGCGGGAAGCCTCGGCGGTGGGCCCCTTCGGGGACTGGCCCCTCCAGAGGGGCTTCGACCGCTACTACGGCTTCATGCAGGGCGAGACCGACCAGTTCCACCCGGAGCTGTACGAGGACAATCGCCTGGTCGACCAGCCCAGCACCCCCGCCGAGGGCTACCACGTCACCGAGGACCTCCTCGACCACGCCATCGACCTTGTCCGTACCCAGCACACGATGGTGCCCGAACGACCGTTCTTCCTGTACCTGGCCTTCGGGGCCACCCACGCCCCCCACCAGGCGCCCGACGACTACCTGGCGAAGTGGCGTGGACGATTCGACGAGGGCTGGGACGTAGCGCGCCAGCGGGTCTACGAACGCCAGCTGGAGATGGGGGTCATCCCACCCGGCACCCAGCTGGCCCCCCGGAATCCGGGAGTCGAGGCCTGGGCCGACCTCTCGACCGACGAGCAGGCGGTGGCGTGTCGCCTCCAGGAGGCCTTCGCCGCGATGCTCGACCACACCGACGCCCAGCTGGGTCGCCTGCTGGACACCCTCGACGACCTGGGCATCACCGAGGACACCATCGTGGTGGCGCTCAGCGACAACGGCGCCTCCCAGGAGGGTCGGGCCCTCGGAGTGCTGGACTCGTTCCGCCACTTCAACGATGTCGACCAGCCCCTGGAGGAGGCCATGGAACGGCTGGACGACATCGGGACCCGGACCAGCAGCACCAACTATCCATGGGGCTGGGCACAGGTCGGCAACACGCCCGGCAAGCGCTACAAGCAGAACACCCACTCCGGCGGAATCCGGGATCCGCTGATCATCTCGTGGCCCGGCGGTATCGACACCGCTACCCAGGGCCAGCTGCGCACCCAGTTCCACCACGTGATCGACCTGGCGCCCACCCTCCTGGAGTTGGTTGGGGTCACCGCCCCCGACGAGATCGCCGGGATCGCCCAGCAGCCCATCGAGGGCACCAGCCTCTCCTACACCTTCCAGCCTGCTGCCGAGGACGCAGTCGCCGTCCCGACACGCAAGGAACGGCAGTACTTCGAGATGTTCGGCCATCGGGCCATCTGGGCTGACGGCTGGAAGGCGGTGGCCTTCCACCGGCCGGAGACGTCGCTGGAGGACGACGTGTGGGAGCTGTACCACCTCGACGAGGACTTCTCGGAGTGCGATGACCTGGCCACCGCCCAACCCGAGCGACTGGCGGACCTGGTCGAGATGTTCTGGGAGGAGGCGGATCGGTACCAGGTGCTGCCGATCATGGATCGGTCCAAGGCGCTGTTCGCCGGCCACCACACGGCCGGCACCCCCCGGGCGCGCGACCGGTTCGTGTACCTACCGCCCACGCCACGGGTTCCGATGGATTCCGCTCCGGCCCTGGGCTCCCGGAGCTGGACGATGCGATTCGAGTTGGAGAGGCCGGTGGGGGACGAAGTCGGTGTGCTGCTGGGATTCGGCACCGTGAACTGCGGCCTGGTGGTCTACGTGGACGACGACGGGCACCTCGTCTACGACCACAACGCCTACTCCCACCACACCGTGGCGCGATCACCGGAACCGGTCCCGGCCGGAGCCAGCGTCCTGGAGGTGCACCAGGACCGTGTGCGACGCGGCCCCGGGCGGGCCCGCCTGATGGTGGACGGCCGCCAGGTGGCCGAGTCCATGATCCCCCTGGTGCCGGTCATGGTCTCATCCGTCGGCATGGACATCGGTCGCAACCCGACAGGGGTGAGCGACGCCTATGAGGCGCCATTCCCGTTCACCGGTCACCTGGCCAGGGTGGAGATCGGAACCACCAGGGCGTTCCGTCCCGAAGAGGAGGCTGCCATGGAGCTGGCTGCCGCCGCCGAGATGCAGTGACGGACCGATGACCGGTAGCGATGCCCTGACCAGCCAGACCGTGGACCTCCTCCAGGCCATGATCCGCAACGCCTGCGTCAACGACGGCACACCCGAATCAGGTCAGGAGGTACGCAACGCCGACCTGCTGGAGGCCTATCTGGGGAATGCGGGACTGGACGTTGAGCGCTTCGAGCCGACGCCCGGGCGGACCTCGCTGGTGGCCCGCATCGAGGGCTCCGATCCGTCGGCGCCGTCGCTCTGCCTGATGGGCCACACCGACGTGGTGCCGGTCAACCCCGACGGTTGGAGCCGGGACCCGTTCGCAGGCGATCTGGTGGACGGCGAGGTCTGGGGCCGGGGAGCCGTTGACATGCTGAACCTGACCGCCAGCCAGGCGGTGGTGATGCGAACCCTGGCGGACAGCGGTTTTCGCCCCAGGGGCGACCTGATCTTCTTCGCCGTGGCTGATGAGGAGTCCGGGAGCCTCCACGGAGCGCGCTGGATGGCCGACAACGAAGCCGACGCCATCAGGGCCGACTACGTCCTGACCGAGAACGGCGGCCTCCACTCCGGCACGGAGGGCGCACCCGTCATCAGCGTGAACGTGGCCGAGAAGGGTGCCTCATGGAGGCGGCTGACGGTGCGGGGAACGCCGGGGCACGGCTCTATGCCGTATAGGGCCGACAACGCGCTCGTAAAGGCCGCCGCCGTGGTACAACGCCTCGCCGAGTACCAAGCGCAGCCGAGGTTCCACGAACTCTGGCGGACACAGGTCGAGTCGATGGGCCTGCCCGACGAAGCCCGTGACCAGCTCCTGGACGAGGATCGCGTGGACGGGTTCCTGGCGGACGTCCCACACGCTGGGACCGCCGGCCACCTGCACGCCTGCACGCACACGACCTTCTCGCCCAACGTGGGGGACGGACCCGGCAAGACCAACGTGATTCCCGACCGTGTGAGCATCGACGTGGACATCCGGACCATGCCCGGCGACCACACCGAGGAGGTGGCGGCCCACCTCCGGGAAGCCCTCGGTGACCTGGCCGACCACGTCGAGACCGAGGTGATCATGGACGACGCAGCGTCGTCCAGCCGGATCGACACGCCCCTCTGGGACGCGCTGGAACGGGCCATCACGAAGCCGTTCCCGTCGGCACGGTTGAACCCGCAGTTCATCGTGGGCTTCACCGACGCCCGCGTCTACCGGGAGATGGGCGCGGTGGCCTACGGCGCGGGCCTGCTCAGCCCGTCGATCAGCGGTGGCGAGTTCTCCCGACGATTCCACGGCCACGACGAGCGCATAGACGTCGAGTCCCTCCGGCTCACCACCAACATGTACCTGGACGTCTGCAGGGACATGCTGGGATGAGTTCACCCGACGCGGCGGAGCCTGATCCGGAACCGTCCGTTCCTGCGGCAGCCGGGTTCCATCTCGACAGCGAGACCAGCCTCACGCCTCTGGGTGACGGTCGGTTCGGCGTGGACGTAAGCGACAACTGGAACATCGGGGACAACCCCAACGGGGGCTATCTCACCGCTATAGCCCTGGAGGGGATCCGGAGCCTGGGCCTGCACCAGGATCCCATGTCGGTCACGACCCACTACCTGAGACCCGGATCGGGGGGCCACCCCGGAGAGGTCCACGCCTCGCTCGTTCGCTCCGGGCGAACGGTCACGACCGGCCGTGCCACTCTCGTCCAGGACGGCACGCAACGCCTGGAGGTGGTGGCGGCCATGGGGGACCTTGCTGCCGTTCCAGTGGGCGGACACAGCCTCACGATCCCGCCGCCCGACATGCCGCCCGTCGAGGAGTGCGTAGAGCGCGACCTCCTGGAGCAGGGGGTCGCGCTGTTCATCTCCAGTCGGGTGGACCTCCGAGTGCATCCGGAGATGTCAATCGCCGGCGGGTCCGATCGGGCTGAGACACTCGCCTGGATTCGCTTCGTGGACGGGAGGCCCCCTGACACCATGGCGGCCGTCCTGTTCTCCGACGCATTCGCCCCGTCGATCTTCGCGCTGCTGGGCCGTGTCGGCTGGGTCCCGACCATCGAGCTGACCGTGCACGTGAGGGCAAGGCCGTCACCGGGCTGGATGCTGGGGAGGTTCGTGACCGAGGACCTGCGGGACGGTCGCATGGTGGAGGACGGGTGCATCTGGGATTCAGAGGGAACCCTGATAGCCCGTTCCCGCCAGTTGGCGATGCTGCTGCCCAGCCCCGTCGAAGGGGCCTGAGCAGGCCGGAACTGTCTGGAACCGTCTGGTGCCAGAGCGGCATCGGGGCTCTTCGGGCTGAGGTCGGCCCTCGGCCGGCCGGACCGCCGGTGGCTCGCAGTTGGCCAGCCGGGTCAGGCTCCAGACCACTCCGGGGGCCGCTTCTCGGCGAAGGCCCGGGGACCCTCCCTGGCGTCATCTGAGGCGAAGACCCCGTCTCGCAGGGGGCCCTGAATGGCCCACAACTCCGCTTCGGTGCTGCCCTGTGTGGCACGGATGACCTGTTTGGAGGCGGCCACGGCCAGCGGAGCGTTCCGGGCGATGCGCTCGGCCAGCGACAGGGCCTCCTCGAGTGCACCGCCGGGCTCGGTCAGGCGGGCCACCAGGCCATGCTCGGCAGCCTCCTCGGCGGTAATGGGATCAGCGGTGATGGCCATCTCCATGGCCTTGCCGTAGCCGACCCGGCTGGGTAGTCGGAACAGCCCTCCACCGGCAGCCATCAGACCCACCCCCACCTCGGGAATACCCAGCTTCGAGCCCCTGGCAGCCACCAGGAGGTCGCAGGACAGGGCCAGCTCCAGGCCACCGGCCAGGGCGAACCCCTCGATGGCGCAGATCAGGGGCTTCTCTGCGCCGGCTCGGATGAACTTGATCATCGGACCTATGTCCTCCCCGCGGGAGAAGGCCTTCAGGTCCATGCCGGCACAAAAACCCCTGCCGGCACCGGTGAGCACACCGGCGGTGAGGCCTGGATCCTCGTTCAGTTCCTGAATAGCGGACCAGAGCCCGTTGGACAGATCGCCGTTGATGGCGTTCATCGCCTTCGGCCTGTTCAGGGTGATTACGAGCACCCTGTCGAGGCGTTCGGTCAGTACCGCTGGCTGGTCGGGTTCGTTGGTTTCGCCCATGACTGGACTCCTATCGGGTCGGGGTTCCTACTTGGGCGGCATCCGGATGCCGCCGTCGACCCGGATCACCTCGCCGTTCATGTACGGGTTGGTGATGAGCTCCATCACCATGGAGGCCAGCTCCTCTCCCGAGCCGAGCCGACTCGGGAACAGGACCGACTGCCCCAGGTGCGCCTTGAAGGCATCTGCACGTTCGCCCTCGCCGTAGATGGGCGTGTCGATGAGGCCCGGAGCGATCGTGTTGACGCGGATGCCGGACACGGCCAGGTCCCTGGCTATGGGGAGCGTCATGCCTACGATCCCGCCCTTGGATGCCGAGTATGCGGCCTGGCCGATCTGCCCGTCGAAAGCAGCCACCGAGGCCATGTTCACGATCGAGCCGCGCTGGCCATCCTCGTCGAGGGGCTCGGTGGAGGCCATGGCGCCGGCAGCCCGGCTGAGCATGTTGAAGGTGCCGATGAGGTTCACCCGGAGCACGAACTCGAACTTGGACAGGTCCATGGGCTGGTTGTCACGGTCGATGGTGCGACCCGGGTGGCCTAGCCCTGCCGAGTTCACGAGGGCACGGAGCGGGCCCATCTCCGAGGCGGCCGCCACGACCGTGTCGGCGTCGTCCGTGCTGGATACGTCACAGCGGACGAACAGGCCGCCCAGCTCTGAGGCCACGGCCTGACCGCGCTCCTCGTTCAGGTCGGCGAGTACGACCCTGCTACCGGCGGCGGCCAGTTGACGGGCACTGGCCTCGCCGATGCCGGATGCGCCGCCGGTGACTATCGATGAGCTGCCTTCGAGGTTCATGCGAGGCATGTGGGGTCTCCTGTTTGTTCTGAATCGGGCTGAATCGGGCTAGGTCGGTCTGGCCGGTCTGGTCCGACTCAGCCGTGGGGGAGCAGCACGGTGCGGGCTTCGGCGCCCGACTTGAGGGCATCGAAGGCTCCCTGGAGGCCGTCCAGGCCGGCAGTGTTGGACACCAGCTCGTCCAGCTTGAAGTTGCCCTTCAGGTAGAGGTCGGCCAGCAGGGGGAAGTCCGAGCGGGGCTTGCCGCCACCCGCTCGGATGCCCAGAAGATTCTTGTTCTGGTGCAGTGCCTGGAAGGGATAGGTGACGGTGGCGGTCAGGTCGGGCACGCCCACGGCGCAGATGTTCCCGCCAGGCCGGACCATGGAGATGGCGTCGGCCAGCAGCTTCGTGCTACCCACCACCTCGAAGGCATGGTCGACACCACAGGTGCTGGTCTCCTTGACCGCCTTGATCGAGTCGAAGTCATCGCCCTCGGCCAGGATGAAGTCCGTAGCCCCGAACTCGACGGCCACCCGTTCCTTGGATGCGACCCGGTCGATGGCGATTATCTGGGAGGCGCCACACAGGCGGGCCGCCTGGATCACGTTCAGGCCGACGCCCCCGGCGCCGATCACGACCACCGTGTCACCCAGCTCCACCCGCGCCCGGTTGAACACGGCACCGGCGCCGGTCATCACGCCGCAACCGATGAGCGCCGCCGAGGTGAGCGGCACCTCCTTCGGGATCGGAACAGCCTGGTTCTCGTGGACGATCGTCTCCTGGGAGAAGGCGCCCAGGTTGGCGAAGCCCCAGAGCTCGGTGTCGCCCTCTGTGTGGGTATGGCGGAGGCCTCCGAAGCCGCAGTTTCCGGGGTCACCGGCCTCGCAGGTCGGGCAGTGCCCGCAGTTGCCGAACGTGGAGAGGACCACGTGGTCCCCGACGGCGCAGTAGGTGACGGCCGAACCGATCTCGGCCACGATGCCGGCGGCCTCGTGGCCCGGCACCAGTGGGGTGGGCATGTAGTACTTGCCGTGGACGCAGCTCAGGTCGCTGCCACACACCCCGGCGGCCATGATCTCCACACGTACCTGTCGTGGCCCCACGGCCGCGGCGTGCTCGAGGTTCTCGGACAGGCGGACGTGTTCCTCGCCATTGCCCTCTTGTATCAGCCCACGCATCGTGTACGGCTCCCGTGTAGTCGGAGTCCGCTGTGAGGCGGACGGATGCATTGTCCACCCCGGCAGGCCGTCGGGCCAACGTGTGCGCCGGGTGGCCGAGGTCAGGAGTTCCAGTGGGCCACGAGGGCGTCCGCGGCCAGGTCGGGTCGTTCCATCATCCACCAGTGGCCGAGGCCCTCGAGGGGAGCCGTGTCGGCACCCATCAGGTCCGCTATCTGGGTCGCCATCTCCGGGGTTCCCGCGTAGGGATCCGCGGTCGGGATGAGGACCAGACCGGGTGGGAGGGCCCCTCCCGCCAGCACCTCTCCGAGCTCCTGCATGGCGGGCTGTGCGGCCGATCGGTAGAGGCCCAGGATGCAGCGGGCCATGTCGGCGTCCATGGCATCGACTGTCGCCTCAGCGGCTTGCCTGCTCATGCCGAGGGCGACCATTCCGGCGGCGTTCTCCTCACGATCGGCCGATCGCATGGCCTCCACCACCTGCTCGCCGATCTCCGGTGCCTGCCAGGCCAGCGCCATGTCATGCCACACGTAGTCCGGGTGCAGCAGCCCGACGCAGTCGGTGGACCAGGTCCGGAACAGGTCCGGGCGTGCGGCCAGGGCTCCGAAGACGTGGCCTGCACCCCAGTCGTGGCCCACGAGGTCCGCGGGGCCG
>Ga0257111_1000941_pt1 | contig 11910 bp, 9 predicted proteins | sample LP_taG_6_FD_191567 | JGI IMG/M metagenome (GOLD analysis project Ga0257111, IMG submission 191567) | Marine microbial communities from Northeast Subartic Pacific Ocean, Canada - LP_J_2015_P26_500m | ecosystem: Environmental > Aquatic > Marine > Oceanic | place: Canada: Northeast Subartic Pacific... | reverse complement strand
ATGAATACATTGGTCCTCAATCGGTCCTTAGGTAAGGGGAATCATCGTTTCATCTGGGCAGGTAAAGATGATAATGGGAATCAACTGCCTTCCGGAGTATATCTGTATCGGATGGAAGTGAATTCTCCTCATGGTCATCAACTATATCAAAGCACCAAGAAAATGATATTAATGAAATAATGAAAAGACTGTTTTTCATTGCATTTTGTCTGAGCACTTTTGCCTTTGGGCAAAAGGAATTTGGGAAGATCACTTTACCTCTTGGACGGGTTCAGGTGCAAAAGGGCGGAGCTGGTGATTTTAAACGTGCCATGCCGCGCATGGCTATTCATGAGAAAGATGTGATCAAAACGTTGGCAAAATCCCGTTGTGAAATCTCCTTAGTGGGTGGTGGAAAGTTGCGAATCGGTCAGAATTCAGAATTGGAAATCACCGAAGCCAATGTGAAGCCTATGGAAAAGAACTTTGGTGCTACGCTGAAAAAAGGGGATGTATGGGTTGCGGCCAAAGCGGCTTTTGGTGAAAAGAAAAATGTATCTGTTCGGACGCCCACCGCTGTTGCTGCTATTCGCGGAACCAAATACAGAACCAAAGCAGGGGAGGATGAAAGTTCTGTATTGGTCTATGAGGGCAAGGTGGATGTGAACGCGGCCAAGAATGTGACTGAAGCCCGTAAAAACCAGTTGAAGCAAGGTTTCCAGCCAGGTGGCGGTGCACCCAAATTCACATTGGGTCCTGTCACTGAAGTTAAGGCACCGGACCAAGTATCCGGCCCCTATGAGGTTTCTTTAGAAGATTGGGTGAGTTTGGTAGAAGGGATGCAAATAAACGTCAGAAAAGACGGAAAATATTCCATGTTTAAATTTGATCAAGATGCGGACACGGGGCTTGATTTTGTTAAGTGGAATAAGGAACAGGATGCCAAGGATGGGAATTAGGTGAAACATAAAATAAATACCAAATGAGAGGGGTTAATGATTAACGCCTCTTTTTTTTATATACCGTGTCTGATTTAGTCAAACGCCTCGGCATTGGTGCGGGTATCGGAATTATCGTTGCTTTGCTCGTGGGTTGGGGCACCTATGAAATTGGTTTCATGAAATCCTTATTAGACGGATATGAATTTCTGTCTTACGATGGGCGTATGCGCGCCAGAACAGCTGGTGTGGAGCAAATGTCCATCGATGATGTGGTCATCATTGATATTGATAATTCGTCGGTAGCACCGCCGGAAGAAGGGGGTTTAGGACATTATTTCGACTGGCCACAAGCCTACCACGGCCGGTTAATCAATACCGTTTCGTCCGGGAATCCTTCAGCGCTTCTTTTTGATATCATTTTTGATCAAGAAAATTCCTTTAACTATGATTTGGTGAATGCACTCATATCTGAGAAAGCACCAGAAAGAGAAGCCTTAGCCGATGTGACGAATCAATTTTTAGTCAGTAATGATCCGTCCATGTTTTTAGAAGCCACATATAATACGCAAAAAACATACCATGCATTGGTTTTTGAGGAGGAAGACACACTCAATTTTCTCGACAAAATGGAGACAGAACCGGAAGGGTATTATTTTGAAAACCATATTATACATGGTGTTTCAAAAGAAGCAAAATCTAAACTTCCACAAGCGGATCGAATCGGGAATACATATGTAGATTTACTATCTGCTTCTGTTGGGGCTGGAGCGGCCAATTTTCCACAAGATGAAGATGGCGTTATCCGACGGTCACCCACGGCAATTTATTTTGAAGGACCGGATCATGTATATCCCAGTTTGGTCATGTCCGCCGCCATCGATATTCTCGGGATCAAAAAGGATGGTGGTTTTGATTATGATTTTAAAAATCAGGTGTTACGACTCATTGATACAACCAATACTGTTGTCCGTGAAATTCCCATCGATGAACATGGACGAATGTATGTGAATTACTACGGCCCCTTTCAGACATTCTATTATTTGCCCTACATGTATTGTTTTGATCCAGAAATGCTTCCGTCGGAATATTGGGAAGGAAAAGTGGCGTTTGTTGGTGCCTCTTTACCGGGGTTAATGGATTTGCGTAATACACCGGTCCAGGAAACATTTGCAGGAGTAGAAATCCATGCCAATGTGATGCAGAGTCTGCTTAAAGGAGAATTTGTTCAACCCAAACACCGTTCTGAAACCTTTGTAATGATTATTATAATCTGTGTGGTTTTGGGTGTGGTTGTGAGCCTCCCGGAGAAACCATTATATACATTGCCAGTACCACTGGTGGGTGTTATAGCTTGGATTTTATTTACATACAGCCAGTTTTTCTCATCATTAATCATGTGGGAAATTGTACGTCCTTCTTTGGCCATGATGGGGACTTATGGGAGTATATTCCTTTATAATTTTCTTATAGTGGAAAAAGATAAGCGATTTTTAAAAGATACTTTTGGTGCGTATATATCACCGGAACTCATCGATCAAATGTTTGATGCCAAGGAAGAACCCTCTTTGGGTGGTAACGAAGGATACCACACCGCTTTCTTTACGGATATTCAAAGTTTTTCTGCATTTTCGGAAAAATTATCTGCCAGTGATTTGGTGGAATTATTAAATGATTACTTAACTGAAATGACAGATATCCTTCTGGATAATAAGGGGACACTCGATAAATATATTGGCGATGCCATTGTGGCCTTTTATGGTGCACCGGCCCCTGTGGATGATCATGAATACTGGGCCTGTATCACGGCCATCAAAATGCAGGAGAGCCTGGATGAATTGCGGCAGAAATGGCAGAGCCAAGGTGACCGCTGGCCGGAGATTGTTCACCATATGCAAAACAGAATCGGGATTAACAGTGGACAAATGGTTACGGGGAATATGGGTTCAACCATGCGCATGAATTATACCATGATGGGCGATACGGTGAATTTGGCTGCACGGTTAGAAGCGTCCGCGAAACAATATGGCATTTATATTCAAGTGGCCGATGAAACATATAAAGCATGTAAAGATAAATTCATTTGGCGTGATCTGGATTATGTAATTGTCATGGGAAAATCCGAACCGGCACAAGTGTTTGAACTGATTGCAGAAAAAGGAAAAATGCCAAAGGGATATAATAAACTTTTGGATGCATATCACAAAGCATTGGCGCTATACCGGAATCAGGAGTGGGAAAAAGCCATAGAAGCGTTTAAAGCATCGGATCAATTGGAAGATATGTTTCCAGGGAGAAAAACAAATCCAAGCCGCGTTTATATTCCACGCTGTGAACATTACAGAGATAATCCGCCCGGTGATAATTGGGATGGCTCATGGGCGCTCACGAAAAAATAATCAGAATTTGATAATTCCTGTTTTAAGTTTCCTAAAAAGGTAGGAATTTCTGTTATGGATATTTCTACAACGGCCGTCCTTTTATTAAAGGGTGGCCGTTTTTTTTTAACTTTTAAAAGATTTCCGCTATATGGCTAATCAGAAATCAGCCATTTTATTATTAGCAGATGGTCGCTCATTTACCGGCCGTGCATTTGGCTTCGTGGGCGAAACAACTGGTGAAGTATGTTTTAATACGGGTATGACCGGATATCAGGAAATTTTAACGGATCCATCTTATTGCAAACAAATCGTCACCATGACAGCCCCTCATATTGGAAATTATGGCGTCAATACAGATGATGTAGAATCAGATCGCATCCAAGTATCAGGATTTGTTATAAAGGAAGAAACGGAGATTCCCTCCAATTGGAGATCAAACCAGTCCATTGGTCAATATTTGAATGATCAAAAAATTGTGGGGATCCAACAGGTAGATACAAGGGCCATTACGCGTAACATCCGTGATCATGGGGCTATGAATGGCATTATTTCTTCAGTGGATTTGGATATAGATAGTCTGAAAGAAAAGCTATTGAAGGTGCCATCTATGGATGGGTTGGATTTGGCAAAAGAAGTCACATGCCCAACTCAATATGTATGGAACGATACAAAGCCATCATCTAACGATCACAAAATCGCTGCTATTGATTATGGAATCAAAACGAATATTCTCCGGCTTTTGGAAAGCCACAGCTGTGATGTAACCGTTTTCCCAGCCAGCGTATCTTCAAAAGAAATATTGAACTTTAATCCAGATGGTGTGTTTTTAAGTAATGGTCCAGGCGATCCTGAAGCCGTGACGTATGGTATAAAAACAGTAAAAGAACTCCTCGGTAAGAAGCCCATTTTCGGCATTTGTCTGGGGCATCAGATTTTAGCATTGGCATTAGGTGCGAAAACATTCAAACTAAAATTTGGGCATCGCGGATGCAATCACCCCGTTAAAAATATAGATTCAGGAAAAGTTGAAATCACCAGCCAAAACCATGGGTTCGCTGTGGATTTGGATTCACTTCCGTACAATGTAGAAGCAACCCATGTGAATCTAAATGACGACACTTCGGAGGGGATTCGATGCACAGACATACCTGCATTTTCAGTCCAGTATCATCCAGAATCCAGTCCCGGTCCTCATGATAGCCGTTACCTATTTCAACAATTTATAGAATTAATGGAAAGCAACAGTGCATGATTGCAGATTTATCAACAATTAAAAAACTCCACAACCTCCGTGTATCGGTGGCAATAAAATGATACTTGAAACAAAAAACCTAACAAAATTGTTCGGCCTCCGAAAAGCAGTGGATGGACTTAACCTGGAAATCCCAGATGGGTCGGTCTATGGGTTTTTGGGTCCGAATGGGAGCGGAAAATCCACAACGATTCGCATGATGACCGCTTTGATTTCTCCAGATGAAGGCGAAGTTTTTATACAAGGGAAATCCGTTCAAAAGTTAGGAAATAAGGCCCTTTCCAGCGTTGGCGCCTTAATTGAAAGAGCAGATTTCCATAAACATCTTTCTGGGAAAACAAATTTAGAAATGTTGGCTCGAATGGATGGAACGGATATGTCTCGGGTTCAAACCGTGTTGGATCGTACCGGTTTGGGGCACCGCGGAAAAGATAAGGTAAAAACTTATTCACAGGGAATGAAACAGCGGTTAGGCATCGCACAAGCGCTTTTATCCAAACCAAAATTATTAATATTAGATGAACCAACGAATGGGCTTGATCCCCAAGGAATGAAAGAGGTGAGAGACTTGGTTCGGGAATTAGCCTCGGAAGGGATCACCATTTTTATCTCGTCTCACCTGCTGGATGAAGTTCAAAAAATATGTTCTCATGTTGCCATGATTAGCAAAGGGGAATTAAAAACAGCCGGTACCATCGAAGATTTACTAAAAGACTCCGATTTGCTGATGACAAAAATTCATGTGAATCCATTAGCGCCAGCAATCGAATTATTATCAAACCAAGAATGGATTCATCGATGTGAAGAAAATAATGGCATTTTAAGTGTAGGTGTAAGTCATGATAGAATGTCGGATTTAGTCCAGTTGTTGGTTCAAAATGATCTTCAGGTTTCTGCTGTTATTCCTCGGACCAGTTTAGAGGATGTATTTCTATCGAAAGTAGGAGAGGAAAGTCAAATTTGATGTTAGGGTTAATTCATAATGAATTGTTAGTGATTGCCGGACGGTGGAGAAGCTATATAGGATTTATTGGTATTTCAATTTTAATGCCACTCATATTATGGGGATTTTCTGTGGGAGGAGAAGAGCTTCACCAAGATTATACCAGAGAACTGGGGGGTACTTTTATGGTCGTGGGCTCCATTCTTAATTCATTCCTCGCAACTTACATTATTATGAACACATTATGGATTCATATTCCATTCTTGGTTACTCTGGCTGCAGGGGATTCCGTTGCAGCAGATGGCGCCAATGGTATTTTTAGAATTACACTTACGCGGTCAGTGAGCAGGTTTAAAATATTGGTATCCAAATTAATGGCCAGTTATATCTACACTGCATTGCTTCTTATCTTTTGTGCATTTTGGAGTCTCGGTATTGGTAGTATCGTATTGGGAACAGGTGATTTAATTGTAATTGATAATGGTATTCTTATCTTAGATGAATCGCAAGCTTGGGTTCGAATGGCGTTTTCATTTTTGCTGGCTATTTTGGTCATGTGCATGGTTGCTACACTTTGTTTTATGTTTTCAACCATGGTCAATAACGCAGTTGGCCCAATTATTGGAACCATATTTCTAATTATTATAGGCTATATGATTATGAGTATTCCATTAGAAATATTTGAAAAAATTGAGCCATATGTTTTTGTGAAGTATTTCAATGTTTGGTGGGATGCCTTCAAAGATCCTATTCCATGGGGAGAAATCGGAAAGAAGCTAGGAGTTCTGGGTGCTTATTCGGTCGCCTGTTTTGGGGTTGCTACATATGTGTTTTTAAAGAAGGATATTAAAACATGAGGCGCTTGATCCTTGTAGCCTTCCTTATTATGTCCCCACTATTGGTGGCTCAAACACTAACCATTGAACAAATTCGGAACAATATCATTTCCCAGTTTAATCGAATTAATGATTATCAAGTGGATATAAAAATATCGGTAAAAATGACGGGATTCCGAATGCCGAAAAAAAAGATTCATATATATTATAAGAAACCCAATAAAATTAAAGTTGAAGCACGGGGGTTTGCCATCTTGCCTAATATAGGTGCGGATGGAAATCCCAGTAAATTCTTGGATATGTTAAAGCACGTTACAGAAATCAAACGAACCATTCGGGACAATAACCCATTTTATCGAATTATGGGTAAAGTGAATCAGGATTCTTTGAAAATTCCTGTTTCAGTAAAAAAGGATGAAACCCCAAATATTACCATGGATGTATTTGTGGATGCGAAAAAATGGATCATTACTGAAGTAGGTGTTTACTTGGATTCAGAAAGTGTATTTACTTTTAAGACAGATTATATTAAAGTAAGTGACGTGATGGTTCCTACACGATCCGTGTTCAAGATTGGTGTAAAGGGGATCAGTCGGTGGACAACCCAAAACCCTTTTGATTTTGGTGGCCCAGGATCCGATCGACAAGAGTTTGAAAAAATCGCTAAAAATGCCGGGTTTGACGCAGAAAAAGATGAATTTGTAGGCGAAATGGTTTTGATTTATTCTAAGTACAAAGTAAACCAAGGAATGGATGATTTGATCTTTAAGGACTAGCGATAAAGATGCCAAAACGAACAGATATTAAATCCATATTAATCATCGGTGCGGGTCCCATTGTAATTGGGCAAGCATGTGAATTTGACTATTCGGGCACCCAGGCCACCCGCGCTTTAAAAGAAGAAGGATATCGCGTCATCTTGGTGAATTCAAATCCAGCCACGATTATGACCGACCCCAATCTCGCGGATGCCACCTACATAGAACCCATCACTCCTGAATATGTAGAAGCGATTATCCAAAAGGAAAAGCCGGATGCCATTTTGCCAACAGTGGGCGGCCAAACAGCCTTGAATCTGGCCATGGATTTAGATAAACAGGGTATCCTTGAAAAATATAATATTCAACTTATTGGCGCCCAAGTGGATGCCATTGAAAAGGCAGAAGATCGAGAACAATTTAAGGAAGCCATGGATTCGGTAGGAATCGAAACTGCCCAAGGTGGTTTTGTACATTCATGGCAAGAGGCAAAAGCTTCTTTAGGCAAGATGCAATTCCCTATTATTATTCGCCCTTCATTTACCATGGGAGGTACGGGTGGATCTGTGGCTTATAATTATGAAGAATTCCAGGAATTAATTGAAAACGGATTGAATGCAAGTCCAATTACGGAAGTGTTGGTTGAAGAATCGCTGTTGGGGTGGAAGGAGTTTGAGTTAGAGGTTATTCGCGATACAGCTGATAATACCATTATTATTTGTTCTATCGAGAATATTGATCCCATGGGTGTGCATACGGGAGATTCCATTACGGTGGCGCCCGCCTTGACACTGACGGATAAGGAATTCCAGAAAATGCGTAACTGGGCTATTTTATGTTTACGAACCATTGGCGTGGAAACGGGTGGATCCAATGTACAATTTGCAGTTAATCCTGAGAATGGGCGAATGATTGTTATTGAAATGAATCCACGTGTAAGCCGGTCATCAGCGTTGGCATCGAAAGCCACGGGTTTTCCCATTGCAAAAGTGGCGGCAAAACTGGCTGTGGGGTACACTTTAGATGAGTTACCCAATGATATTACAGGCAAAACATTAGCCGCCTTCGAACCCACAATCGATTATATTGTGACCAAAGTACCGAGATTTGATTTTGAAAAATTTCCATCGGCATCCGGGCATTTAGGAGTCCAGATGCAAAGTGTTGGGGAAGCCATGTCCATTGGCCGAACATTTCGAGAATCTCTTCAAAAAGCATTTCGATCATTAGAAGTTGGTTTGGATGGATTAGAGCCAAAATCAGCGGCAGGCGGCGATCCGGATGTAAGTCGCGCCCGAAACTTGGATATGTCAACTTTACGGTTTGCAACGGCCTTTAGATTATTGAAAGTTCGTCAGGCATTTCTCGAAGGTCAATCCGTTGAAGATATTTTTAAGGTGACAAAAATAGACCCCTGGTTTTTACAACAAATAAAAATATTATCCACATACCATATTGATTCGCCTCTACAAGAATTAAAACAAAATGGTTTTTCTGATAAGCAAATTGGACGAATGGTTGGAAAAACTGAAATGGAAATCCGAGATCAAAGAAAAGATGAATCGGTTCATCCTTCATTTAAAGTGGTGGATACCTGTGCGGCAGAATTTGTTGCACAGACCCCCTATTGTTATTCCACGTATGATGAAGAAAATGAGATTGAACCTATTAAGGGGAAAAAAGTCATCATTTTAGGTGGTGGGCCTAACCGAATTGGGCAAGGGATCGAATTTGATTATTGCTGTGTTCAAGCGGTATTCGGATTGCAGGATCAGGGATATAAAACGATCATGGTGAATTGTAATCCGGAAACAGTGAGTACAGATTTTGATTTGGTGGATCGGCTCTATTTTGAACCAGTTACTTATGAGGATGTTCTCAACATCGTAGAATTCGAAAAGCCAGATGGTGTGCTGGTTCAGTTCGGTGGGCAGACACCCTTAAAAATAGCACAACAACTGGCGAATGCCGGTGTACCTATTATTGGAACATCTCCGGAAAATATTGATTTGGCTGAAGACAGGGAAAAGTTTGGAAAAATATTAGATAAATTGCATGTAACCTGTCCACAATACGGCACGGGAAGAACGCTAGATGAAGTGGTGGTTGTGGCAGAAAAGATTGGTTTTCCGGTGTTGGCTCGACCCAGTTATGTTTTGGGTGGCCGGGCGATGGAAATTGTTTATTCTAAGGAGCAGTTGATTGATTATATCTCTCGGAATGCAGATGTAACTGAAGGACACCCCATCCTGATTGATGAATTTTTAGAGGATGCTTTTGAGTTTGATGTGGATGCTTTATGTGATGGCGAATCGGTTCACATTGGTGCTGTGATGCAGCATATTGAGGAAGCGGGGATTCACTCCGGTGATTCTGCCTGTGTATTGCCTCCTTACCGGATAACGACAGAGGCCATGGATGAAATAATTCGAATTACAAAATCATTGGCACTTGAACTGAATGTGATAGGTCTCATCAACCTCCAGTTCGCTTTTAAAGATGGTATTGTTTACGTATTAGAAGTAAACCCCAGAGCCAGTAGAACAGTCCCTTTTGTAAGCAAAGCGACGGATGTGCCATTGGCCAAGATTGCTTCCCAATTGGCAACGGGTACCAAATTATCGGATTTTCAATTAAAGGCATGGGATCAGAATAACCATGTTGCTGTAAAAGAAGCGGTGTTGCCGTTCAATAAATTTCCAGAAGAATCTATTTTCTTAAGCCCAGAAATGAAATCCACAGGTGAGGTCATGGGAATATCTAAGACCATGGGCGAATCATTTCGGAGAGCCTCAATCAGCGCAGGGAACCAATTGCCTGATTCAGGTACCGTATTTATTTCTGTAAATGATTCTGATAAATTGAATGTAATCCCGATTGCAAGAGATCTTTATGAAATCGGTTTCAATTTGGTGGCCACCACCGGTACAGCGAAGGAACTGAAGCGAAATGGAATACCTGTGAAGTCTGTTTTTAAAGTGGGAGAAGGGCGACCCAACGTGGTGGATGGCATTAAAAACGATGATGTTAATTTGGTAATAAATACACCCATGGGAGCCCAGGCAAGATATGACGAAGAATCTATCGGGCGATCATGTATTCAAAAAGGTATCCAAGCTATCACAACACTTTCCGGTGCTGCTGCAGTTGTGAGAGCTATTCGGTTGGCGGGGAAGAAAATTGAAGTAAAATCAATTCAGGAATATCATAATTAATGTTGGTTCACGTTAAAAATATATTTACGTTTATACCGTTAGAAAAACTTACAGGAAAGTTGTGGAATCAATCAAAAGAGAAAAGTAGCTTTTTCAATCCCTCTAAATATCCAGATTTCCCCAGTCCATAAATTTGCCCGATACATACATTCTTAATAACTGATATTTTTCGAAATTCCTCCCGGGAGTGGATGTCGCTCAAATGGACTTCCACTGTGGGAACGTTTATAGCTGCGATGGCATCACGTATGGCATAGGAATAATGGGTGAATGCGCCAGGATTAATAACGATACCCCCCACATTGCCCATGGCACCGTGGATGAAGTCAATGAGTTCACCTTCATGGTTGGACTGAAACCAGGTGATGGAATGCCCATCTGCTTCCGGTTGATCGTTTAACCAATTCTCAATATCAGATAATGATTCGCTACCATAGATATCTGGTTCACGAATACCAAGCAAATTCAAATTAGGTCCATTGATAATAAGTATTTTCAATTGAGCACCTTCAACGATTCTTGAATTAATTCTTCAGTCACATCTGTAGAGGATAAGGCGTTTCCCAGACCATCTAATAGTACAAAATTCAGGACACCTTTTTCTGATTTTTTATCCGTCTTTATAAATGGCATTAAATGATTTACGTTTATATGGGGTAATTGTGGTAAGGGTAATCGATTAATAGTCTGGTTCAAAGTTGACAGTTCTTCTTTTGAAAGCAGATTAAGTTTTTGAGAAATAAACCCAGCGCATTTCATACCCAGAGCCACGGCCTCTCCATGGCGAATTTTTCCATAACCTAAGTGAGATTCAAGGGCGTGCCCAATGGTATGGCCAAAATTAAGGATGCGTCGCAGATCACCTTCCCGCTCATCTTTAGAAACAACTTCTGCCTTGATTTTACAGGATTTACGAATGGCGTCTTCAAAAGGGAAAGAATCAATGTCTTCCAACCGCGTAGATATATCAATTAAAAAGGCTTTATCCCAAATTGCGCCATATTTTATAACTTCACCCAACCCGGCCATAACTTCTTCTTTGGATAAAGATTCTAAAATAACCGGATCAATCAATACACCTTTCGGTTGATATATTGCACCTACAAGATTTTTTCCTTCAGCAATGTTAATCCCGGTTTTTCCACCAATGGAAGAATCAACCATGGCCAGTAATGTTGTAGGAATTTGATAATAATCTATGCCCCGCATAAAGGAGGAAGCAACAAATCCTGAAACATCTCCCACCACACCGCCGCCTAGGGCGAGAATTGTGGTTTTCCTATCGCAACCAAACTCAATCATTTGGCTAATAACCCGGCTAAATTCATTTAAACTTTTTGAAGCTTCCCCAAGGGGAAGTGTAATATAATCGCAATTGAATCCTGATTCATTTAATTCGGTCATGAGGTCAAACCCGAATAATTCCATTAAATTATATTGGGAAATAATTACCCACTTTTGCCCATGATTTTGGTCAGATAATATTGATGCAGTTTGCTTCAATAACCCTGATTTTACATGGATTGGATATGAGCGACTTCCGAGGTTCACTTGAACGGATTTCAAGAGAGAACCTGTTTATATATATCTTCGCTAATATTATTCGGT
>Ga0257111_1000936_pt1 | contig 11946 bp, 9 predicted proteins | sample LP_taG_6_FD_191567 | JGI IMG/M metagenome (GOLD analysis project Ga0257111, IMG submission 191567) | Marine microbial communities from Northeast Subartic Pacific Ocean, Canada - LP_J_2015_P26_500m | ecosystem: Environmental > Aquatic > Marine > Oceanic | place: Canada: Northeast Subartic Pacific... | reverse complement strand
CGGGCGGCGGAATTGCGACCGGAGATGGCAAGATATGCTTACGTATACGCAGTGGCACTTGAATCAGTTGGTGATGTGGAGTCCGCACTCTTGGTGTTGTCAGACGCTCACACGCGCGTTCCGGAAAACCGTGATCTCTTGATTGCATTAGTGACGATGCATCGGGAAAGCGGGTCACATGAATCAGCCGTTGAGTACGCTCGTAAGTTGTTCGCACTTACGCCGGAGGATCCTGCCGCTCGTCAACTACTCCAACAACTCGAATCGACACAGCCATGATGTCTCGGGTGAACAGTTTTTAACGGGTCGATGTAATGAAACAAGTAAGATTTTTTTAAATCACAAGATGGAATGAAGGATATGAAATTTGTTGGGCGGATAGTTTACAACAAGGGTGACGTTAAATTTGAAGGCTTGCCTAGCGACTTTCTGAAAATGTTAAGGATGGGCATTGTTACACGAAGGTCTTCTCCTAAAATCCTTCTCGCTGACGGCATGAAAGTTTTAGAAGCGGTTTCCGATGAATTTGGCCGTGGCTCATATTTTCGAGCAACGGATATAGAAGAAGTGAAGGAGTAGGTCGGAGTCATACTAAATCCGGTCAGGCGTAATACTAATGCCGTCACTGTTCTATAGAATAGTAGATGATTAATTCGCAGGCAGGCATGACGGCCTGTGCTCAGGTAAATGGTATTGGAGTGAGTTCATGACAGGCAGCAATAAGGTAAAAAGCGTCTTTGCCCATGAAATTCTCGATAGCCGGGGCAACCCAACGGTGGAAGTGACAGTCATCGTAGGCGGCGGCGCCGCCGGACGTGCGGCAGTTCCATCTGGTGCGTCCACGGGTACACAAGAGGCGGTCGAGTTACGAGATGGCGACACAACTCGGTACCTTGGTAAGGGAGTCCTACGAGCTGTTGCACACGTTAACACGGAGATACGAGAAACATTGCTTGGAATGGACGTGACGGATCAAGCGAGAATTGATGACACCTTGATTGCTTTAGACGGGACGGCGAATAAATCGCGTCTTGGTGCTAACGCCATCTTGGGAGCCTCCCTTGCTGTCGCGAAGGCAGCAGCAGCTGTTTCTGGCGTGTCGCTTTATGCATACCTGGGAGGCGAAGCGGCTCGCGTGTTACCAGTGCCAATGATGAATGTGTTAAACGGGGGAGCGCATGCTGACAATAACCTCGACATTCAGGAATTCATGATTATTCCGGCGCGGGCAGAAACTTTCGCTGAAGCCGTGCGAATGGGCGCAGAGATCTTTCATCATTTACGGACGGTGCTACGTGATCGAAAATACAACACTTCGGTTGGTGACGAAGGGGGATTCGCACCGAACTTACAATCAAATGAAGACGCTTTGGATGTGCTTCTGGTGAGCGTGCAACAAGCTGGGTATCGACCTGGCGAAGATGTATTCTTTGCACTTGATGTAGCGGCCAGTGAACTGTATGTAGATGGTCGCTATCGACTGGTCAATGAGACCGTTGCTGAACGTAGTTCGGCAGACATGGTCGATTGGTGTCGACACCTCGTCGATCGGTACCCAATTATCTCGATTGAGGATGGACTTGCAGAGAATGATTGGGATGGCTGGGCGAAGTTGACGGCAGCCCTTGGCTCAAGCGTACAACTCGTTGGCGATGATCTGTTTGTAACAAATACCAAGATGCTAGCGCGAGGGATCCGCGAAGGTGTCGGCAATTCGATCTTAATTAAGCTCAACCAGATCGGGACACTTACGGAAACTCGCGCTGCGATTGAGATGGCGCGGCAGGCATCCTACACGGCGATTATCTCGCATCGGTCTGGCGAAACTGAAGATACGACAATTGCTGACGTCGCTGTGGCATACAACGTTGGCCAGATTAAGACAGGCTCTCTCTCCCGTTCGGATCGCACTGCGAAATACAATCAACTGCTTCGTATTGAAGGCGAGCTGGGCACGCGAGCTGAGTATCCAGGCCTAAGTGCATTCCACCCAACATCCGATACTAGTAATAGTGCATAAGATTCGATTGCAGGATTTGTTTGTGCTGATGTTGGGGCTATGCTTGGCTGCCTGCGGGCAGGTGGTTTCCGAAACAGCCCCAGTTCAGGCGGTGAAGCGTGCGAATGACATCGTTCTTCCATTAGATGTTGACGTTGTTCACGCGCTCGTGCCCCAGAATGCCACGCTGGCGAGTATTCTGCATTCACATCAAGTCAGCAATAGGAACGTAGCGGCTATTGTTGAGCAAGTTGCTGCAGTTTTTGATGTGCGTCAAATTAAGGCCCAGCATCAGTATCGGCTGACCCAGACTCTCGACGGATTACCTCGTCAGTTCGAGTACCACATCGATTCAGATCGCTTTCTTAGCGTCAAGCACGCTGGATTTAGCCCAGATACGTTCTTGGCGGAAGTTGTTCCGTACGTCAAAGAGCGAGCTGTGCTGGCTATGAGTGGTGATATTGACGAGACACGCACGTCACTCGTTGCCGCCATCAACGATAGTGGTGAACAGGTTCAGCTAGCCATGTCGATGGCGGATGTACTCGGTGGAGAGATCGATTTCAACAACGATCTGCGACAGGGCGATCGTTTTCAGGTGGTGTTCGAGAAATTTTTCCGAGAAGACCAATTCGCAGGTTATGGCGAGGTGCTTGCTGCAGCATTCGACAATAATGGTCGACGCATCAGAGCTTTTCTTTATACCCCGCCTGATGGTAAGCCCGGGTACTACGATGAGAACGGGAATTCGCTCAAGCGACTTTTCTTACGATCGCCCCTCCGCTTTGAGCCCCGTATTACCTCACGGTTTTCACGAAATAGAATGCACCCGATTCTTGGAGAACGCCGAGCGCATCTCGGCGTAGATTATGGCGCACCAACGGGAACCCCAGTTATCGCTGTAGCCAACGGTGTGGTTCTCTCGGCTGCGATGAGTGGAGCTTCAGGCAGAATGGTGCGGTTGCGGCACAGTGGTGGTTACGAAACGTACTATTTACACCTATCATCATTCGGAAAAGGCATACGCAAAGGCGTTCGGGTTGACCAGGGACAACTTGTCGGTCGAGTTGGGGCGACGGGATTGGTTACAGGCCCTCATCTTGATTATCGTCTCAAGAAGAATGGCGTATTTGTCAATCCACTTGTTGAACACCGCAAAATGCCGCCAGGTGATCCAATTCCTAAACAACACCTGGCAGACTTCAAGGTAGCACGCGATCGCATGGCCAGATTATTTCCAGACGAACTCGTGCTCTCCATTGAAGGTACGGTCGATAATGCACCTTGATTAATGGGATCAACCCGTTCACTCCAGCTAACCATATGGCAACCATTCATCCGTTTCGGGCCTTTAGGCCGGCACCGGACGTCGCGGCGCGTGTTGCAGCCGTACCGTATGACGTCGTAAGCACTCTGGAGGCACGCAGGTTAGTGGACGCAGAGCCATTGAGCTTTCTGAAAGTGTTGCGAGCCGAAATCGACCTACCGTCTACTGAAAATTCTTATGCTCAAAGTGTTTACAACCGGGCAGTTCAGAATTTTGAAACACTAACCCAAGCTGGGCGGTACACGCTCGAAGCGAAGCCGTCACTCTATTGCTATCAACTGACGACAGCCACTCACGAGCAGACTGGTGTGGCCATGTGCTGTTCGCTTGATGAGTACGAACACGGGCTGATCAAAAAGCACGAACACACTCGTCGCGACAAAGAAGACGATCGTACGCGTCACATGCTGGCTCTTGGAGCTCAGACTGGCACGGTATTTCTTACCTATCGTGCGTTGACGACGATCGACGAACTCGTTGACCGCACTTGCGAAGAGGGTCCGATTTATGACTTTGAAGCATCTGACAATGTGCGCCATAGACTGTGGAGAGTCTCTTCCGAGTTGAAAAGCGAAATGGTGAGTGAATTCCGATCCGTGCCAGCGCTTTACATAGCCGATGGACATCACCGAGTTGCGAGCGCAGCTCGTGCACGTGTTGAGTTACGGAAGCGAGGTATGAGCAAGGGTGATAGCGGATCGATGTCTCGTCACGATGTGTTTCTCGCCGTTGCATTTCCGGATCAACAAGTACAGGTGCTGCCATATAACCGGACGGTACGGGATCTGGCTGGAATGAACGTTGAAGAAGTGCTTACCCGATTGCGATCAAAATATGTAGTGCGGCCTGGCTCGCCAATGCCAACTTGCCGTGGAAATGTCTCGATGTACCTTGGGGGAGAGTGGCACGTTATTAGCTTGAACGTTGCAGAAAATAAAGAAACGAAGGATAAACGCATCGCTCGATTAGATGTGACTCGGTTACAGGAGAACATCCTTGAGCCGTTACTGAAAGTTGTTGATGTCCGCACAGATCCGCGTGTGGAATTCGTTGGTGGTAGGCGCGGAATCGCTGAACTTGAGGCGCGCGTTGAGTCTGGTCAGGCAGCAATTGCTTTTTCACTTCATCCCGTCGATCTCGAGGATCTCATGACGATCGCGGACGAGGGAGGCATGATGCCACCGAAGTCGACCTGGTTCGAGCCAAAGCTCCGTGACGGACTCTTGATTCACATGATTAAGTAACAGAGGCCTACTCCCATGTCTCAATCAAGTCAGGTATTTAATTTTAGCGCCGGCCCAGCAGTGCTACCGGCTTCAGTGCTTGAAATCGTACAGCAGGATCTGCTGAATTTGTCGGATAGCGGCATGTCGATTCTTGAGATGAGCCACCGATCACGTACGGTGGACCAACTCCTGCATGAGGTTGAAGCGGATGTCAGGGCCCTTGCCGGCATTCCAGAAAATTATAGTGTGCTGTTTTTGCAAGGAGGCGCGAGCCTGCAATTCTCTATGCTTCCAATGAATCTGATGTCGATAGGTCAGCCGGCCGATTATCTAGTCACTGGTGTCTGGTCACAAAAGGCCGTTCACGAAGCTGAAAAGGTCGGTGCAGTGAGGATTGGGGGATCGACTGAGTCAGAAGGATTTATACGGATTCCACGTCAAGACGAGCTGTCTTGTTCACCAAATGCGGCCTATGCCCATTTCACTTCAAACAATACAATCTACGGCACACAGTGGCAGGACGCGCCCGATGTGGGCACGGTGCCACTGGTAAGTGATATGTCGTCGGATATTTTTAGTCGTCCTCTAAATATTGAGAGGTACGGTTTCATATATGCCAGCGCCCAGAAAAATCTTGGACCGGCTGGTTTGACATTGGTCATCATTCGCAACGATCTCCTAGATCGGTCATCCCGTTCCTTACCGTCGGTGATGAATTATGCGACTCTAGTTAAGCATGGTTCTCGTTACAACACGCCGCCGGTGTTCGGCATTTACGTGTTGTACTTGGTCGTCAAATGGTTGCAGGAACAGGGTGGTCTAGCTGGGATTGCCCGTGGTAATGAGCGCAAGGCTGATAGGGTCTATGCGGAGATCGATAGGACGGAGTTTTACCAGGGTGTTGCTACTTCCGATAGTCGATCGTTTATGAATATCACGTTTAAGTTACCGACTAAATCACTGGACGAAGTTTTCGCGCAGGAGGCGACCAAGGTCGGACTCTTGGGGATCGCGGGGCATAGGTTACTCGGGGGACAGCGTGCGTCGCTGTATAATGCGATGCCAGAAAGTGGGGCAGTTGCGCTGGCATCATTTATGCGGGATTTTGAGCGGCGGCAGGGATGATGTAGGCCGGCCCCCTTAGCCCTAAGGCGATTTTTGCGACCAAACCGGCGAGTGTGTTAGCCTGAGAAGTATATCCCTGCGCGGTGGAAGTGTTTATTGTTGCCGTGCTTATTTTTGATGGAGGATCGATTGGCGCCATTGTTCATTGCGTTACTGGTTACAGCAGCCGTAACACAAGTTGCGGTCTTTAGCACAACCATCTATTTGCATCGAGCGGCTACGCATCGCGCGGTTGTGCTTAATCCAGTTGTGGAGTGGGTGTTTCGATTCTTAATCTGGATGACTACTGGTATTGTGCCGCGTCAATGGGTAGCAGTGCATCGGAAGCATCACGCATTTTCTGACGAGGAAGGCGATCCGCATAGTCCCCATCTCGAAGGATTTTGGTCTGTTCAGTTGGGCAATTTCTTTCATTACGTTCGTGCGGCTCGTGACCCAGAGGTAGTCGAAAAGTACGCGAAGGATCTCCAGCCAGATTTTTGGGATCGATGGGTATTTGATAAGGGCACGGTCGGTGTTTTGATAGGCATCGTTGGACTCTGTCTGGTGCTTGGTGTGGGCTGGGGGCTAGCTGCAGCATTGACGCATGGCTTGCTCTATGTATTCGTCCTCTCGTCATCGATTAACGGATTGTGTCACTACGTGGGTTCTAGAAATTTTGAGAACGGTGCCACGAATCTTCAGTCGATTGCGCTCCTCACTGCAGGTGAAGGACTTCACAATAATCACCATGGTTTTCCAAGAAGTCCAAAGTTCAGTTACCGCCGAAGCGAGTTCGATCCCGCATGGCCCGTGATTCGGCTACTAACTATGCTGAAGCTCGCGCAGCCTTACAAGACGATTGCGGAATCGGAGATCCAACCTTAGGGACCGTAAACGAATGTTTACTTGCGGGCTGTTGGACATACACAGCTGTCATTGTGAGAAGACAGTTGTCCGTATTAACTGCTGTTCCTCTTGATCCAACCGATATTTACGACGAGAGAAGCTTATTCTTAAATCGCAAGGGCCTTCGATGAAGCAAGAGACCGGTTTCCTGACTGCATTACTGACGTACCTAATGATTTTCGTGTGTGTACCTTACGGGTTTGCACAAGGCGACCAAGGTGCTGTTGCCGGCGTGATTCAAGATGAGACTGGTGCCGTGCTGCCTGGCGCAACGGTCAATGTGAGAAACCTCGAAACGGAGATCTCAAGCAGTGCGGTGAGCGACATACAAGGTCGCTTCGAGTTTCTCCTGCTGCCTGCAGGCGAATATGAGCTCCAGGCCATCCTGCCAGGCTTTAGTGGTTGGGCACGACCAATCACGATTGAGGCTGCTGCTTCGGCGACACTGAATATCACACTGGACATTTCAGCGTTTACAGAAACTGTCAAGGTGACTCGCACCGATCAAGATCTTAGTGCGGTTCCTACGGCCGTTTCCGTTATTGGGCGAGATGAAATTCAATTTGCTCAGCGGCAAGAAGCCTTGGCTGAAACACTTCGCGGAATTCCTGGATTATTTGTAGAAAATCGAAGGAATTTTAGTCTTGCTGGTGGCGTGCAAGCAACAATCCGTGCGCCCATGGTGGGATTCGGGATGCGAGGTATTCAGCTGCTGCAGGATGGCATCCCACTTACTACTGCGGATGGGACGACACAGCCGACGAATCTCGATTTGGGTGCCGCCGGTCGGATAGAAGTGATCCGTGGACCGAATTCCGTCCTGTATGGCAATGCGGCTGGCGGGGTGATCAATCTTCGGACCGAATTTCCGTCATCGGATCCCTTCTGGATCGAACCCGACATTCAATTTGGCAGTCACAAGTATCGGAGGCAGCAGGTTAAGGGTCATGGGACGTCTGGTCGATTTAGCTACTTGTTCAATGTCAATAGGGTAGAGACCGAGGGATTCCGTGAACACAGTGCGGCGAAGGTTCGTCGAGCTAACTTCGTGATGCGGGTTGAGCTTTCGCCGTCCACGGAAATCCGAGGCATGTTTAATCTCTTTGATATGCCATTTGGAGAAAGTGCCAGCACGGTCAACGAGGCCGATGCGCTTCAGAAACCGCAGAGCGTACGGAACCTCGCGATTACCCAGGGATGGGGTGAAGACGCAACCCAGGGACAAGGGGGAGTCACTCTTGAGCACAGGTTCAGTAACGGGGACGTCTTTCGCGGTACAGGCTGGGGAACATGGCGAGATCTCTGGAACCCAATTCCATTCCGCATTATTGATCTCGGGCGGGCTGCGTCGGGTTTTCGATCGGAGTATGTTGGCGCGCGTGAAATTGGGACGCTCCCAGTGACTTGGACAACAGGTTTTGACGTGTCATATCAACGTGACGCCCGAGCCGAGTACAGGAATGCAGGAGTGCCTAGTGGTGGCACGCGTACCCAACAAGGTGATCTTGTACTGCAGCAACTTGAAGAGGTGCGTTCTCTCGCACCGTTTGCACAAATGACGTTGACGTTCCACCCGCGCTGGCTTGCTACGGCGGGCGTTCGGTACGATTATTATGATTTCAGCGCGACCGACCGATTCCTCAGTGATGGGGACCAGTCGGGCTCGCGGACCCTTGACGCCTTGAGTCCCATGCTGGGGCTCACTTTCGTCGCATCGGATGAGTTCAACCTTTACACTAATTTCTCAACGGCTTACCAGACACCGACGACCGTAGAGTTGTCAAACAGACCAACCGGCGAGGGAGGGTTTAATAAAGACCTGAATCCAGAAGATCTGAGAAATGTTGAAGTTGGTGCCAGGGGAATGGTGGGTGACGGGCGTGTCCGGTACGAACTAGCTGCCTATTTTGCGACTTTGAATAATGCGTTTGTCGAGTTCCAACGGGCTGACGAGCAGACATTTTTTCGGAATGCCGCGAAATCCTCACGGAACGGACTGGAAGCCCGTATCGACTGGACCCCGTTTTCCAGCACGAACACTTATCTGTCGTACACTCATCAAGACTTTACGTTCACACGCTTTCAAACTGGGACCACTGACTACTCTGGGAACGTGGAACCTGGTGCTCCGCCGAACCAGTTGTTTCTTGGAGGCAGTTATGAAACCGACTTTGGCTTGCGCGCCATCGGACAGTTTCGGTGGGTGGATGCCTATTCCGTGAACAATGCCAACACGGCTTCTAATTGGTCGTACAAGGTGATGGATGTCAGACTGGGCTGGGATACTAAATGGAACGGTGTTCGCGTGCGACCGTTTTTCGGCATCGACAACCTGTTCGGCGAGCGGTACAACGCTTCCACTATTCCGAATGCCTTCGGCCGACGGTATTATGAACCGGCCCCGGGCCGTGAAGTGTACGTCGGCTTTCGCATAGGCGCTGGTCTCTAGCGATTCCAGATTTGTCGGAATAGGTCGCGGTGGCCTTCACCGTTCTGGTCGTTGTTCCTTGAGTGCTTACCATGCGGCAAAACCAAGGCTCCTTAGTTTGTAAATGCGGACGGCTCGTTGGTATGAATGAGCCGACGTGTCCATTCTGTGGCGCGTGGCGACCGGGTTTGTACGGCTTGGCCCCGATGTTGCAGTCGCTCATTGGGCGCCGCCTCGACCTGATTGCGGCGATTGTCACCACCTGTGTCGCGCTGTTCGGAGTGGCGTTGCTACTTCAGCCGGAAGCTATCACCAATCCGCGCGGTCTCTTGTCTCTCCTGTCGCCTGGCGGTCGCGCGCTGTATCAATTGGGTATGACCGGTGGTCTTGCTTGGCAATCAGGCTGGTGGTGGACGATGTTTACTGCCATCTACTTGCACGGTGGCTTGTTGCATATTGTCTTCAACGTGATGTGGATTAGAAACCTTGGTCCGATAGCGATTGATGTCTATGGCCCCGCGAGGACGTTCGTGTTGTTTACGGTAGCTGGCGCTTTTGGGTTCCTACTCTCCAATAGTTTTAGTCCCGCACCGTCCATTGGGGCTTCGGGCAGTATCTTTGGTCTCCTGGCTGCGCTCATTGTCTATGGTAATCGCCGGGGTAGTTCACTGATGTCGCAACAACTCTGGCAATGGGCGATCGTGCTTTTCGTATTTGGATTCTTAATGCCGAATGTCAATAATTGGGCGCATGGCGGGGGTTTCGTGGCCGGCTGGATTGGTGCGCATGTGATGGGCTTTATTGACGAGGAGCGTGAGGGCAACGGAATGACCCTTTTAGCTCTAGCCTTCATCCTTGTGACGCTTCTTGGCATTTTTCTATCCTTTACCAAGGTAACGACAATGTTGCTCGGTGCTTGATTTAGTAACGATCAGCCGTGATTAGGTAGACGGACGAGTTCTGCCACGACCTCTGCGTTGATGTCTCCGAGGTTGCCTTCGCCGAACTCCCTTTGGGGATGTCTGAGTTCGAGTGTTGGCCATTAGTGCCTGCCAATGTTTCAAAGCGTCTGGGGTGTGATTTTGAATTTCCATCCAACTTAAAGCTTCGGGTAAGATTTTTCGATTAAGGAGCGCGCGTTGCAGGTGTTGCGGTAGTTCTGAATCAAGTAAGCGGGCTTGGACACTGATGATCTGTTGCACTTTGTCAACCTGCCCTCGAGCAATTGGGAGTGTACCGAGCGTTAACGGTGGTGCGGTATCGCTTGGTCGTGTACGTCGGGGTAAGAGACCACTCGGGACTATCAGGCTGCCAAGGAGAATCGAGTTTGTGAGCGTATCAGGTGCTGCCTGAAACCTGGCCCGATAGGTATCAAGCGCTCTGAGTGATTGCCATAAGTGGTCGTTCTGATGCTTGTGGAGTTCCGGACTGATGTATTTGAGCAAGTTGACTCTCGCCAAACTGCGGAAGGTGCGTTCCGCTGATCCGTTCCGCAAGATCTTATAGAGTTCCTCGAGCATGCGGGCAGGAGCGCTATGTCGTATTTCTCCTCGGTGTTTGGTGATAGCGTCAAGCACCAGTTTATCAATCGTGAAATCCAGGCGGGCAGCAAAAGCCACGGCACGCACCATCCGCACTGGATCTTCGAGAAATCGCACATTTGGATCACCGATACAACGAATCAGGCGGGAGTCGAGGTCTTTCAAGCCGCCAACGTAGTCGATGACTCCAGAGGTGGCAATGTCGTAGAAAAGAGCATTCACGGTAAAGTCTCGCCTGAAAGCGTCTTCTTCCGGCGTACCAAACGTGTTATCGCGACGGATGATTCTGTTTGTGGCTTGGTCCTGTTTTGCCTGCGTTGAGGTTCCGGTCGATATCGGTTCAGTGTCCGGGTCACGTTCCGAGCCTGGCGTGACGAGTCGTCGGAAGGTTGCAACCTCAATTGTTTTCTGACCGAATTTGACGTGCGCTAAGCGGAATCGTCGACCGATAATCCAACAATTACGAAACAACTGTTTAATTTGATGAGGGTGAGCTGACGTGCCAACGTCAAAATCTTTCGGGTTTCTACCCAACAAAAGATCTCGAACACTACCACCGACGAGATAGGCAATGTGATTGAATTTACTGAGACGGTGAAGGACTTTTAAAGCATCCGCATCAATGTTCTTACGGGAAAGTGAATGCTCGTTACGGGGAATGATGATGGGCTGCGCCATGCTCTGCCATCATACCAAACGGGCGGGGACTCAGCCTCATGGCAATTGTGGCCAAAAATCTGGACAGAAGGCTATTTCTTAGCCTCCTTCCAGTTAGGTCCAATTCCGAGATCGACCGTCACTGGCACTCGCAGTGGTACTGCCTGTTCCATGCGATTACGCACGATTGAGGAGAGCGCATCGGCTGCTGCTTCCTTCACTTCAAATAACAGTTCATCGTGGACAGTGAGAATCATGCGAGCATTCAGATTAACGGCCTCACCGCTTGTCAATTCCCGCTGAATATCTATCATGGCTCGTTTGAGGATATCAGCGGCCGATCCTTGGATAGGCATGTTAACTGCCTCCCGCTCCGCCGCCGCACGAATCTGGCCGTTGCGGTTATTTACGTTTGGTACGAGTCGTCGGCGGCCGAACATGGTCTGAACAGCACCACTGTTGCGAGCGGCCTCAAGCGTTTTGTCGATGAATTGGCGCACGGCGGGGAATCCTGCGAAGTAGGCTTCAATGAACTGCTGTGCTGCTTGCTGTGTAACACCAATGTCTTTGGCAAGGGTAAACGCTGTTTTTCCATAGAGTAGGGCATAGTTCACGATTTTTGCCCGTCGTCTAAGTTCTTTTGGATCGATGGTACTTTCTGAACCAAAAATTTTTAAGGCCGTCTGGTCGTGAATATCGTCGCCTCTCTGAAAAGCTTCGATGAGTGTGGCATCTTCTGACAGATGTGCAAGGAC
>Ga0257111_1000934_pt1 | contig 11959 bp, 12 predicted proteins | sample LP_taG_6_FD_191567 | JGI IMG/M metagenome (GOLD analysis project Ga0257111, IMG submission 191567) | Marine microbial communities from Northeast Subartic Pacific Ocean, Canada - LP_J_2015_P26_500m | ecosystem: Environmental > Aquatic > Marine > Oceanic | place: Canada: Northeast Subartic Pacific... | reverse complement strand
GGCTGGCGCGGGAGGGTGCGCTGGCCACGGCCTACGAGGAAATCGACTTCCAGGGTGACTACACGCAGGTCCTGGTCGACGAGACCGACTACCCGGACTTCGACATCCCGAAGGTCAACCAGATGTTCAAGGACTGGAAGGGCCACAAGAAGGCCGACATCATGGGGTACCGGAACCTGGGCTTTCCGTCGACGCTGACCGGCACCATGGCGCCGGCCCACCACACGCCGTGGCTGGATGCGCTGGACGACTCGATGGCCACCTACCTGCTAGACGAGGCCCCGGACGGCGGCGGCTGAGGCCGACCCCCTTCGAGATCGGTTCGCCGCTCAGTCCCCATCAGGTTGAGAGGGTGCCCTTCCCTGCCTTCTTGTCTCTCTTTGCCTGTCGCTTTTCTTTGGCGCTCTTGGAGGCGGGAGTCTTGCTGCTCCTGCCACCCTTGTCTTTGCCAGCCATAGCGGTCTCTCCAACTTTCTGTTGCCCTCTTGATACCACCTGACCTTAGGCCCCCAGTCCGGTGCTAGAACGCAAAACGACCACTGCCCCAGAGGGAATGAAGCGGCTGGTCCTAGCTCCAGGGATACGGCGAGTTGCTCTCCGGATGCAGCTTGCCCAGGGCGTACCGGCTGTACCGGAACGGCTCCAGCAGGGCCTGCGTGTCGCCGCAGAGTTCTTTGGCCACCAGCGCGCCCAGCCCGATCATCTTGAAGCCGTGGTTCGAGTCGGCGATCACGTAGACGTTCTCACAGAAGGTGTCCAGTACCGGGAAGCTGTCCGGGGTGAACGCCCCGATCCCACCGGATGGCTCCTGGCTCATCAGGTGGGCCTTGCCCTCGAACCGTGACTGGCAGTGCGACAACGCAGCGGCCCACACGGCCCGAAAGTCTTCGCCGACCACGAAGTCCGGGCTGGCCGGGCCGTACGGGTCGATGGCCACGTCACGCCACGGCTTGTCGACTGGGTAGGGCATGTAGCCGCCCTGCACCCCACCGAAGTTGAAATCGGGCTTGTAGTACACGCCCCACTTGCCGTCGACCAGCAGGTTCCCGTCCTCGTCATGCAGGGGTGCGTCAGCATCCACGTGGACGACCGGCGGCATGGTGCCGTCGTTGTTCATCAGGTAGCCGGGGTCGACGTCCAGCGTCCCCTCCTGGAGAGCCCAGAACTTCCACGTCGGCACGGTGTGGGTGGAATCGCCAGACACGATGTCGGTGGTGTCGGGCAGGTCCAGCATCTCCCACAACTTCGGCACCCACGGCCCCGCAGCGGCGATCACATGGTCGACGGCGACCATGCCCCGGCTGGTCACCACGTGGGTCACAGCACCACCGTTCACGGCCAGTTCGATGACCACGGTGTCGGACACGATGTTGACGCCCTCGGCCTCCACCTTGGCCAGCAGCCCGTTAACGGTGGCCATGTTGTGGGCGTAGCCGCCCTTCTTCTCGTGCAGCACGCTGCTGACGCCGGTGGCACGCCAGTCGTGGAAGATGCCCAGCATGTGGTCGCGGGTGGCGTCGACACCGTCGATGAACTCCGACTCGTACCCAATGGCCTTCTGCTGCTCGTGGATCGTGGCCACGTCCTCGCCCATCTCGTCATACGAGATCTGGAGGTAGCCCACCGGGTGATACTCGAAGGCCTCAGCGTTCGCGTCCCACACCTCGACCGAATGGGCCATCAACTCGCGCATGGCAGGCTGGAAATAGTTGTTTCGAACCACGCCGCAGGCGATGCCCGACGGACCGGCACCCGCCGTGGACTTCTCAATGATGACGATGTCATCACCGCTACCGGTGCCACGGGCCTTCAACTCACGGGCCAGGTGCCACGCAGTGGACAGACCGTGGATACCGGCACCGATGATGCAGTACCGGATCGACTCGGGAAGTTTGCCGGTGGCGCTCATGGGGTACTCCTGTTTCCTGGGTGTCACCTCGTCAGCGGCACCGATGGCTTTCTCAATGCCGCATCAGCGGCACCGATCTGTCACGGGTCGGACATGACCGAACCCGCCGACAGGTGTCGACGGGTCCGAATCAGAGGTCCTCTTCGGTGGTCGTCCCGGCGGCGGGCTAGTGCGCCGGGGGCTCCCAGCCTTCAAGAACCGGCGCCTTGTAGTTGTCGCCCACCGACTTTGAGTCGGCGACCCACGGGCCGAGTTCCACCTGGTGGAACTTGCAGTGCTTCTCCTTGAGCTGGATGCCGTAGGAGTTCCCCGAGATGAGGTGCTTCATGAGCACCTTGCGGGCCAACTCGTCCTCCCGACCCTCCGGGATGTTGAAGTAGATCTTCAGGAAGGCATTGGAGTTCCGATCGAACACCGCGGGGGTGCCGTCCTCCTCCAGCAGGTGGATGTCCTCCAGCCAGTTCAGATCCTTCCCCGGCGTCAAGTCCATCAGGTCAAGGTCCTCGACTAGGGAGACGTCCTCCTGGTATTCGAACCGCTTCCCGGCCAGGGTCTCGGCATCAATGGCGACCGTGTGCTTCACACCCATCGTCAGTTCCTCCCGCTCTCTGCGAGCTGCTTGGCCATCATGTCCTTCATCTCCTGGAGCGCACGCTCCTCGCTGACGCCCGGGATGTAGGTGGTCCCAGCCAGCGGGACCTTGGCCATAGCCGACGCCTCGTGGGTGAGAGCAGCCAGATCCTCGGGCTCCAGGCTGTGGATGTTGGTCTTGCCGCAGGCACGAGCCAGCAACTGGACCTCCATGGTCAACGTGTGGAGGAAGTTGTAGACCCGCAGGGCGGCCTCCTCGACGTCGAGGCGTGCTCGCAGCTCGACGTCCTGGGTGGCCACACCAACCGGACAGCGACCGGTGTGGCAGTGGTAGCACTCGCCGGCCGGCACGCCGATAGTGCCCTCATAGTCAGTGACACCCTCGATGTGCTTGTTGCAGTTCAGGGCCATCAGGGCAGCCGTACCGAGTGCCACGGCCTTGGCGCCCAGAGCCAGACACTTGGCCACGTCACCGCCGTTGCGGATCCCGCCGGCCACCACGAGGTCGACCTCGTCGGCCAGGCCCACGTCCTCGAGCGCCCGTCGGGCCTCGGGGATGGCGGCCATCAACGGGATGCCCGTCTCCTCGGTGGCGAGGTGCGGACCAGCACCGGTACCACCTTCGGCGCCATCGAGGTAGATCGAGTCAGGACCGCACTTGGCGGCCATCCGAACATCGTCGTACACCCGTGACGAACCCAGCTTCAGCTGGATCGGCACCTGGTAGCTGGTGGCCTCGCGGATCTCCTGAATCTTCAGCGACAGGTCGTCAGGTCCGATCCAGTCGGGGTGGCGGGCCGGCGAGCGCTGGTCGATACCAGCGGGCAGCGAGCGCATCTCAGCCACCTGCTCGGTGACCTTCTGGCCCATGAGGTGCCCACCAAGGCCGACCTTGCAACCCTGTCCGATAAAGAACTCGATGGCGTCGGCCAGCATCAGGTGGTGCGGGTTGAAGCCGTAGCGGCTCTGGATGACCTGGTAGAACCACTTCGTCGACAGGTCCCGCTCGGGCGGAATCATGCCGCCCTCACCGGAGCACGTCGCCGTGCCGGCCATCGAGGCGCCCTTGGCGAGTGCCGACTTGGCCTCGATGGACAACGCACCGAAGCTCATGCCGGTGATGTAGACGGGAATGTCCAACTCCAGCGGGTTGGCGGCAAACCGGCCGCCGATGACCGTCTTGGTCTCGCACTTCTCGCGATAACCCTCGATCACGAAGCGGGTGAGCGTTCCGGGAAGGAACACCAGCTCGTCCCAGTGGGGGATCTTCTTGAATAGTGAGAATCCCCGCATCCGGTAGCGGCCCAGCTCGGCCTTCACGTGGATGTCGTTGATGACCTCCGGCGTGAAGATCTTGCTCTTACCGATGACGTCGGTGGCTGCGTTGGTGTCGACCTTGGGAGTGTCGACTCCCTTGATGTCGTTTGCTTCTGGCATCGTCGTCTCCTCCTAGAGCACGAGCTTGCGCTCGGAGGGCTCCAGCGCGTCGTAGTTGTGGAGCACCTTGCCGCACTCGAATTTCTTCAGGTCCGGCGGGGTGCCGAGGTCGTAGATCTCGAACTTGCGGTTGATGAACTCGATGTCGTCGTCATTCATCTCGCCCGGCACACAGTCCACGCCGAGCGAGGCGATCTTGCCGCCGACGTAGATCACGCCGTCGTACATCGAGTCGCCCAGGCCGTCGTTGGCGTCACCACAGATGATTTGACGACCACGCTGCATCATGAAGCCGGTGTTGATGCCGGCACCGCCCAGGGCGATGATCGTTCCGCCCTTCTGGTCGATTCCGGTACGTGCACCCACGTTGCCCTTGATGACCAGGTCTCCACCACGGAGGGCGGCGCCGGTCAGGGAGCCGGCCGGCCCCTCGACCACGACCGACCCGGACATCATGTTCTCAGCCAGCGCCCAGCCGACCCGGCCGTTGATCTGGACCTCCGGCCCGTCGATCAGGCCGCAGGCGTACCAGCCCGGGCTGCCCTCGAACGTGAGGTTGCAGCGCTTGAGGATGCCCACACCGAGCGAATGCTTGGAGCCCGGGTTGACGATGGTCACCTCGTTTACGCCCTCGTCGTAGATGATGCGCTTGAGCTCCAGGTTGATCTTCCTGGTGGTCAGGTCGGTGGCGTCGATGACCGCCGTGTCGCCGTCGATGACCGCGGTCATGGGCGGCTCGGGATCCGGCTCGACAAGTCCGCGGGCGTCGTAGACGACCCCGCTCTTGGTGTTCAGACCTGCCACGTCAGTACCTCCCGCTCGAACGGATCCCGGGTCTCGACCTCGGCCCCGACGAGCGCCCGGATAGCGATCTCCTCCGAGGCCATGGCCACCAGGTTGTCGGTCTCCATCAACACCAGTGGCTTGGCCGCCATCTCGTCCTTGGCGATGCCCAACTCGCTGCCTGTGGCCACCAGATAGGTGAACACCCCGTCGAAGTCATCCAGACTGTGCTTCATGGCCGTCTCGAGCGGCTCGCCGTCCTCGAGATGCTGGGCCAGGTACACGGCAATGATCTCCGAATCGCACTCGGACTGGAACCGGTGGCCCATCCGCTCCAGGCGGCGGCGCCACGCGTGGTAGTTGGTGAGCTGGCCGTTGTGCACAACGGCGACGTCGGCGAACGGGTAGGCCCAATAGGGATGAGCGCTGGCCAGGTCCACGTCGGACTCGGTCGCCATCCGAACGTGGCCGATACCGTGGCTGCCCCGGATCCCGGCCAGGCCGTACTGCTCGTGGACGGTGTAGGCGTCACCGAGGTCCTTAACGATCTCCAACGAGTTGCCCAACGACAGCACCTGGCAACCCGGGATGTCCTCCAGGTAGTCGGCCAGCGGCTTGAGGTCACCCCCGTACCTGATGGTGGCCCGGAAGGCGTAGCCGCCGTCCTCAGTGTGGATCGTCGCCAGGTCGGCGCCGATCTTGGCCAGACGAGCCTCGACCTCGGCGCGGTTGCGCTCGAGCCTCTCGTCCATGCCGAATCCCCTGAAATCGTTGGGTTCGGCCAGCATGAACCTCACGATGATCAGGTCGTCGGCCGGTCCGTACATGGCGTAGCCCGTTGAATCGGGGCCCCGATGCTTCATGGAGTTGAGCATCGCTGTGAGCTCGTCGCCGATGTCGGCCGCTCCGTCACGATGGATGATGCCGGCAATGCCGCACATGGTGTCTCCCTACTTCTCAGGTCTTGAACGTCGCGTATCTGGTGTCTGGCAGTAACTGCCAGACGGTAAGCGGTGGGTCTTGAACGTCGCGTATCTGGTGTCTGGCAGTAGCTGCCAGACGGTGGGCGCTACGGCAGGATGTCTAGGTATTCCTCGACATCCCAGTCGGTGACCGTGGCCATGAAGCGTTCCCACTCGTCGCGCTTGTAGTGCTCGAACACCCGGTACATGTCACCCGGAAGGGCACTCTTGATGATCTCGTCGGCATCCAGGGCCGCAAGCGCCTCGCCGAGGTTCATCGGAATCTTCTTGACTTCCTTGCCCTCGTCCATGGCCTCGTAGATGTTCCGCTCCTCGGGCGGACCCGGGTCGAGGTCATTGTCCAGACCGTCCTCCATGGCCTTGATGAGCGCGGCGAAGGTCAGGTACGGGTTCACCGCCGAGTCCACTGAGCGGTACTCGAACCGCCCGGGGGCGCTGATGCGAAGGGCGGTCGTGCGGTTCTGGAATCCCCAGTCGGCGAAGACCGGTGCCCAGAAGCCGGTGTCCCAGAGGCGCCGGTACGAGTTCACGGTCGGTGAGCCCAGGCAGGTCAGGGCGTTCAGGTGCTTCATGATCCCGCCGATGGCCTTCATGCCGATCGCACCGGGAATCTGCGGATTGTCTCCTTCGGGCATGAACTTGTTCTCGCCACCCTCGTCGGGCGCTCCGGTCCACAGGGAGATGTTGTGGTGGCAGCCGTTGGCCGACACGCCCACGAACGGCTTGGGCATGAAGCACGGGAAGGCGCCCATCTCGCGACCGACCTGCTTGCAGATCTGCCGGTAGGTGGTGAGTCGGTCGGCCGTCAGATCGGCCCGATCGAAGTTGAAGTTGAGCTCCAACTGGCCCGGAGCGTCCTCGTGGTCACCCTGGATCATGTCCAGGCCCATGGCCTCGCCGTACTCGACCACCCGGTGAATGAGCGGCTGGAGCTCCGCGAACTGGTCGATGTGGTAGCAGTTCGGCTTGGTGAGACCCTCGACGGTGGGCTTGCCGTTCTCGTCGGTCTTGAGCCACATCATCTCGGGCTCGCAGCCGGCCCTCAGGTGGAGGCCGGTCTTGGCCTCGAACTCCTTGTGGATGCGATGGAGGTTGCCGCGACAGTCCGAGGTGAGGAATGCGCCGGGGTCGACCTCTTCCTCGCGGCCCCGGAACAGGGTGCAGAAGACGCGGGCCGTCTTGGAGTCCCAGGGGAGCTTGCAGAAGGTGTCGGTCTCGGCGACGCCCACCAGCTCACGTGACTCGGGTCCGTAGCCGATGTACTGGCCGTGGCGGTCGACGAACAGGTTGGCCGTCGAGCCGTAGACCAACTGGAAGCCCTTATTTGCAATGGTGTCGAAGTGCTTGGCCGGGATGCCTTTGCCCATGATCCGTCCGGTCACCGACACGAACTGGCAGTAGAGGTACTGGATCTCCTCGTCCTTGATCCGCTTCTGGATCTCGGCGACCTTCTCGGCCCGCCCCGGTGCTTCGATGAACTCCTGAATATCGGTCATGGTCATCTCCCCCTGGCGCCCGAGGGCGCATCAATCGTGATGGTTTCGCTGCATCAGCGGCCCCGAGAGGCCTGTGTCCAGCGTCACGTTTTCCGAACCGGCGTACCATACCAATCAACTACACTCACTGCCAGTGAAATCTTCCCTATGAGTGGACGACATCCACACATAGGGGTGGTTACCTTGGAAACCGCTGGTCAAATACTATTTCCGTTGCCAAGATCAGGGTCTGATCCACAGGGACCGACGCCCAAACGGGGCGACGGGGCGAAGGGGAATGGGACATGACGATCACGATGCCGGAGAGCCCCCGACTGCTCATGCCGGGCATGGCCGACTTCGAGCCCGGAATCGAGCGCTACCGGGTGGCCGGCGGCGCGGTCACCGCGGTGCTCCTGGGTGCCGGCGACCGGTTGCAGGTCATTGATCCCGAGGGTTGTCAGCCCGTCGAGGTGGCCGCCTTCGACCGAGACGGTCGCTCCGATCCGGGCCTACTGGGCGACCTCCCCCACGGTGCGTCGGGTGCCCCGGCGACGGGCATCGCGGCGATCCTGGCTGCCGACCAGCACGACGCCCGGCGGGTCGCCGACGCGCTGGCCGCCAAGGGCATCGACCTCGCTGCGGCCACCGCCGTCCACCTGTTCGCCCCCGACTCCCCTGCCGGCCTGGAAGCCTGGCTGACCGCCACGACCGACGTGGTCTGCGTCATCGGTGTGACCGGCGGGAAGATGCTCCCCCACGAGCAGAACCCGCCGACCGACATCATCACCTTCATCCACCGCACCGCCCCCCCGGCCCCGGGCCTCGAGGTGCTCCCCACGCCGCTGGCCGACCAGAACCAGGACCTCCGAATCGACGCGGCCACCGCCCGGACCTACGAGGTGAAGGCCGGCGAGTTCATCCAGGTCATCGACGTCGAGGGTCGGGAGTGCTCCGACTTCCAGTGCTTCGACGCCGCCCATCTGGACGGTGGCGTGGAGGCCGCGCTGGACGCCACCATCACCCGCAGCCTCATGGGTGCCAGCTATCCCATGCCCGGCCTGTTCGCCAAGTACTACTCGCTGGACTTCCAACCCATGGTGGAGGTCGTCCACGACACGGTGGGTCGCCACGACACCTTCAACACGGCCTGCAACCCCAAGTACTACGAGGACATGGGCTACCCGGGCCACGTCAACTGCAGCGAAAACTTCAACCGAGTCCTGGCCCCCTACGACATCGCTCCCCGCCGCGGCTGGGAGGCCATCAACTTCTTCTACAACACCAACCTGGACGACGCGAACCAGCTCTACTTTGAGGAACCGTGGTCCCGACCCGGCGACTACGTACTCTTGCGAGCGCTGACCGACCTGGTCTGCGTCTCGTCGGCCTGCCCATGCGACATCGACGCCGCCAACGGCTGGCAACCCACCGACATCCACGTCCGGGTCTACCCGGCGACCAACACCTTCAAGAAAGCCACGGCCTTCCGCATGTCAACCGATGCCGACCCCGAACTGACCAAGGAGACGGGATTCCACGCCCGAACCTCGGAACTCACCCGCAACTTCACGGAGTACGCGGGCTACTGGTTGGCCAACAGCTACACCAACCACGGCGCTCTCGACGAGTACTGGGCCACCCGCCAGAAGGCGGGAATCATCGACCTGTCGCCGCTGCGCAAGTACGAGGTCGTGGGCCCCGATGCCGAACTTCTTCTCCAGACCTGCGTGACCCGCAACGTCCGCAAGCTGGCCGTCGGCCAGGTCGTCTACACGGCCATGTGCTACGACACCGGAGGCATGATCGACGACGGAACGATCTACCGCCTCGCCCAGGACAACTTCCGGTGGATCGGCGGCAGTGACTCCAGTGGGCTGTGGCTCCGGAAGCAGGCTCAGGAAATGGGCCTTCACGTCTGGGTACGCGACGCCACCGACCAGTTGCACAACGTGCAGGTCCAGGGACCACTCAGTCGGGAAATCCTCTCAGAGGTGGTCTGGACCCGACCGGACCAGGCTTCGATCGACGAGTTGGGCTGGTTCCGCCTCTCGACGGCTCGTATCGGCGATGAGCACGGCATACCGATCGTGGTGTCACGCACCGGCTACACCGGCGAGTTGGGATTCGAGGTTTTCTGCCACCCATCGGACGCTCCGGAGGTGTGGGACGCGATCTGGGCCGTCGGCCGCCCAAAGGGCCTCACGCCCCTGGGACTCGAGGCACTCGACATGCTCCGCATCGAGGCCGGCCTGATCTTCGCCGGCTCCGAGTTCAACGACCAGACCACTCCGCTGGAGGCCGGCATCGGCTTCACCGTTCCCATCAAGACCAAGGAGGACGACTTCATCGGTCGTGACGCCCTGGTTCGCGGCAAGGAACACCCCCAACGCACCTTGGTCGGCTTGGAACTCTCAGGGGACGAGCCAGCAGGCCCCGGCAACCCGATCATGATCGCCCGCCAGCAGATAGGCACGGTCACCAGCGGGACCCGTTCTCCCATCCTGGGAAAGAACATCGCTCTCGGCTGGATGGCCATCGAACACGCCGAGATCGGCACCGAGGTCGAGGTGGGACAGATGGACGGCCACCAGAAACGCCTCCCGGCCACCGTGGTGCGCTTCCCGCACTATGACCCCGACAAGGAACGCGTGCGTAGCTAGTCCCGGAACCGGGCCAGGAACAGTTCCCGATCGACCTCGGTCGGCCAGTCCCGTCCCAGGAGCAGGCCCGCGGCGAGCTCTCCGAGGGCCGGCGCACACTTGGCGGCGAAGCCGTTTCCCCCGATGGCGCAGGCAACCCGGCGGGACCCGTCGTCCACCCAGTCAATGAAGGGGAAGCCGCTTGGCGTGTAGGTGGTGACGCACGACGTGGTCCTGCGGCCCATGTCACGGAGCCCGGGAAGCAACCCTTCCAGTATCCGCTCAAGCCTCACGGCCACTACTGGGTCACCGTCAGTCCGGAACCAAGCGACCAACTCGGCAGCCGTGGCCCGCACATGGTCGTCCTGTGGTGCTCCCACCTTGAGGAGGTGGCGGTTTCCCGAACCAGGAGGGTGCCCGACAAGCTGGTCACGCACGGGAGGCGTCAGGTAGAAGTCGTCGACTGGGTCAGCGAACTTGCCGATGATGCTGGGCATACCAGCCAATCTGTCGACCTCGGCATCATCCAGGTAGGCAAGCAACTGGGTGTGCAGCGCGTACTCCAGGTCCAGTCCGGCCGCCGGGGACGTGCCGTACCCGGAGAATGCTCCGGTGGCCAGCAGCACGCGGTCGGCGGCGATGACGCCCACGTCAGTGGACACCGAGACCGAGCCGACCGCTCCCTCGAGGACCGAGCCAACAAGGGCGACCACATGGGTGGCCCCCGCAGCCACCGCGGCGGCCGTCTCAGAGGCTACGTGGGCCCGGGGGTCCACACTGCCCGCCGGTGGTGGCTCCCACAGGGTCTCGTACCCATCAGGAAGCGAGAGGTATCCCATGTTCTCCATAGCCCCCGCTGCACCACGCCGTTGGCAACACAGCCCGTACCGGACGTCGGCCTCGCTCAGCAGGTCGATGCCGGCCGTCGAGTCCACCCAAAGGTGGCCCACGGGGTTGACAGCGTCGATGCCGGTACGGGCTGCCACCTCTGCGAACTGGCTGACCGACCTATAGCCCAGCCACGCCCGGACCGGGTCCGGATCGATGATGCGACTCACCCGGGCGACGTCATGGTGACTGGCGAAGACGCCCCCATGAGTCTGCCGATCGGTCGGTTCGACCTGACCGACGAGCACCACGTCGCAGCCGGCGTCGGCCAGGTGTCTGGCCGCCGATGCACCCAGCATGCCGGCACCAACCACCGCCACCTCGCAGCGACGCTCCCCCGTCACCGGCTCTCCATCATCGACCAATCGTCGCCCATGGGAACCTCCGATGCCAACAAGGCCGCCTATCTATGGGCATTCCCCCGAATGTCGGCCAGCAGGTTCCAGACCAGGAGGCCGACGGCCACAGAGGCTGCCAACGCGCCGAGCAGCGGGCCGAGGCTCTGGAGGCCGACTTCGTCCTCGAACCACTGACGCCAGAGGACGGCGGCGGAGAATCCGGCGGCAAACCACGCCAAACGACTGCCGAGCCGGATCATCACGATCGTGGCGACTGCGGTGAGGACGATCAACTGACCCTCACCGATCTGAACGCCCCGCATCGTGCGGTCGCCCTCGACGGTCCAGGGCAGGAACGACGAAATGACAACGACAGCGGCGGCCACCTCCGCGAACCGGAGGCGCACCGCCGCCGTCATCGTTCTACTCCTCGATGAGGGCTAGCAGCACGTCCCGCCGCCACCAACGGTATTGACCGCGATGATGACGAACACGATGCACAGAGCCGACAGGATCAGCATCCCACGCTCGTAGCTCTTCTTGTGCGTGTGGTTCTCCTGGAACTCAATCTGCTTACCGGCCATCTCACTCACCTCCCGTCGAAGCATCCCGGGCCGCCAGTCGGCTGGCCGCGTGGTTCAGGTTCCTGTCCTCGGACCTGACCAGGTGGATGATGCTCAACAGGAAGGCTGCGATACCCAGACCGGTGAGCACAAAGATCATGCTCTCGTTGTCGGCCCAGGTGAAGATCGCACCATTCGCTTCGAGCGCCTCCGCCCAATCGGCGTAGGGAAAGGTATCCATATCTATTCACACTCCTTTCAAACTGAACTATCGATGTTGTTTTCTGCCGCCTCACGCAGAGCCCGCGACTTGCGCGTCGCCCAAATGCCCGCCGACAGCACGACGGCGT
>Ga0257111_1000933_pt1 | contig 11960 bp, 11 predicted proteins | sample LP_taG_6_FD_191567 | JGI IMG/M metagenome (GOLD analysis project Ga0257111, IMG submission 191567) | Marine microbial communities from Northeast Subartic Pacific Ocean, Canada - LP_J_2015_P26_500m | ecosystem: Environmental > Aquatic > Marine > Oceanic | place: Canada: Northeast Subartic Pacific... | reverse complement strand
CAAATTGAAGAGGACTTGAACCAACTTTCAGTTAATCCTGCTCAAATTGAAATTGAAACTGTAATAAAAACAGCAGATAACTCCGGCATGAGTATGGATTGTCAAGCAGCCCTTGATTGCTACACTCCAAATATAGTTACAGTAAGTGTCGGCGATGTAGTAACCATGATAAATTCTGATTCTGCTGCAGCCATGCATTCCTTTACTGCAGGTACTGTGGATGGATTTACGCCTTCTCCAAGTGGAACTTTTGATACTGGAATTATGAGTGCAGATGATTCATTTGAATGGATTCCAGAAAACGCAGGTGAACAACCATACTATTGTATGCTACACACTTGGATGCAAGGAACAATTATTGTAGAATAATTTTTTACACATTTAATACTTGAAATTTATTTTATAATTTATGGCATCTGTTGTAGATAACACTCCCAAATTTCCTTGTGTTGATTGTCACACTGATTGTTGTAAAGAATATACCATTTTTGTAAATGCTCATGATGTTTATCGACTTTCAATTGGATTAAATTTGAAACCTGAAAGTTTTTTAGAATTAATTGGTGCAAAGGACTATTCTCTTGGAATTAAAGTTGAAGAAGGTTTGGTGGACCTTGCTTTGAAACAAAAAAATAATGCGTGTGAATTTCTTGAAGAAACTGATGAAGTCTATAGATGTACAGTTAATGATTTCAAACCCGGTGTTTGTAAATCATACCCGTTTGAAATGAAAGATGGTACATTATCTCAGATGAGTGATATTATGTGCCCTACTGATTGGGATCTTACTGGATTTAAGGAAATGATGATACCTCATCTTAAAAAAGATGAATCTGAATGGAAATTTTATGATCAACTTGTAAGGGAATGGAATTTAAAACATAAAGGTAAAAAACCCTTATCTGAATTTTTGAAATTTATGTTAGAGAAAGTAAAATTATCTAACGAAGTGCAGTAACTTTAGTACCTTCTCCGCTGGATTCAAACTTGTAAATTTGTCCAACATTTGAATCTTCAAAAATCTCTTCATCATGGGTGATGATTAAAAATTGCATTGGTGTTTGTGAGTTTGAAATTTCTGATAACTGAGATAATATTCCTACCAATAATTTTTTCCTTTCTGCATCCAGATGTGTTGTGGGCTCATCAAGTATCATTAAATTTAGATTTGATGAGCCTAGTAAACTAGCCATTCCTAACCTTAAAGCTAATGCTATACTTACTGATTCGCCCCCACTAAGTGATTTTAGATCTAATGCTTCTGTGTTTGAATAACACGTAATGTCTTTTTCTGATAATGATATTCTTTGGATTTTTGTATTTAGAGCTGATAAGTATTCTGAAGCTTTGAGAGAAATTGAATTTAGTGCCCATGATCTTAAACTTATAGCAACTGAACCCTTTTTATTAAAAATATTTTTTTCAATTTTTTTTAATTTTAAAATATATTCTCTTACTTTTTTTAATTCTGAAATTATTTTTTTAATTTCATCTACTTCTTTTTTAGCTAAATCTATTTTTTCTAACATTCTTCCCATTTCTTGATCAATTTGAGATAGTTCTGATTGTTTCCCCATTGTTATTTTTTTAAGATTCAAAAATTCTTCTTCTCTAAACCCCTTCGTTTCTGATTCTAATTTCAAAATATTTTCAAACATTAATTTTGCCTGATTATCTATTTGTGATATTTGTTTTAAATCATTATTATCTGTTAATAATAATTTTTCTTTTTGAATTTGTGTATCTTTTTTAATTTCTATTAATTCTTCTTTAGTATTAATTGAATGTGCTTTTAGTGTTGCTTCTGCATCCAGTGTTTTTTGTATTTTTTCTAAAAATTCTTTTCTTTTTTGAGCATACATGTCTTTTTCTTTTTCTTTTAATTTGGTGTCTTGTTGTAGTTTGATAATTTCATCTTTGATGTGTTCTTCTTGAAAAAATGGGTTTAATTTTTCAACAGTTGAATCACATACTGGACATTTGTTATCTTTTAATTGTAATTTTGATGCCAGAACTTGCTTTTCTTTTAGAGATGCTATTTGATTTGATATTTCTTGGATTTTTTTTAATGTCTCTTCAACTGCTTGTTCAACCTTTTGAATTTTTATCTCAAAACCTGTATTTTCTTTAATTTTCTCAAAACAACCTTCACAATCACGTATTTTACGCTCATTTTCACTAATTTGCTGTTGAATTACCTCCTCTCTTTCTTTTACATATTTCAAAAGCTCATTTTTCCTTAATTCTAATTGATTAATTTTATCAATTTTTGGAGTTTCAATTTCTAGCTTATTTTGTAATCCTTTTAATTCTTCTTGTATTTGTTTTTGTTTTAATTCTAATTGCTTTTTTTTAGGTTCTGTTTCCTTTATGTCTTCTTGATACTTGTCAAATTTTTTTGTTAAAGTTTCAATATCCTCATCGTCATAACCTAAATCTGTTTTAATTTTTTCACGGAATTTTTTTATATTTTCTACCATATATTTTGATGCGATATCTAATTTGTCTATTCCAATTATATTGTTAAGTAATTCTTGTCTATCTGCGGCTGTTTTTTCAATTATTGCATTTAACTGCCCTTGTTGTACAATTGATGCTATTTGTAATTTTTTATAATCCATTCCAATTATTTTTTCTACTTCCTCTTTCATTGATTCATTATATTGTTTCCTTTCACCTGATGCGATATCTATTCTATTGTTGTTTGTTATCTCAAAAAATTTTGCTTCAAGGTAGTTACTACTTTTATTTTTAATTTTTCTAAATGCTTCATACTGTTTATCTTTTATTGAGAATTCTATTTTTGCATAACCTTGATTTGTTCCTCTTCTGATTAATGATTTAACATCACTTCTTGTATGTTTTCCAAATAATGCATATGTAATTGCATCAATGACACTTGATTTTCCTGCACCATTATCTCCTACAAAAATTGTCACTCCATCTTTAAATTCTAATTTTGTATCTGAATGTGATAAAAAATCTACCAGTTCAATTGATTTAATCATGATTTTTTCCCTTTTTGATTTTTTCATAATTTTCTATAATTATTTCTAATCCTTGTTCTGCTTGATCTTTTGATAATTTTGGTAAAAGTTCTTTTATTGCAAAATTTGCATCTTGTTCTGAATCTAATGCCTTTATTGACAGTTTGAGTATTTCATCCTCAATTTCATTTGGTTTATCTAAAAATACTGACGAATCTGATATTTGCTTGGTTTCAATCTTCCAAAAACATCTGATTGTTGATGAATCTAATCTTGCAATTTGTGCCTGTATGTGATCTATTTCTATATCTTCCCCCTGAATTTTTACTTCAATAACTGGTTTTTTTGTTAGACTGCTGATTTTTTCAGTAATTTCATCAATTGTTTTTGTTAATTCTTTATACTCTGTCTTAAATGAAAATTGTGGTCTAGTATCCAATTCAATCCAATTTGGTATTGCCTCATTTCCAGAAATATCTACTTCAAAAAACCCTTTTTTGATATCTTTAATTCCTTCACTGGTTGTTAATTCAATTGATCCTGGATATGCAATTGGACCTTTTAGATGGTTGAATTGTTTCACATCTTTATCATGTAAATGCCCCATTGCATAATATGTAAAATTTTTTGGTAAATCTGTTGATTGTAATTCTCCTGCAAATTTGTTAAACTCTGTAATTCCCTGATGTAATACCAATATTTTGTGTCCTGAAAAATTTTCAACAGTTTTATCTACATCTAAAAATCTTTCTTCATTTTGAGCCATTTCTGGTGGTCTAATTTTATCAAATCCAACTAACATGATTCCTTTATACTCTATTGGTTTTCCATCTCCGATATACTTTGCAAAATCTAAATTATGATATACGAATGGAACTGGATTCGATGTAACATTGGATACATCATGTTCACCTAAAATAAAAAATGAATCAATGTCATTTTCTTTTAATCGTTTTAATGCATTTGCCATTTGTAATATTGCATTACCATTTGGTTTGGGGTTCTCAAAAATATCCCCTGCAAATATTACGAAATCTACTTTATCTTTAATTGATATGTCAATTGCTTGATTGAAAGCATCATACACATCTTTTTCTCTTTCATTAGACCCATACTGAACCAAACCCAAATGTGTATCTGAAATATGTGAAAATAACATTAGTCTAACAACAAATCTTTTTGAACTAATCCTTGGCTGGATTCTCCTCCGACATTTTTCATTTTATCTGCCTTTATCCAAGCTTTAGTTGCACTTTGATCTGCTCCCATTTTCTTTTCTTTAACCTCTTCAACATGAACCATTGATGGTAAATTTGTCCATTGTCCAACAAGAACTGCATCCCCTACGTTTAATGACGTCAATTGTGATATCAATTCACGACTGGTGGATTCTGTGGCTGAGGCTATTTGTCTTTGGTCGTCTTCTTGAATGATTTTCATTATTGCAAATGAGCCCATTTGACTCAGGATGTTTAAATCTACACTACGTGGTCTTTGTGATACTATTGCTAAACCTACTCCAAATTTCCTTCCTTCTCTAGCAATTTTTGCAGCCCAATATTTTGCTGCAGTATCGTGATCTTTTGGAATGAATACGTGGGCTTCTTCAAGAATTATGAAAACTGGTTCAAAGAATTTGTAATCTTTTTGTTTTTTTGATTTTCCATGTTTTGCTATGGTTGCATTTTTTCTGTCTTTTAGTAATTGCTGTAAATAAAATCCCATTGCTACATTTGCTTGTTTTTCTGATAACTCTGAAATGTTGATTATGTTTGTATGTCCTTCTTTTATGTAATCCATAGGATTTCCAATTTCTGGATCTAGGATATCATCAAATCTTCTTTGTGCATCTTCTATGATGTCTTGTACTCTATATGCTGATGTTCGAATTTCTTTTAATTTTTTATCTTCTGAATTTACAAGTGAAGCTACTTCGTATTCTAACTTATTCCAAAATTCTCCTGCCTCTTTTACTTCTTGCGTGAATGACATTCTTAAAACTCGTTGTTGAACATCTGCATTCTCTCTAATTTCTAGAACGTCTGAAAATTGATCTGCTTCAAGTAATCTTGGATTAATTTTTGCATCAATTACATTCACATTTGGAATGTTTAATGTTGTGTAATCATTATGATAATCAAAAATTATTACTGTTCCCTTTACTTCTGAAATTTTTTTGGTAATTAATGAAACTAAATTACTTTTACCCATTCCTGTCATTGCTAGAATTCCTAGATGCCTTGAAACAATTTTATCCAAATTGATTTTAGCTTCAATTTTTTTATTCCTTAACAAATTTCCAATTTTTAACCACCCATCTTTTTTTGGACTAAAAATTTCTTCTAAATCTTGATTAGTTGGTTGTGTAATTTCCGTGCCTGGAATCGGTGGAATTGCTGGGATAATTGATTGACCTTTACGTAGATTTTCTAAAAACCCTAAAATTCCTATATGTGCTGTGAATGTCTTATCTCTTTTATTGATGTCTGCAATTTCTGTACTTTCTTCTGCTTCATGAAAATTTTTAACATCTGTAAATGCTGCACTTGAAACTGATGATCTTTCAACTAATCCTAAAATTTCTCCCTCATCGATACTAATTTTGATATATTCGCCAACTGATAATGATCGTGATGTAATTGCTGTTACTGATGTAGGCTTTGACTCTCCCACTACAAAACCTAAACTCAACCTAATACCTCTCTTGAACCAATTTCATTACTTAATCCTAACAAACTAACCATTTTTCCAAGTTCTTTGTCTGATATTTTACAGTTGTTGTGTGCAAGCTTTAGTGCATATGGATATCCTCCCACACTAGTTTTAAACAGTTTATTCATTATTGATTTAACTTCATCATTATCATGTTTTTCTCCTAAAAATTCTAATTTGATTATTGGAGTTGAATCACTTAATCTTACAAATGTTGATGAGATTATTTTATCTGGTCCATAATTTTTTTCTACAAATACTTCACTAAAACCCGGGCCATTTGTAACATGATTATAGTAAAAAATATCTCCAGCTAGTGAACCTAAATTTTCAAACTGTTTTTTTGTATTTGATGTTTTTGCAATAAATATGACGTTTTTCTTTTTATTCATTGTTCTTACAACTTGTGCATCTAGCACTGATTGTCTTGTCATAAATTGTGAATGAAGTGAACCATCCATTAATACCAAATCCACCTCATCAACTGTTTTTTCACATGCATCAATTTCCATTTTACTTGCAATTCTTGAAAGATCTATATCTGAACCTAATCCTGAATCATGTAAATCCACAAGAACTTCTCCATCTGTTTTTATTGAAACTGCTGTAGTTGCCCATAATTCAATTCCTTGAAATTTGGTATTGTTGAAACTACTATCAATACCAGCTGTAATCACATTTTCTTTGGTAGGTGTAAACTCATTCCAATTTGTTTGTGCTTTTTGTAAAATTTGTTCAAATTTTGGACCTTTTAGTATGGATAGCATTTTTTCTCTGTTGATTATTGCATCTTTGTATACTGTATTGAGCACAACAATAGTTAGTTGGTTTGAATAAAATCTTTAGGTTGTGTTAAGTTTTGACAAGAATGTAGATGTTTACCCTCTATTGTAATGGAAATCAAAATTATCTAGAAACACCGTGAGAATGTTCCTAGACGTTAGCCTACTGTTTTTTGAAATAGTTGACTAATCATCATCTACTTTAGTTTCGTATAAATCATGAATTATCTTTATGCCTGTAATTATAATGACATCTCTTATTGCAAAACCATTCAAGACCAGCTAAATATTCTACATTATCACACTTACCACAAAATGTACATTTTGTGAAATGTTTGATTCTTTTTTCATTGGTCATATTAAAAAAAAGTCATATCTCTAATTAGAACGTCATTATATACGAAATATTATTTTTTGAAGCAAAATTATATTTCCTAATCTATTGATTTTGGCCCTTTTTAGACTAGAATTAATTAAGAGATCTTTTCTAATGTGATTACTTGAAAAAAATTGGTTTACTTGGGTGTGGCGTTATGGGTACTCAAATTGCACTTGCAATTGATTCTGGTAAGATACCTGGACTTTTGACTCATGTTTATGATGATTCTAAAGAAGCTTCAATTACACTTGTTTCAAAATTAAAAAATAAACCTGAAATTGTTGAAAATTCCCATTTATTGTCATCTCATTCTGTAAATATTGTAGTTGAAGCTGCATCTCAAAATGCGGTACGTGATGACGGATTAAGTATTTTACAAAATAAACGTGATTTTATGATTATGAGTGTTGGTGCATTACTAGATGAAACAATTTATGATATTTTATATGATGCTTGTGAACATTTCAAAAAAACAATTTATCTTCCTTCTGGTGCTATTGCTGGATTGGATGGATTAAAATCAATTAAAAATGAATTAGAATCTGTATCTATTACTACAACAAAACATCCTCGCTCACTAAAGGGTGCAAAGTTTTTTGAAACTTCTGAAATTAATTTAGATTCAATTACTTCATCCACAATAATTTTTGAAGGTACTGCTCGTGATGCTGTTTCTTTGTTTCCAGCAAACATCAATGTAGCAGCACTTGTATCTTTATCTGGAATTGGAAGTGATAGTACATCTGTAAAGATAATTGCAGACCCTAATACTGATAAAAATACTCATCATATTGAGGCGATAGGAAAATCTGGAAAAATGACTTTCACTATTGAGAATATTCCAGATCCTGAAAATCCTAAAACTAGTAGATTGGCTATTTTATCTGCAATTGAAACCTTGAGACAATACTGTTCTGATGACATTCAAATTGGTACCTAAATGGCAAAACTTGCCACATTTACGGACTTTTTAGAAAATTATAGACTACTTCATATTCTTTAAATTTACACATATTCAATTTTTTATGAATCATGTTAGTTCAAGATACCTCATTTCTAAAAAATGAGATTATGAGACTAAAAAAAGAGAAGAATGTTGTAATTTTGGCTCATAATTATGAAATTCCTGATGTACAGGATGTAGCTGATTTTACTGGAGATTCTCTTGGATTGTCTAAATTGGCTGCAACAGTTGATCAAAAAACAATTCTATTTTGTGGTGTACATTTTATGGCTGAAACAGCTGCCATTATCAGTCCTGAAAAGAAAGTACTGTTGCCTTCTTTAGAAGCTGGTTGTTCTTTATCTGATTCAATTACTGTTGATGAATTACGAAATTGGAAAAATCAACATCCAAATGCTATTTCTGTTGGTTATGTTAATACGACTGCCGAAATTAAATCTGAACTTGATTATTGTTGCACTTCTTCAAACGCTGTAAATGTTGTAAACGCAATTCCTGAAGATAAAGAAATCTTATTTTTACCTGACATGTTTCTTGGTTCTTATGTGGCAAAAGTAACTGGAAGAAAAAATATGCGTATTTGGGCTGGTGAATGTCATGTGCATGCAGGAATTACTCCTGAAGATGTTACTACAAAATTAAATTCAATGCATGATGCTGAATTTGTTATTCATCCTGAATGTAGCTGTACAACTCCTATGATGTATGATGTTGCTGATGGTAGTTACAATGATAATAAAGTTTCAATTCTTTCAACTGAGGGAATGTTAAATCATGTAAGTAAATCTAAATCTAAGAATTTTGTTGTTGCAACTGAAACTGGAATATTGTATCGAATGAAAAAAGAGAATCCTGATAAGACATTCATTCCAGCATCTGAAAAAGCTGAATGTCAGTATATGAAAATGATTACTCTTGAAAAAGTATATGATGCTTTGATAAATGAGAAAAATGTCATCACTGTCCCTAAAAAAATTGCAGATAAAGCTCGTTTAGCAATTAATAGAATGCTTGAAATCAGTTAATTTGTGATTATTTTGGTTGGATTATTTAGTAAAACTCCTGAAGATATTGCATTCAAAAAAAATATTGACCAATTTAAAAAATTTAAAAAACTTGTAAAGAAAAAAAAATACCCTGAAGCCCTAAAATTAGGCTTGGATTATCTAGAAAAAGTTCCTTACAATCATGATGCCATATTTACGATTGGAGGAATCTATTATTTAAAAAACAAATATCGTACTGCAATTTTATTTTTTGATAGGGCACTTGAGACTGGAGACTCTGATGTTGAGGTTTTACTTTTAAAAGCATATTCTCATCAAAAATTACAAGAAAATTCAATTGCAATTGACTGTTGCAAGAAAATTCAAGACCTTGATCCAAAAAATAAATCTGTGTTTGATTTAATATCTGAATTGAATTCTTAGATTTCTAAACTAACGTCAATTCCTTTTACTGAATTAGTTATACTGCCAATGGATATGATATCTACTCCTGTTTTCCCATATTTTGATATGTTTTTAGAATTTATTCCACCTGATGCTTCTAACAAAATATTTTTTCGTAATTTTTTATTTCTGAGAACTTTGATTGTTTTAATGATTTGAGTTGGAGTAAAATTATCCAACATAATTATTGTTGCCCCTTCTTGTGCAGCAAGAATTGCATCTTGTGTATTTTCAACTTCTACTTCAAATTTTTTATATTTTTTTTTGGTTTTTTTAATTAGTGATAGTAATGATTGTTCTACTGCTATGTGATTGTCCTTGATCATTACCATCTCGTCTAATCTTAATCTATGTTTTTTACCTCCACCAATTTCTACAGCCTCTTTATCAAAATATCTTAATCCTGGTGCTGTTTTTCTTGTCGCATACAATTTTGTTTTATTTGGGATTTTTTTAACAAGTTCATTTGTTTGTGTTGCAATCCCACTCATTCTTGCTATGATGTTTAATGCAGTTCTTTCACATGTCAAAATTTTATCTGCATTTCCTGTTATTTTCATGATTATTTGATTTGGTTTAATTTTTGCGCCATCTTTGGTTATGATTTTGGCTTTACATCCTTTGAGTGCAAAAATCTCCTTTGCATATTTTAAACCTGCAACAATGGCATTTTCTCTTGAAATAATATCTACTGAAATTTTTTTCTTTGATAATAATGCACTTGTAATATCTCTTTTACCAATATCTTCAGCAAGAAATTGTGCTAATTGTTTTTTTGAATTGAATGACAATATTATGATTAAATGTTAATGTGATTTTAAAGATTTAGAAATTTTCTATGTTACTTTAACTGCATATTTACCGTTACCTGTAATTTTTAATGTATTTGCAATTTCTGAAGTTTCATGATTAACTATTAGTACAACTCCATTCCAATCTGGTGTTAAATCTGATGATTTACAACCTGGACAAACTTTTTCTGTTGTTACACGTTTGCATTTCCTGCATGCCATTTCTCGTGCCATTTTAACTAGCCTCTACTTTTGCTGGTTCACTTGAACCATCAGCTTTTTTAATTTCTTCTTCAATCCATTCATCTGCACCGAGGAATGGTTGTCTACATGTAATTCCAATTTTACCCATTGCAGCTGCTTTACCTAAAGATACTGCAGTAATTCTTGCACGAAGTGTAGAACCAACTTTTAATGTTCTTCCACTCTGATTAGCTAAAATTAATCCCATTTTTACATCACTCTTTAGATAATCATCCATAACTTGTGATAAGTGAAGTAATGCATCAGTTGGACCAATTCTTACAAATGCTCCAAAGTCTGTAATATCTACAATTTCTCCTTGAACAATTTCTTGTAATTTTGGATAAAATGTTAATGCTTCAAATTGTACTTTGTGGAATGTTCCGCCATCTCCAGCAATCATTTTTCCCATTTCATCTACTTTGGCATCTAAAATCATGATGATGTAACCCAATTCTGCATTAATCATACTCTCATACTTTTCTTTGAGAATATTGACTGCTGCTTTTTTGAGCGTAGTTCCAAACAAGCTAGGAGGAATCCTAACAACATCAACTAGGGTAGATATAGAAAACACTGTTTTATTTTTCTTGAATTTCAATTTATGAATCTTTGGGTGATTTGACTTGAATTTCTAAAGATTTTGATGATTTTTCAAAAAAATCACAATTTTTCTCCATATGTAACTTATCTTTAAATATTGTATCTTGATTTTTTCATGCAATGGTTGGAATAGATCAAGTTCTTGAAAAACTTAGTACTGTCATTGATCCTGATTTAAAAAAAGATATTGTTTCAATGGGTATGATAAAAGATTTAGAACTTAATGATGGTGATCTTAAATTTACTTTAGAATTAACAACACCTGCATGTCCTTTCAATGTAGAAATTGAAGATGATGTAAGAAAAGCAATTGCTGAACTTTCAGACTTGAAAAATTTTGATTTGAATGTAACTGCAAAAGTGATGGAAGGACGTTCACTTGATGCTGATACTCAAATGGCAACTGTCAAAAATATTATTGGTGTTGCTAGTGGAAAAGGTGGTGTTGGTAAATCCACTGTTTCATTAAATTTAGCTTTAGCATTATCTCAAACAGGAGCTAAAGTTGGTTTACTTGATGCAGACATCTATGGACCAAGTATTCCATTGATGTTGGGAATGAAGGATGGCTCTATGGAGGTTGAAGATAATAAACTCCAACCTGCAGATAGTAATGGACTAAAAGTTGTATCTTTTGGTTTCTTTGCAGATCAATCTAACCAAGCAGCAATTTATCGTGGTCCAATTATTTCTGGAATATTAAAACAATTTTTAGTTGATACTAATTGGTCTGAATTGGATTATCTAATAGTTGATCTTCCTCCTGGTACTGGAGATATTCCATTGACACTTGCACAAACAATTCCTATTACTGGAATTCTTGTCATTACAACTCCTCAAGATGTTGCAAGTAATGTTGCTGTCAAAGCAGTTTCAATGTTTGAAAAATTGAACGTTCCAATTATTGGTGTGATTGAAAACATGAGTCATTTTATTTGTCCAAGCTGTGATGAAAAACATTACATTTTTGGTGTTGGTGGTGCAAAGAAAATTAGTGAACAATTTAAAATTCCATTCTTAGGTGAAATTCCATTAAATTATGGAATTA
>Ga0257111_1000928_pt1 | contig 12004 bp, 10 predicted proteins | sample LP_taG_6_FD_191567 | JGI IMG/M metagenome (GOLD analysis project Ga0257111, IMG submission 191567) | Marine microbial communities from Northeast Subartic Pacific Ocean, Canada - LP_J_2015_P26_500m | ecosystem: Environmental > Aquatic > Marine > Oceanic | place: Canada: Northeast Subartic Pacific... | reverse complement strand
GAATGATCATCAGTGCTGGATTTATACCTGTAAAGCGCGATTCTGAATATAACAAACTGGACGCTTGCCTTCAATTGGGCGACAAATTAGGTTCCATTACAAGTCGAACTCAGTAGTCAGAAATTTCGATTCGGCCGCTTCTGACTGGTAACGACTTTGAGACTATTGGATTATCAGCATTTTCCATAGTTAATGGTTGAACCCACACGGTGTTTATGCCCAATCTATTTCTCGTTTTGATTGTACCATCCGACTGATCGCCCACGGGCCATGCCCTGCATTCGAAAACTAATTCCCAATGCACAGCTATCAGGGGCGAGTAGATTGATCCGGGCCATTGGCTCTTCGGTAATTCCAAGGGCCAACCAGTAACTTGGCCGTTTTGATCTTGTTTTTGTGTTTGGAAATAATCTTGAGAGAATTCGGACCATTTCCCATATTCGGATGCTCGTAGAGGCTCTAGCATCATTACTCTGCTGTTTGGAACCTGCATGGGGGTAGCCTCCCCAACCCCAGTACCTATCTCGTCACCTGTGTTGATTCGTTTTTCTGGTAGTTTGGTCGACATCCCGGGCGCTGGCTGCCCCCCCTCTTTCCTTTCAAGCGCTCGTATGAGGGTATCTCTCTCCGGTACTGCTATTCCAACTTGGATTCTAGCTCTGCCTATACTAACGGATTCGGGCATATTTGGCAAGGTTGTTATTGTCACCCCACTCCTCGATATTTTGGTGCATACTTGCAAGTCAGTTAGGGGACTAGAAAGTAGTAATCTTTGCCTTTTTAAATCTCTCATGTTGGCAATCATTCTGAATATCAATGGAAGAAGAAATATTGGGAATGAGATGAATAGTAGTTTTGGATAATATAGCGGACCAAACTTAAATGATCCAGCAAATGACTTTGATACGATGCCTAGGGAGACTAATCCTGGTTCAATTGCGTGAATAAACAGTGAAATAATCAGCAGAATGACAGTTGGTGCAATCAGTTTCCGAGAAATGCTGTGGAGAGGGTCTGGTATGACGTACCAGCCCCTTCGAGTCTTGTCTATGAAATTCGGTGGATGTTCATTGATTTGACATTCAATCACTGGTAAATGGCGGTAGTCATCTGAGAATTCTTTCCACTCTATGAACCAATCATCATTAGCACCAATCTTGAATTTCGGGATTGGGCTATGGTTGGTTTCAACAACCACTTCCAACGCTGGTATCTGGCTCGGATCCATCTGTGATGGTTCAAAGGGGGGATATCTGATTCTTTGAACTGAAAGCGACAATTGTCTAACCCCATAGAACTGCCATTGCTGCCCTACCAGCAAGTTTCCTAAACTCTGGAATTTCCCTGAGCATTTGAATCCCCAACGGAATTGGATTATCGATATCCCCTACTTCGTTAATCAAGTCAATTACTTCTGGTTTGGACCATATCTGGAAAATTTCATCCAATTCATGGTCCGTCGACTCTGTGAGAAATGCATTTCTAAGGGCCTTTTTCCTCCTCTGATTACTTCTCATATCATTTAATAATCTAGAGATAGCCAGCATCCTCTTGACTGAGAGATTACCTTCGTTCAATGCAAGGCTGAGTTCAGGTACTAACAGGTCGACCTGTTTGATGCCTGGTCCTATCCCCCCGCCAGTAGTGGGCTTGCATAACCCCGCAGCATCCCCGAATAGGGCCACCCTTTCGATTAGTGGGCGCTTGACTAGGCCACTCGGTATGGGGCCGCAATATCGACCAATCTCATTGCACTGAGCGAATCGGGCGGACCAAGGGTTACTACTCTGAAGCTTAGACAACAAGTCCTCGCATGAACGGCCATTGAGCAAGTCAGCTTTTGTCCAAGTCCCAATTCTTGTTGTTTCGCCTGACGGAATGGCCCAAGCAAAAAACCCAGGAGAGTATTCACTTCCAGTGTACATGTCCAACTTGCCGTCTTCACCATGGTAACCAGTCACTTCCACTTGGAAGCCAATCATTTGCTCCTTCGGATTCCCCATTCGGAATTTCCTTCGCACCCAAGAATGCGCGCCATCAGCCCCACAAAGTAACTTTGCATTGACCTGCAAATCACCATCTGGAGTTTCGACAATGAGGGAAACATGCTCTGCATGAACCTTCGCAGAAGTGGGTTTGCTGGATAAAAGCAACTTTGCTCCGTTACTGATAGCCTGCAAGACAATTGCTTCGTCGAATAGCTTCCTGCATACTGACCATGTGCGAATTCTACTAGGGTCGCCAATTTCGACAGCAGTGCCTGAGGGACTATGGATTCTGGCGCCCCAAATCCCAGACAAGATAGTTTGCTCCAGACCAACAGCAGACATTGCTCCGGGATTGACTAGTCCAGCACACTGAAAGGGACGGCCGACCTCTGAATGTTCCTCAATCAGCAAAACACTGTGGCCATGCTCGCAGAATCTCCGTGAGAGGTAACCTCCGATGGGTCCTGCACCAACTACGACGACGTCGTACTGTGCAATCATGTGAATACACCTAAGACCGGAGTACTACTATTTTCCCCTTCGTTTGGACTGGATTCGCTTCTTGAGAATGCCAATCAGACTACTGGCATCCATCTTTGCGATGGATTCGATGGATTCGCTGCGGACTAGTTCGACTGCTTCTTCAACAGTCACGCCAAGATTTTCGGACATCGATCGAATGGTGCTGATTTGTCTCTCAGTCGCAGGTGAGGAATTATCTAGGATTATCAGTTTATCAATGACTTCGCTTGCAGTGCCATCCCGGCCACCAGTAAGAGAATCGATTTCAATAACCCCCTGCTCCTTAAGGAACACATCCAAATCGATCGCCAGTTTGTCGGCTAGTTTTATGATCAAGGCTACCTGCTTCTCACTGGCTGGAACTCCCCCTTGTATCTGATTACTGAGAGAATCGATGACCCTCCTAATATCATCTCCAGAAAGTGCCCCTATGTCGTCCACCCCAAGAATCTCGTGTTTTTCTTCCTCTGTCATCCGACTGATCATGCTATCGAGGTATTGCAATTGACGCAGTGTCGGTTTTTTCCTCCTGCGTTCAAGAGCGTTGTTATGCATCCCCCTAAACACATCAACAAAATCATTCCACGTAGCCGCAGCATCAGCATTTCCAAGCTCAATCTTGTCTAAGCTTTGTTCCATCGATGAAGTAAATTCGGATGTGAACAAGCCGTCCACAATGAGTGCATCTTGGTTGTAATGGGGAACAACATCGAGCCATAGTAGCCTCCCATTGGAAGTTGGTGAGAGAGAGCGGCCGTCCTTGTCCACGTAACCCCTGTCCACTAGTTTTGTCACCGTGGACACGTAGGTAGAGGGCCTACCTATGCCTGCACTCTTCATTTGTAGGATAATGGAACTCTCCGAGAACCTTCTGGGGGGCTTAGTCACATCAGTAGTTAGAGTTGGTTCCCCATCGAATTCCCATGCAGAGCCAATTATGAATCCAGATTCTGGAGGCTTTGTTGCTACATTTGACATATACTTGGAAAATGCTGCTTCCCATCCAGCGTGAGTTCTCCAACTTGAAGTCCCATAGAGTGGTAAATCCAAACCTTCGCATGACATGACAATCTGTCGTCTCTCCCTTACCGAATCAGACATTTGACTGGCAGCGAAACGTGCCCAAACTAACGAATAGAGGGCACCTTCGTCCTTGTCGGAATCGATCGACTCCACATTTGGGTCGGTGGGACGTATTGCTTCGTGAGCATCCTGAACCTTGCTTTTGGAAGATTTCTTAGATTCGCCCACACCACTGCCGAGGTGATTTGTACCGAACTTCTTGGAAATCAAATCCCTAATACTCTCTCTCGCGTCAGCATTAGTCCTAGTAGAGTCCGTTCTAATGTAGGTAATGTGGCCAGCTTGATAAAGAGAGGAAGCTACACCACTGGTCTTGGAAATTGACCATCCTAAGTAAGAGTTTGCCGATTGCAGCATGGTATCGGTAGTAAACGGTGGTTTAGGTCGCCTCCTAATTCTTCCATCCTCCACAGATTCTACAGTTAGTGAGTCCGATCCCCGGAGCGCGTCATATGCGGAATTAGCCAGTTTAGAATTTGATGTTCTATCGGGGCGGTGCTTCCCATCATCGCCCGTCCAAGATTCAGAATCAGTTTTCTCATGGAACTTCACTTTCAGATTGACGCCATTTGAATCGACAGATACGGAGTGGTACTCCTTTGGAACATGGGCTTCCCTCTCCAGTTCCCTATCCACTACGAAACCAAGTGCCGGCGTCTGCACCCTCCCCATAGACCTAAGCTTCCACGATCTACAGAATTTCGAGCATCTATATCCGACTAGCCTATCCATGAATCGCCTAACCAAGGCCGCTTTTACAAGATCCATATCCAGACTACGAGAGTTGTTCAGTGCATCAGTTACAGCCTTCTTGGTGATTTCGTTGAACGAAACTCTGGTTACTGAGGCGAATTCAGAAAAGATGATTTCCAACCGCCAGGCAATGAATTCGCCCTCGCGATCAGGATCGGTAGCGATGAATACCTCTTCCACTCCAGAAGCTGAGGCTTTGGCAATGATTTTCCCGATGATAGATTCAGCCCTATCGGTCCACATCCATGGGGGATTAGGGAGCTCACCTGGTTTGGAAGCCCAGAGTGCTTTGGAGCTATCCTTCGTACCCCTTTTTGATGGTAAGTCTTGTACGTGGCCGTTGCATGCCTCGACAATCCAACCCTTGCCGAGGTATTTCTTGATAGTACGAGCCTTCGCCTTCGATTCTAGAATTACAAGTTTCATGTTCACACCTTGCTATTGACCTCTAGGTTCCCGGTGCCGGTACGAACCATGTATAAACGTGAGCAGTCAATACGAATTCCAACGCGCGTGAGCGCAGGCCTGCGCGTGAAGCCGAACTAAGAGAGTAGCGATTCTCTATGAGCCTGCTCATCCCATTCTTTATCGAACGCAGGGCCAAGACATCCGTCGCATCCCGGGTATCCTGCTTCGGCTAATTGTAGTAAATTTTCACAAAGCAATTCACTGAATCTCTTTGTCTCAACTGGAATCCATATTGCCTCCAAGGATGTTGGCTTATTGTTACCAACGATGGCAATCAATCTATCGTCCTTGTAGAAAGTCAAGTGTTGAGGTGTTCCTTCTGAATATTGGAGAGTTTCTACATTAATGACTAGAGATGGTGCAATTTCGTTAATCTCCAACATTCTAGAGTTGTCATGGTTCCAATAATTATCGGACTCCCATTTGGAGTGTGACTCACCTGAACAGGGGATAATTGTCACAGGAGACAGCTTTAGAATCAGCCTTGCCAATTCGGCAATGGCGATTTCTCCAGTTGTTGCGGTCATGCTACTCTATTCTTGCGCAACGATTGAAGAATAAGTGCCTTTAGCCACAACGATGGGGTTAGCATGGAGAATGCTTGCTAATCCAACATTAAAGATGATTGATTCGGAACGCGCGCACTCTCGCACCATCTCTTTGCTATCTAGATTAGGTGAGAGGCCAACCGGACAGTATTTCCTAAACCAGATATATCGTTCGCCCGAACTCCCAATAGAAGTCTTCGATATGCTATTTCATCATCCTTTGGGGCTAGCGGCCGGTTTTGACAAGGGTGCGGAAGCTCTGCTATCTTGGCCTGCACTTGGATTCTCATGGAGCGAGTATGGGGGAGTAACTCGCTATCCCCAAGATGGTAATCCCAAGCCAAGGATGTTCAGAGCTAACAAAGACAGGGCATTGGTGAATAACATGGGACTCAACAATCCGGGGGCCTCTGCTGTGAGGGACAGGTTAATTGCACGCAAAGCAGTTAATAGATGGCCGAAGTCACCGGTAGCAGCAAACATTGGCCGTTCGCTAAAGGTGGATAATGAGCACGTTGCTAGTGACTATTCAGCAACTTTGGACATTCTCTGGGATTACGCCGATTTCTTTGTCTTGAACATATCATCACCGAACACCCCTGGATTGAGGAATCTGCAAGAAGAAGATCTGCTCGAAGGCGTATTGCGCTCTTGTATTGATATTCGTGGAAGAAAGCACGAATCGAAACCAATCCTCCTGAAACTCTCTCCTGATTCATCAGACGAAGATACTTTGGAAACTACACGCATAGCAATGGGTCTGGGCATCGATGGCTTCGTAGCAACCAATACCACCGTCAGTAGACCTGTACCTCTCACTACACAATCTAGGAAAGCACTTGCTCACGATGGTGGGCTGTCGGGTCGTCCCCTCCATGATAGGGCAATTGAACTCATCGAACTGGTTTACCAAGAGTCTAGTGGAGAGGTTCCAATAATCGGCGTGGGTGGAATAGAATCCACTGATACTGCATGGAATGCCATCACCTCGGGTGCTTCGCTTCTACAATTGTATTCTTCTATGGTTTTCAATGGCCCCTCAATCGTCTCGAATATAGTCAAGGGTCTCGTCAGGAAGACCAATGAATCTGGTTTCTCAGGAATTGGCGAAGCTGTCGGGTACAAACACATTTAGCACTATGCCACCGCACTGAGTTGAAGAATATGGCCGACCTCTCCGTAGGTGTACCTGGATTAGACATGCATAATCCGTTGATGTTGGCCTCCGGAGTGCAAGGGGGCAGTGCTGGGGCGCTGCACAGAGTTGCCGCTAGTGATGCAGGAGGATTGGTGACAAAATCCATTGGCCCTGTTCCAAGGGAGATGTATCCAGGGCCGGTATGTGTCGAAGCAATGGACTCCGTTATACTCAATGCGATGGGGCTTCCCAACCCCGGAGCTGATGCTTTTGCTGAGATCATATCGAATGAGCAATTTTCTAAGCCTGTGTTGGTGTCAATCTTTGGGGGTGACACGGAAAATTTTGTTGAAGTAGCTCAAAAAATGTCCGAGTCGGGTGCCGAAGCACTAGAACTGAACCTATCCTGCCCCCATTCCAAACCAGGTAGTCGGGAATTGATTATTGGACAACAGCCAGAATTGATTCGTGAGGTTGTTACAGCAGTCAGGGATGCTGTGGATATTCCCCTGTATGCGAAGTTAACGCCAAACACTAGTAATATTACAATTGAAGCGAAAGCAGCACTCGAAGCAGGAGCAGATGGTCTATCTCTGATTAACACTGTTTCGGCAATAGAAGTCGACCCCTTCGCAGGGAGGCCGATTATAGGAAATCTTCTGTGTGGAATGTCAGGCCCGGCAATCAGGCCAATCGCACAGAGAAAGGTGGCTGAAATCTCCTTGGCGATGCTACGAGGTGAGCTTCCCGCTGCACCCATCATAGGAATGGGGGGGATCTGTTCTGGGCTGGATGTTGTCAGATTCGTGATGCTTGGAGCATCGGCAGTTCAGATTGGTAGTGCCTTGATTTGGGGGGACGTGGATAAATTCAAAGAAATCTCTTTTGAGTTATCTGAATTCATGGATCAAAACGGCTATCAAAATATCTCATCGATGCAGGGGATCGCGCTGGATTCATTGGAGGGGTTGTCGTGAGTTTGAGAGCCTCTCCCCACAATCGACCACAGCTTGACATGCCTAGGCTTTCAGATGCCTGTACACTCAGGCTGGCTCACTCATTTGAGGCCAGGAATTTGATTTCTGTCCCTACCCCCCTCCCTCTAGTCGAAGTACAACACGAAGCCGAAGGAATAGTCACTCTTTGGGTGCAGGTGCCTCATTCTTTGGCATCACAGTATCGACCAGGTCAATACTTCATGTGCTGGAATCCTTATGATTCAACTGGTGGCATGAGTCGTTCTCACCACCACTCTGAGAAACCATATAGCGTAGGAGACGTGAGAATCGGCCACTCTCATGATAACGAATGGAGTGGAACTGATACAGTGTGTCAGAGCCGTGCATTTCTTGGATTCACCGTAAAGGACCTGGGGAGACAGAGCGGTGAATTGACAAGAATGAGGGCTGGAGACTGGTTAGCCATTAGGGGCCCATTCGGGACAGCTTTCCCTGACATGAATGCTGGAGTCCGGTTGATTCTGGTATCCGGTGGGATTGGCTCTACTCCCATGCACATGGTAGCCCGAGAAGCGAGGCACAAGCTAGGGGATGGGATTCGGATTGAAGCGATCATGGGATTTCGAAATATTGCGGAATCTCATTACATTCCACGAATGGAATCAGTCTGTGACTACCTTCGCATTACAACAGACGACGGTTCTCTTGGAACGGCAGGGTTTCCAACGGGTCTTCTTCCTGAATTACTCGACAATACTCACGATGGTCAAACAATACTTCTCACCTGTGGACCAGAGCCTATGATGGCACCAGTTCTACAGATTGCCGTGGATTCAAAAATCGAATGTTATGCAGCTATGGAGAGATATCTACCCTGTTCAGTAGCCGTCTGCGGTCTGTGCATGGTCGGAGATCGCCTCACTTGCATAGACGGCCCGGTTATGGAAGGCGACTGGTTGTTACAGCAGGATGATTTCGGCTCAGCACATAATCCCTGAGTATTGCCCCAGTAGTCATCCTTAACGAGAGGAGTCAGTAGGGACTAACATGTCACTCAGTCGTTCCAGCCGACTTCTGGTAGTCGGATTGCTATGTGTTGCTGTTTTGGGCATGGCGATGATTAGCATTGAGCCAGAAGTACAATACTCCGTGGATGAGGTGCTATCATCGCCCTTGGACTTTGAGGACAGAATAGTATTCCTCAGAGGCAAGGTCACAATTGATAGCCTAGATTCGCAGACAAAGACCTTCGATCTTGGTGGCGTTTCAACCTCACTGGTGGTAGATTTCACCGGTGTAGCCATTCCTGATGGGTTCCACGAGGGACTTACCATAGCTGTTCGCGGCACTTTAATGGACTCTGATGAGGGTTGGATACTAAACGCACATGAAATACAAACTGGTTGCCCGTCAAAATATCAGGCTGCATAGCAAAGGGATTATTCATAGGTAACCTCTTCACTGGTCCATTGGGCTAGGGGGAGAGTTGACGTGCTCTGTATTTCACAAATCGTCAATAATGGTGACCCGAAGTCCGAGGGCGGCGCAGACGAGCCATTGGAACCTCACCGGTTGACGTCGATATCTCGCCCCCAAGAGATCCAGGTTGGTGAAACCCGATTCCGTAGGGAATCGGTGAAGGCCTTACGCCCGGGAACCAGGTCAGGCGCGGAAGCGAGCAACCCGACCGGGGATGCTGGATGCCTTGGGAATGCGGGATTGAGGAGATTGGTGTACAAGTCCCTTTGGTGACGAGCGTCCACCGAGGACACGCCCACCTACCTTTCGGGTATTCCTGAGAGGCCACCCATATGGCACACGGTCTCGAAATTCTCCTTGGAAACGGGTTGCACACTTAGTCTCATGAACCTCTGGAGCAGGGGCATTCCTTCCAACTCTGAATTGGCACGCAAATCCGGAAGTGGGACGGGGTCAGGCATACTCTGGACGGGTTCGATGTCGACCATGAACCATCGGGGATTCTCGAAAGTTGCCTTAGTATCGAAATAGTTTGATGTTGGATCTTGTGCAGTGTAGTCAGCATACCCCTCCTTGCATATCCTACCCACGCCCACGACATGGGGGGGCTTGCAATTTGAATGGTAGAACAGTACCAAGTCATCGAGTTTCATATCGTCCCTCATGAAATTCCTAGCTTGGTAGTTCCTCACCCCATCCCAATGAGTAGATCCATCGTCTACTAACTGGCTCCAGGGATATACATGTGGTTCGCTCTTCATCAGCCAATAATTATCTGACATGAGTCGCGCTTGGGATACAATCAATCAAGGTGTCGTGTCACCAGGTATCCTTTGAGCGCCCGTATGCCAGAGCCGCATCAATGCTGTCTGCGTCTTCCCTAGCAATGGACCTTCTGAGTCCAGCAGCCTTAACCATGGTCTCTACACCACCCGTCAGACCGAAGTTGGAATTGACCATGAACGAAAATATTGCGGGTAGCAAAAGCAATGACGAGAGTGCCGCAATGACGAGAAGGACGATGATGACAGTGACGAAAGGAGTGATGGCCTCGATAGGAATACCATAGGCACAAGTGAGGCCCGCAGCAGTAACGGTTGTGGCCTCGAACAGACTCATTCCCGTACTGGCACATGATGTGCGTATGGCCTCGATCGAGCCACCGAGCTCTTTCACTCGATTGGCGATGTGGATGGAAAAATCGATGCCGACACCGACAAGAATGGAACCAATCATCACAGTGACCAATGAGAGTGAGACTCCTCCAGAGTCCATGACGAGCCATTGCATAGCCACTGTAAATCCAACGGGGATTGTAGTAAGTAATGCATAGCGTACGTCCCTGAAAACCAAAGCTAACGTGAGTATGGTGAAGCCGAGAGCAAAGGCAAGGGACGTCCACTGAGAGTCAACTATCAGGTTGTTGACCTCAATGGTTACTGAAGCCACACCGATTAACGAGTCACCGAGGACATCAATCGGATTCGCAGAGTCGCCTGCTGCCTTGGCCCATGCATTGATCTGATTAGCAGTCTTCTTTGTGGACTGAACATCCATGAACGGCATGTCGATGTAGATGAGTGTTCGTTGGTAGTCGGAAGAAATGAACAGCTCCCTCATTTCAACGGTCATGCTATTGTAGAACACGTACAGAAGAAAGTTCTGAATTTGTCTGCCACCGTCATCCTCTTGGGCATCTAGGGTGTCTAAGACAGTCCAGAAGGAAACATTGCCAGACTGTTCACGATTGAAGATCAGGTCAGCGAGCTCTTTGATTGGTTCGGGCAATGGTTGGTCCTCTATGATGTCAGAAATGGGTGTCCCTGAAACATTGACGCCGACGGCAATTGCCTTCATGAGGAAAACTATGGAGACAGCGGTTGCATTTTCGACGTTGTTGCAATTGCCCTCAAGAGTTTCAATGCCCTCAAGATTAGCATAGGGATGGTCTGCTGTAATACCTCCTAAGTTGATTTCAGGATTAGCTCTTATGTCGGCTTCGACAAGTAGGAATCCGGGTTGCCCAGCTTCGAATTCATCGGAGTATACTTCCATCTTCACTACTGCATCAACTGGCTCACCATCAGCACCTTCTTTCGGGGCCATTTTCAGCAGGTCGATGTTCTCTTCGACGTTGTTTCTATTGTAACCAGCAGAGAGAAGCATGAAGGCCAAGAATATGACTATGGTGAGTTTAGACCATTTGATTGGCATGTTGACGGCAGCCACGAATACCCTCGGAGGAGGATGGGATGGTTTTTTCAAATCAAGGAGGATTGTCAAGTTGGGTACCATTACCATTGTCATTATGTACACGACGAAGATTCCGCCAGCAAGAGCCCAACCAACAGTTTGGATTGGTTTCATGGGTGCAAATGTCAGGGAGATGAATCCAATGATTGTAGTCATTGCAGACAATAATACGGCTTTGCCAGTTGAATTGAGCGCGGTGGACATTTTCTCCTGCGGAGTTCCCTTTGATTCGGCATAACGATTAGTGATATGCAATCCATATGAAACACCCAAGGCGAGTATGATGGGGCCAACGAGAATCACGGTCATGGTCACCTCGTAGTTAGTCAGACCAATGATTCCAAGAGTCACCCAAACAGCACAAAGTGTTGGCAATCCAGAGATGATGACGACCTTGATTCCTTGAACCCACCTAATCCTCCCAGTCTGCAAAAGATCACAATGGAAGATGAATAGTCCGAGTGCCACTGCAGCAACACCACGGGGAAAAACTTTCCAGAACAGCTTGAATGACTCCTCGGTGACTGCATTGGTTAACGGTGCGGGACCAGTCAATGTCATGGTGAGATTGAGGTTGTTCCAATCTTCATCTTCTGCGATGCGATCTATCCGGTCCTGGGTGTCATGTACAATGTCGCCAATTGTCAAGTTGCCACTGATGTCATCAGAGATGCCGATGATGATTACGCCTCGATTCCAGAAAAACGCGCGTTCGGCCTCCTTAATCCCGTCACCATCACGGTCACGACCTACATCACGAACAAGCTTGTCAAGAGCGTTCTGGGGCATTTCCTGGAGGATTTGGTCCACACG
>Ga0257111_1000925_pt1 | contig 12040 bp, 16 predicted proteins | sample LP_taG_6_FD_191567 | JGI IMG/M metagenome (GOLD analysis project Ga0257111, IMG submission 191567) | Marine microbial communities from Northeast Subartic Pacific Ocean, Canada - LP_J_2015_P26_500m | ecosystem: Environmental > Aquatic > Marine > Oceanic | place: Canada: Northeast Subartic Pacific... | reverse complement strand
TTCATCTGTTGCAACCAGCTGGCTCACAGAATTGTCATAAGATTCAAGCCCATTGCTGAAATCTATCCAAGTTGTAAAATCAGTGGTATAGTACACGCCAGAGAGTGTTGAACCAGTTCCTACATAGAGAACATTATTTTTTGATGCGATAGCAGTGACATTATGATCCACTGGAAATTCATTTAAAACTGTCCAGGATGTTCCATGATCATCTGATACAAAAAGTTTACCCTTTCCTCCGCCCCAATACATACTAATAATCAATTGATCTTCATGAGTAGCCATAGCCAAAATAGTGCTACAACTATAGGGGGACGCAAATCCTACATCATCTAAAATACTCGTGATGTCTTCCCAGGTCTGCCCTAAGTCTGCTGTGCGATAAATTTGGCAACCATGACTAACATATAGATAATCATTTGTTGCCAAATTGAGCTGGATATAACCTGTAATAGGAGGGTCAGGTATTACAGTCCAGTTTTCACCACTATCTGATGATATAGAAATACCATTCAAAAGGGTAAATATCAATGAATCATTATCAACCATATTTATTAGAGCAGATGACTGATGTGCTAGTTCTTGCCAAGGCCCCCAGCCTGCAAATCCTGATAAGCAAATATAATTATATGGTCCTTCACCAATATTTTGAGTAAAAAATACAGCATCGCCTTTTATTAATAATAGGTCAGCTCCATAGGGCTGTGTATCCATGGTGTCTGCAAGCATTTCCCAAGAATCGGCCTGATCAATAGAAGTGTATACCTGCGCTTGGTTGGTCGCAGTAAAAAGCTGGTTTCCATCTGCCAGGATAATACTGACTGTACCAATATCAGGCTGATTAATTTCCTGCCACTGGCTTTGGGAAATAGATATGAATAGCATTAGTAGTATAATAGGTCTAATCATTCCCAAATCTACCCATCATCCCAAAAACAAAAAACCACCCATCGGGTTATGAGACTGACCTAAGTCCACAAACAAAAAACCCCACGAATGTGGGGCTTGATATCAATACTAAAATAGTGAGTAATATGGGATATCATTATTTGAAAATCACGAGTTTCAGTCTTTTATCTTTTGTGTATTCAATGGCATCCCTAATTGATTTGGATGATTGATAAGAAAGCCTTACTAAACCTAATCCATGGCTAAGATACATATAGGTAGGATTATCATACGCTAAGGTTAATTGTGGTAATTGGCTCCATCGTTGCGGTCTTTTATCGTTTGCTGGGCGTTCTATGAATGCTAAAACACCACCATTATCCATTACGCTTTGAGTTATCTCAGGTACTTTAAAAGCTTGATTACCATATGATGAATCATCTGAAACATAGTTCATATCACCCAATGTTAGGAATACCACTGTTTGATCTTTTGCATAGATTGAACTTGTGACAGCATAACCAATAATTAAAAATAATTGTAAAAACAGTTTATAGTTTTTCATAATTGTATTCCTCTCTTGTATCCCCAAATCTACAAAAAATTACCCTACAATGTGGGTGGGGCTATCATATTAATGAATATCATTTTAGAATCATATCATACTTATCTAGTCCTTCTCCATATCCATTTTTTGATATTTGTTTAACATTAAAACCAAACTTTTCAAAAAACCTATAGGTGTGTTGACTTGTGTCTAAATGAATTCCAGTATCTGGATAATTATTTTTTATGTGATTTAATCGATATTTAAGTAATTCACTTCCATATCCTTTATTATGTTGTTGACTATGTACCAACCCCCAACATAGTACTATTTTTGCTCCTGACTTATTTAAACCATAACCACCACAAGCAACAAGATTAAAATCATTGAATAAAACAAAATATGTTTCGTCATTTCTTAATAAATAATCTTTATAATCTGAGTGCTCACTAGGGTCAATATATTTTGGAGTATTACTTTGAATTATTTCTATACAGTTTTCAAAGTGCTTTGAGTCATATGGTTCTATTTTCATATAGATGAAATCTACAAAAAATTACCCTACAATGTGTGTAGGCTATAAACAAAAGACGCATTGGAATGAGTTGTAATAAGTTAATAGTAAACTCGTATTAGAGTTTCAGCAATACAACCAAATCGTTTTCTTCCCTCTACCTCAATACTGACTTCGTTAACTAGTTCTACACTATTTTTCAATGGAACAACATTAATTATTTTAACTCGCCCCCTTATTCTTGAACCTGATTTTACAGGAAATGGAAACCTAACTTGGTTTAAGCCATAATTGACAACCATTTTCACATCTGGATGTATTTCGTTGAAATTAAACTTATCTGTCAATTTAGGAATTAGTGCCAATGTCAAAAAGCCATGGGCAATGGTAGTTTTGAATGGCGACTCAATTTTTGCTTTTTTTGTATCTGTATGTATCCATTGTTTATCTCCAGTTAAATCCGCAAACCCATCTATGCAATCTTGGTCAATCGTTTCCCACTCACCTACGAATATTTCTTTGCCCAAAATATTATTTATCTTCTCATATACGATTTTAATAGTTGTATTGGGTATAGAATATTTTTGACCAAAAAAATATGAACTGTCTATAGACTTAAAATTTGACATCCAAGGATTATTCAAGGTGTTCTTAATCCTGTGATTTATCTTATTCGATAAGGATTTAAATTTGGGCTCTAACATAATACGATACTGTTCTGTATTATATTTAAAGTCAGCTCTTTTTTCTTTTATAAACTCAAATACATCCATTGTTAAGATAAATATTTATAACTAATTATTGTTAAAAATTAAATAGACCTGATTAATATATAATAGTCAAAATGTATACCTACAAAAAATTACCCTACAATCTGTGTGTGCTATAAACAAAAAACCCCACGAATGTGGGGCTTGATGTTGTAGGAAGAGTCTGTTCATTTCAAAAATAATATTTTCTTTGTATCTCTATATTCTCCTGCTTGGATTGTATAGATATACATTCCAGCAGATACAGACTGACCTAAGTCATTCGTGGCGTTCCACTGATATGATTTAGTTCCCGCATTCTGAGTTTGATTAACCAAAGTGCGCACCTTGTTCCCTAGCATATCATAAATATTTATAGAGATATATTCTGTTTCCAGTAGCCTATAACTAATGCTCGTTACAGGATTAAATGGGTTAGGTGAAGTCTTAATTAGATCAACTTTCTTAGGGAATACTTTAAATAACCCATGAGATATGGTACCACGCTCACCTGTGTAGATATATTCGTTTCGTTTGTGTGGTATCCAGCCTTCATTCTGCCATTTGTATTTAACTGATTCCATAAGTACATTGTCTTCTGAAAAAGTATTTTCCCTTAATGATATATTAACCCAAGTATCGGTACTATCTTTTTTCTCTAATAATATCTGTAAGGGATTCAGGTTATTACCATATGCGATTGATGCTCTGCCCTTATTGGCCCAGGTTGAATCTATCCATTTATAAATAAGTTTTTCTGATAGATCAAAATTGCTGTTATAACTATAAGCTATTTTATGTTTCGGTGTCCATATGCTGTCTCGCCATTTGTAGTTGACTTTTTCATCTCTGTCTCCATTCTCATTATAAGACAGCTCTTTTATTATTCTATCTACCCAGGTGCTGTCCCGCCATTTCCATTTAGATATAGTTTTGGTTACACATAGATCACCTTCATATGTCAGCGTAGTTGCTACTTTGTTTTTCCATTCATCATGACGCCACTTTAATTCCAATTTTAACATTTTTAGCCCTTCATCATTATAATTGAAATCAGTTCTATGTCGATTGATCCAGGTACCATTTCTGTGAATCTGCTTGGTTCTGACAAGAGGATTACCATTTTCATTATTCTCAAATGAAAGCATACCTTTTAATTCCCATTCATCATTCCTGTATTTATAGAGGTCCATTTGATATAAGTATCCATTCTCATCATAGTTTTTCATTGCCTTGGCTTTATTTGTCCAAGTACTATCATGCCAAACCTGTACAACTTTTGTATAATAATCTATGGAGGTACGATCGGAAATATTTTCATATTCATCATTTATCAGATTATTCAACTTATCATCGGCAATACTGGTACTTATTAAAAAGAGACAAATAATAATGAGCTTATTATTTTTCATGGGTTTACACATAATAAATCACCTTTTATTTCAAATTTTTACAATTCTAATTTGCTTAATTATACTATATAAATTTAACTATAATTAAAAGTTAACCTATTAATTTTAATCCTTCTATATATACCTATCTACCTGGTTATGAGTCCTAATTATCTACAAAAAATCACCCTACTATGTGTGGGGGGCTATAAACAAAAAACCTCACGAATGTGGGGTTATAATATGATGATGATTCTTATTCTTCGCCAGCTTTGAGATCATTGATTTCTCTAATGTTATTTATACTGCTTCTATTTGCTGGATACCTGTCTAATGATTTTTGATAATAGGTTAATGCATTTTCATAATCCTTTTCGTTAGAATAATAGTCTCCCATTGAATCATATGGATTATAGCCATCATGGTATGCTTTAATATATTGGTCAAAATAATTTTTTGCTTTGGCTTTATTGCCCAAATTGTAGTTGAAATACCCAAGTCGATTTAAGATATGACCAACTCCGAGAAAATTGTTGTCATTTTTCTGTTTTTCTAAAAGAATTTCTAATTCAGATATTCTATCTTTTAGATCAGGTTTCGTTATAGCATAATAGTAGTGAATGAACCTCCCGTCAGGTTCAATTTCATACATTTTTGACCATATTTTATGCCTTCCAGCTAATTCATCATCCCCTGGAAGCACATCAAAAAATGATACAAGTAGGTTCGAATTTTTATTTTTTCCTTTTACCAGTTCCCTCGCTTTTTTCTGATGCATATCTCTTACTTCACTTGGAGACGACATCCAAGCAAGCATTACATGTGATCCAAACAGTGTTGAATCAAAATCAAGAGAACTTTTGAAATAAGTATATGCCATTTCTTGTTCAACATTCATATAAAGGAACATTCCTTTTAGTACCAATGCATCTGCAGTTTCATTTTCACTGCGCCATTGAATATATTTGCCTTCAGGGACTTGACTGGCATTATCTGATTGAGTGCATGAAACCGCGAATATTGATATTATAAATAATGAAAAAAATGTTTTTCTCATGATTATTTCCTTATTAATTAGGTTAATTACACCCAAATCTACCCATCATCCCACAAACAAAAAACACCACGAATGTGGAACTGATTTATAGAAATGAAGGTATGAGAATATAGATGTTATATTTTCTGTTTAATATGATGATGAGAATCTTGCCTACAGTTGGTCTCTTACTTTTGATTCCCTTAATTGCAATGCAGTTGACCGATGAAGTAAAATGGTCTTTATTAGATTTTATAATTATGGGTGCAATGCTCTCAATAACAGGTTTGTTTGGAGAAGTAATATTAAAAAAAGTTAAAAAATCTAAACATAGATTAATACTTTATATAACTATTGTAATAATATTCTTTCTGATATGGGCTGAACTTGCAGTGGGAATCTTTGGAACACCTTTTGCAGGTGGTTAAATATCTACCCATCATCCCACAAACAAAAAACACCACGAATGTTGGGCTTGATGTTGTTAATCATATAAATATTATTAAGGATAATATTCATCAGTAGTATAATCACTTATTATGAGCCAATTATTTTCAATTTTTTTGAAGACATAACTAAAACTTCCTTTAGGATTATCGTTTTTTCTGATGAGTTCCCATTTTCCATTCAAAACTGCAGTTGTATCTGATGTTAGTTTTACATCTAATATTTCAAAACTAAATTCTCCCATACTTTCCTTTGTAGGATAGGATATTTTATATTTTTCCAAGAGATTTTTCCATCCATATTCTATTCCATTTACCCAAGAAAACTTTAACTTATTGGAATTCCAATATCCAAACATAAATCCATCAATGTCGCCATTGTTCCAACATATTTGTTGAGTTTCTAACACCTTTTTTATTGCATCAATTTCGATAATATTTGATTGTGGTGATTTGGCACAAGAATTGAAAATAAATAATAGTAATGCGATATATCTAAGCATATACAAATCTACAAAAAATTACCCTACAATGTATGTAAGGCTATAAACAAAAAACCCAACAAATGTGGGGCTCTTGCTTAAATCCTTTGAGTGGGGATGTTATTAATAGGTCAGATGTTATTCCCCCACTGCTTTGAGGTAGTCGAGCAGCACACTGCTCATGGCCCGAATCCCGATTTCCAGGCAGGCGTCGTCCGCCCGGAACGTGGGTGTGTGCAACCAGCCGGAAGTAGTTCCGGTCTTAACCACACCGAGGCGGTAATACATACCGGGGACTTCATTTGCGAAATATGCAAAATCTTCGCCGCCCATTACGGGGTCCATCATGAGCACATTGTCATCACCGACCACACGTTTCAGGGTAGGAATCATTTGTTCCGCTAAAGCCGGATCGTTAATGGTCGCGGGCGTTCCACGATCGTATTTGAGCTCAAAGGAACCGCCGTAAGCTTGCGTAATCCCTGCCAGGATCTCATTCATGCGTTGTTCCACCTTATCCCGCGTGTCCGGGTTATACGTGCGCACCGTTCCTTCCATGTAAACTTCAGCCGGGATAATATTGAAGCGCTCTCCACCCTTGATTATGCCTACCGTAATTACGCTGGGCTCCAGCGGAGAAAGAGATCGGGAACGGATTGTTTGGAACGCGTCCACAACTTCTGTCGCCATAATAATGGGATCCACGGATTCGTGGGGATACGCGCCATGGGATTGTTTACCCCTGATCGTTATAATGAAATGATCCACCGCGGCCATGGCCGGGCCGATAGTAATGCCTATCTGCCCGACTTCCAAACCGGGATGTGTGTGCAACCCAAACACGGCGCTGGGTGTCGGGTCATCAAAAGCGCCCTCTTTTAGCATTAGGTCGGCGCCCCCTTCTTCGCCTGGAGGTGGTCCTTCCTCGGCCGGCTGGAAAATGAATTTTACTGTACCGGGAATTTCATACCGTATTGATGCAAGGACCGCAGCCACTCCCAGCTGCACAGAGGTGTGAATATCGTGCCCGCAGGCATGCATCACACCGACCTCTTTGTCAAGATAGGTTGTGCGGGCATTGGATTTGAAAGGCAGGTCCGTGTCTTCCGTGACCGGAAGGCCGTCCATGTCCGCCCGGACAGCAACAACTCCCCCAGGTTTTCCACCCTTCAGGATGCCGATAACGCCGGTATACGCGACGGCGGTTTTTACTTCATCAAAACCGAGGCTCCGTAAATGATCGGCGACCAGTTCAGCTGTTTTGAATTCACGGTTGCCCAGTTCGGGGTTTTGGTGAATCTGGTGCCGCATATCAATGATCTTTTCCAAATGCGCGGTAGTGGCATTGTCAATAGCGCTTTGGCCGGAGAGCAGTAAGGGTAATAATAGCACGTGATTAATCAATGTTTTCATAACTGTCCTTTGTTTTTTCTTATTCTTTTTTTGTAGTCTTTTTCCAAAACACCTGATATTCTAAGAGTTTTTGTAAGTTTCTCAACTCTTGCAAATACTGGTACAAAAAAATGTTTATTCATTCCTAAATCTACAAAAATTCACCCTACAATAGGTTAGACTTCACACTCTAATACATCGCCAAACGTACTGACGTTGCAGTAACGTTTTCCCTATATAAAAGATAGACACCAAGCTAAAAAACATACACTTTAATTAGTTTATATTTAAGATATAACTAAGATTGGTTAAGTTCATTATATGGACATGAGAAACTTACAGTATTCAGATTTTGATTTTTGGTCAACTATTCATAGCCGTTGGAGAGATATGGATGCTTTAAGTCATATTAACCATACATCATATCTATCATATATGGAGTCAGCAAGAGTAGAAGTTTATCTTGAACTTGGATTTTCTGGTATTAGACGAGAAATGGATGAGAGTACAATTCTTGCAAGTATGGATGTACACTACATAGAACAGGCATCCCATCCATCTACGTTTGAAATAGGTCACAGGATATGTCGGGTTGGGAACAAAAGCTTTGATTTTATTTCAGTAGTTTTTAATAAAAAGAATAAGAAACTCTTGTGTTCTGCATTATTTAAGCTTGTGGCATATAATTATAAAATATATAAAACCATACCTGTACCTGATGTTATAAGGCAACGGTGTCGACCATTTGAATGAACAAAGTTCCTTTTCTATTAAATAATGAAGGGGTGTTACTTTAGCAGCACCATTTTTCTGGTCTGTCTAAACTCACCTTCTTGTATCGTATAAAGATATAATCCTGCTGATACTGGCTCATTTCTATCATTAGTTGCATTCCATTGAATATATTTTTTCCAGGACCAGACCTACTCTATTTTTCATCCCGAATTATTATTTTATTCTTGATAATGCGAGTATTTCTATCTTTTTTATGTTTTCCATCATAATCATCATCAATATCAATAACTATTACTTCACCGTCCTCTGAAACCCACTTGAGGGTTCCTTTTTTATTACTAAAGCTGGATGCATCCACTTCTTCGCCATTTACCATCACTTTCATAATGGTATCCCCATCAACAATTTCCTGTTCAACATTTACATCCATAGCATGGTTGTCATCATCCAAAAACATCATTTTATGGACACCATCAGAACCATGATGCCTAAAAGGTGAAGGATATCTATTTGTGAATCGAATAATACCTACTGCTACCACAAACAGAAACAGGTATTTCCATAATAATTCTAACTTATCTTTTGTGCTCATTTTTTGATTCCTTAATAATTATAATATACAACTGCATAGATAAATATAAGTTCCTCTTGTCATAAAAAAAGCTACGAATGTGGGGCTACTCTTCTTCTTCGCTTGAAGAATCATCTTCCTTCTTCTCTGCTTCATTAAGTGCAACATAAAAAATAATTCCAAACATAATTCCAAGTAGCCAACTCTTTAAAGCCAATCCCAAACCAACACCAAACACAAGTCCAACTGCTATAGGTTTACTATTCATTTTCTCTCCAAGAATAAGTTTAAATCTACAAATAATTACCCTACTATATGTGGGGGGGGGGTTATAAACAAAAAACCCCTGTGAGGCGGCTATTTGAACCAGAGGAGTTTCATAGAGCTATAGCGAACCCTGGCGTCCCATCGTTGCCAAGTGCACAGCATCTCTGAGCATCGACGCTGCTGTCGGCACGGGTTCACGCTCCCACAATTTGTGAAACGATTTTCCGTAAATATCACTCTGGATTTCGATTGCCATCTCCCAACCGCTACAACTGCCCAAAAAGCTTGCGATTGGCATAGGCGTAGGCTCAACATGGAAACGCCATTTGGTATCAATACGTTCGGCAGTAGCCACGAGTTTAAGAACTGAGCCTTCCCTTCGGCATTGCTCCAGCCAATCAGGCTGCACGTCTTCAATACCACTCACGCTCACGTCAGCGAGCGTTATCATTGCATCCACGATACTGTTCGCAGCGATGACGAGCTTGGCGGCAGTATCCCAGCCACCAACGTCGATGCTCGGATCAGATTCAGCAATCCCTCGTTCTTGAGTTTCGCTGAGCGCGTCTGCATAGCTGCGCCCCTTGAGCATTTCTTCCAGAATGAAATTCGTCGTGGAGTTGAAGATACCTCGGAAGCCTAAAATTTTTCCGCAAACCATGTCACGCCTGACAATGTTGAGCACAGGAAGCCCGCCACAAAACGTTGCGCTGTAGAGGATACCCACGTCGGTGTCCGCCGCGAGACGATCAAGCTCTGCTTGAGCAAGCGCCAATGGAGCCTTGTTGGCCAATACGAGGTGCAGCCCGTGCTCCAGCGCTGTCCTACAATAAGAGAGGCCTGGATTCCCCGTGTTGAGGTCAACCGGTGACGCTTCCAGAAGAATCTCGCATTGGACTCTGTCAAGCGCTACCGCCAGGGTTAGACCTTTGTCAAACTCGCGTAATTCACGAAGCTTCAATTCACGCACTTTATGTTCCAGTAAGCTGGGGAGATCGAACCCATCATCACTGACCGCGACCCCACTGCTGTCAACAACACAATGAACGCTGAAGGAAAGTCCATATTTTTCTCTAAGTGTGTCGTCGCACTCAATGAGAAGCCTAAGGAAACGGCACCCTACGTTACCCAATCCGACCAAGGCTAACCCAACTCGCTTCATCTGGAACTCACTTTTGGGAATTGATTCATTAAGACAATATTACACCCCATCATTCCTAAATGTCTATAAACAAAACTCCACTACAGGAGAAATACCCACCCATCGGGCTATGAGCTCGACCTATCTACAAAAAATAGCCCTACAATGTGTGGGGCTACAAACAAAAAACCCCGCTACTGGGCGGGGCTTGATTGTTATCTATCAAATTATTCAATAGAAATTATTCAAATAGAATCCTATCTATTGCGCATAGAAAATAGATTATTTCGGGATTACGTTTTTTGCACAGGGGCCCTTATCGCTAACACCATCTTCAAAATCAACTTCTTGGCTTTCCTTTAGGGTTTTAAACCCATCCATTTTAATCTCACTCATGTGAACAAATAAGTCTTTACCACCTTCAGATGGTGTTAAAAACCCAAATCCTTTCGAATCATTAAACCACTTAACTGTTGCTTGTTTTACATTACTCATTTATAGTTTTCCTATTTTTTTTACATTATTCATTTTTTATTTCCCCTTATTTGAAAGAAACAGGCATAAAAAGTTTAGAAGATTATAAATAAATACTACTATAATAACTGTCTAAATATGTTAGTCTCATTAAAATAAAAGGTGCGAAAAATACATATAAAATGACCCTTTACAATCAATTATTTTATTACAAGCTAATTCCCAAATGCACCCATCATCCCACAAACAAAAAACCCCACGAATGTGGGGCTTGCTCTTTAAAATACAATTTGGATATTTAAAATTAGTATTCTTTGACTTCGTATACTGTACCATCTTCTTTATAAAATGTCCATTCCCCATTTCTTTCGTTATTCTTATACGAACCTTCAATCGACTTTTCTCCATTCTGATACCAAGTATTCCAATTACCTACTTGCAACCCATCCTTATAATTTCCTTCAATCCATTTCTGTCCATTATCATACCAATAAATCCATTTTCCATTTGCAACCTTGTTTTCGTAAGATCTTTGATCCTTTTTCAACCCACTCTCGTAATAGGAGATACCTTCTTCAACTTGTCCCCAACTAAAACTAACCAATAAAACTATAAACAGATATTTTTTCATAATATATACTTCTTTTGTTATGCAATAATATATAACGACTTATATGAACTAAAAGTTTCAATGTAAAATTAAAAAATTAACTTAGAATGTATCTCAACCTTTTTCTATCCACCTACCCCTACCTTAATGACCCCTACCCAGTACTTTTTAGTTGAATCTAAATGAACAGTGACAGTACCAGTTATTTTTGTGATTTTTTGGGCATTTCTTAGGAAATCAGACTAAATAAGGGTACAAAGTAAAAATCCTCATTTCTTCTCGAGAAACAAGGCTTTAAGGTGTCGGGGTGGAGAGATTCGAACTCCCGACCGCCTCCTCCCAAAACAGGCTCAGAATCGTCGGTAAGTAAAACTTTAACAGTGTATCTGTAGTGGAAATTGAACCATTTTCTTATAAATAAAAAACCCCACAAATGTGGGGCTTGATATTTCGCATTTGGTTGAGAGGGTGAAGTTTTTGTTTAGTGATAATTAAGTTTTATTCTTTTCCCTCTCTTTTCATTCTTTTGGCTAACTTCTTTTCTTTAGCTGTTTTTAGAGGTTTTTTCTTTTCACTTTTTTTAGCATCTTTTCCTTTTCCCATCATATTTCCTTTTATTTAATTAACGATAAATCCCATCTCACAAATATACTATTATATCCAATCTATAGTTGGTTCTCCATTATAGCCATTACATTTTCACTCCCAATCTTTTAAGAAACTTTCAATCTCATCTTAATCTAAATCCACCTATCCTCCCGCAAACAAAAAAACCCACGAATGTGGGGCTCGTTAAT
>Ga0257111_1000921_pt1 | contig 12060 bp, 11 predicted proteins | sample LP_taG_6_FD_191567 | JGI IMG/M metagenome (GOLD analysis project Ga0257111, IMG submission 191567) | Marine microbial communities from Northeast Subartic Pacific Ocean, Canada - LP_J_2015_P26_500m | ecosystem: Environmental > Aquatic > Marine > Oceanic | place: Canada: Northeast Subartic Pacific... | reverse complement strand
TCGTGGCCCGGACCATGAATGGCCAGGGCGGACCGAGCCTTGTCGGGGTTGCGGACGACCATCCGGACGTCGTGCCCGGCGGCCAATGCCGCGGCCGTGCAGTGTGAACCGAGCAGACCCGTCGCTCCCGTGATGGCCACCTTCATGGCATTCCCTCCGACCCACTCGCCGACTGTGATCCGTGCCGGATATCGATCCTAGGTTCGGTTGGACCACCAGACGGTCTGCCAGCATGTCGCGATGAACCGTTCTCCGTGGCTTCCCGTCATCGCTGCCCTGCTCCTACTGATCGCCGCGGCGACCGGGGTGATGGCCGTCAGCGCTGTGGTATTCCTCCTGGTCCTGGCCGGCTTCACCGGCGCTATGGCGTTGCTGGCCGACCGACACCAGAAGCACTGACGGCTGGGACACGGGCGGGGGCGAATCGGCCCGCTCTGTTACCGTCCTGCGGTCGTCCAGACCCCGACGTCCGATGGGCGTCGTACCGATCGCAGGGAGCATCCGATGCCACACAGCGTCCGGGCCGTTGTGGCCCGAGCCAAGGGACAGCCGGTCACCATCGAAACCATCGAGGTGCCCGACCCGGGGCCCGGTGAGGTCCTCGTCGACGTGAAGGCCTGTGGGGTCTGCCACACCGATCTCCACTACCGGGAGGGCGCCATCAACGACGAGTTCCCGTTCCTCCTCGGCCACGAAGCGGCGGGCATCGTCGAGGCGGTCGGCCCCGATGTGATCCAGGTGGCCGTCGGGGACTTCGTGGTCCTGAACTGGCGGGCCGTCTGCGGCCAGTGTCGATCCTGTCGTCGGGGACGCCCTTGGTACTGCTTCGCCACCCACAACGCCTCTCAGAAGATGACGTTGGACGGCCAGGAACTTTCGCCGGCCCTGGGCATCGGGGCGTTCGCTGAGAAAACACTTGTCGCTGCTGGTCAGGCCACCAAGGTCGATTCGGCGGCTCCCGCCGAGGTGGCGGGACTGATCGGCTGCGGGGTCATGGCGGGCCTTGGAGCAGCCATGAATACCGGCGACGTGGGTCGGGGCGATTCGGTCGCAGTCTTCGGCTGCGGCGGCGTCGGTGACGCGGCGATTGCCGGGGCCCGACTAGCCGGTGCACACACCATCGTGGCCGTCGACCTCGACGACCGGAAGCTGGAGATGGCGAAGGAGTTCGGGGCCACCCACACGGTGAACTCTTCCAACGAGGATCCGGTGGAGGCCATCCGTGCCGTCACCGGCGGCAACGGCGTTGACGTGGCCATTGATGCGGTCGGCCTCCCGATCACCTACCAGCAGGCGTTCAACGCCCGGGATCTGGCCGGCACCGTGGTCCTCGTCGGAGTGCCCAATCCGGAAGTCACCCTGGAGCTGCCGATGATCGAGGTCTTCGGTCGGGGCGGGGCGCTGAAGTCCTCGTGGTACGGCGACTGCCTACCCAGCCGGGACTTCCCGATGCTCATCGATCTCTATTTGCAGGGGCGACTCGACCTGGACCGGTTCGTGTCCGAGAGGATCGCCCTGGACGAGGTCGAGGAGGCCTTCCACAAGATGGAACGTGGCGAGGTGCTGCGCTCGGTCGTGGTGTTCTGAGCCGACGATGGGTCTGTATATCGATCACGTGGTGACCAGCGGAATCTTTTCGCTGGACGGCGAGGACTTCGAGGTCGACAACAACATCTGGTTGATCGGTGATGACCATGAGGTGGTGGTGGTCGACGCCGCTCACGATCACCGACCCATTGCCGAGGCGGTCGGGGGTCGGCGGGTCCGGGGCGTGCTGTGCACCCACGGCCACAACGACCACATCAATGCTGCCGTTGAGTTGGCCGAAGCGACCGATGCCCCGATCTGGTTGCACCCAGACGACGGAATGCTGTGGGACGTGGTCCATCCCGACCGACGGATCGACGATCCGTTGCGGGACGGCCTGACCATCGACGTGGCCGGCCACGAGTTGACGATCCTGCACACGCCTGGTCACTCGCCTGGCGGTTGTTGCATCTACGTGCCGAGCCTCGGTGTGGTGTTTTCCGGGGACACGCTCTTCAACGGTGGCCCGGGGGCCACCGGCCGGTCGTTTTCGGACCTGGGCATCCTCGTAGAGAGCATCCGTTCGAGGCTGTTCGTGCTGGACCGGGCGACCGCCGTCCACACCGGGCACGGTGGTTCGACGTCGATCGGAGCCGAAGTCGACCGGCTGGACGCTCTCGACGACTGATCCTCCAAGGGAACGGGACCCCGTGAGTGTCAGTCGATGACCGGGACGTTTGCCATCGCCTCTGCGATGGCTGCCTCCGGAAACTCTTAGTCGACGAGGTACTTCTCGTACGCGGCTATGTCCATATGGCCGTGCCCACATAGGGCGGTGAGAATGACCTTTTCTTCACCGCTCTCCTTGCAACGCAGAGTTTCCCGGATAGCGGCGGCAATGGCATGGGTCGGCTCGGGCGTCAGCCGAAGCCCAGGCGGGCGGGTGCCTCGGTCAGGAACTCCAGCACGGACTCGGCCCGTTCCGGATCCGGACCGCGCCCGACGTCGCGGAAATCACGGACGAGGATCATCCGATCCACCCCGAGGTCCTCGTAGCGGCGGACCAGATCACGGTCCACGATCTCGGATGGCGTGACCGAGAAGCCGACGGTTCCTAGCCCTTCCGGTCGGCCGACTTCGTCCTCGAGGGTCCGGATACTGCTTACGGCAGTCGCCGCGGACTCCAAGGTCGTCAGGAAGCCGTACCAGCCGTGGGCCCGGCGGACCACGCGACGGAAGGTCGCCGGGGCGCCACCTCCCACGTGGATGGGTGGGCCTTTGGGCTGGGAGGGTCGGGGCGAGGCCTCTACGCCGTTCCAGGACGTGAAGCGGCCGTCAAAGGTCGGGTCGCCACGCCACAGTGCCGCCATGGCGTCGAGGTGCTCATCGGTCCGGGCCCCTCGCTCGGTGAAGGGCACGCCGATGGCCTCGAATTCGGCCGGAACGTAGCCGACGCCGAATCCGGCTTCCAGACGGCCACCGGAAAGGACGTCGATCGATGCCAGCTCCTTGGCCAGGACGACCGGGTTGCGCTGGGGAAGGATCACGATGCCGGTGCCCAGACGGATGGTCGACGTGTGGGCCGCCAAGAACGACAACGAGGCGACCTGGTCCACGAAATGGGTGCCGGGGGAGACTGGCGACGGTGGCCGCTGCGGATCCGCCACCACCACGTGTTCGCCGGTCCAGATCGACTCCCATCCGGCGGCTTCGGCGGTCTGGGCTACCGCCGCCATGGTTTCCGGCTCCGCGAGGACTCCGCTGTTAACCCCGAAGAAGCCGAACTTCACAACGAGATCCCATCGTCACTACGGCCGGTCACGGCCCGAAAGGCGGCGACCGCAGCGGCCAGTGCGTCTTCGGCGGCCGATCGGTCCGAGGGAAGCGGGAAGGCGGCCCGGCAATCGGTCACCCCGGCATCGACCAGTGCGGAGACGCCCTCCATGGTGCGGTCAAGATCCACTGCGCCATCGTCGCTGCGAACCACCGGGAGCGATCCCTGGACCTCAAAGGGAGAGGTGTCCAGTCCCATCTCCTTCTGGAGGGCTCGCATCCGGGCGATACCGCCGACCACGTCGGCCCGGTCCGCGCCCCACGGAATCCAGCCACAACCGAAGGTCGCGAGGCGTCGTGCGGTTCGGCGATTGACGGTTCCGCTTATCCAGGTTGGTACGCCGTCTTCGTGCACGGGAGACGGCATGGCCTGGACGTCGTCGAAGGCCAACTCGTCGCTCGAGTAGGAGGACGGTTCCCCAGCCCACAGGGCTCGGCAGACCTCAAGGCTGTGGTCCAAGAGCCGGCCCCGGTTGGTGAAGTCCAGACCGGCGGCCTCGTACTCGGCGGCCTGCCAGCCCACACCGACACCGAGATCGAGGCGGCCGTTGGATAGCACGTCGAGGGTGGCAGCAGTCTTGGCCAGCACGACCGGGCGTCGCAGCGCGGCCAGGAGGATTCCGGTCTGGAGCCGGATCCGATCAGTTCGAGCTGCCAGCCATGTGAGGGTGGTGAGGGGTTCCAGCCACGCTCCGCCCGGACCGGTCGGTTGGCGACCACCCGCTGTCCCGCCCTTGGACGGATCGCCGTAGTCGGCGAGGTCGTCGCCGAACGCCACGTGGTCGGCAACCGCAAGTCGGTCCACGCCAGCCCGGTCGGCGGCCACCGCATGATCGGAAAGGCGCTGCCAGTCCCCCGGTGGTTCGGCGGCGAAGTTCACCACCTGGATGGAGAGGTGGGGGAGCGTCATGGCGGTCATCGTCGGAATCTCCGGAGGGCAGCTCGCCGCCGATCGCGTAGCACCACGGCCCGTTGCTCCCGGGTCATGGGGGTCCAGCGGTCGTCAAGGTACTTGTCGAGGCCGGCATGGTGTGACCCTAACGAGGGGTGACTCCGGGAGCCGGACCGGACCGTCGGATCACCAGCCGTCAGCCAGGACACGTAGGCGGTTGATGTCGGGCTGGCCCGATACCGTCTGGCCATGACGCGATTTCGGTTCCTCGAACGGTGGCGGCGACCCGTGGAGCCCGTTGACGAGCGGGACCACACCGTGTTCGTTTTGTCCGGCGGGTCGGTCCGTGGTGCTGCACAGGCGGGGATGATCCGGGTACTTCTCGAGCATGGGATCGTTCCCGATGAGGTGGTCGGGGTGTCAGCGGGGGCGCTCAACGGGACTTTTCTGGCGGCTGATCCAACGGTTGAACAGGCCCGGCTTCTTGAGGGCGTGTGGCGTGACGTGGCTGACCGGAAGCCCATCCGGGGCAGCTTTATTCGCAACGTGGCGGCCATCGTGCGCGGGAGACCGAGTTTCGACAACGGTGACCGGCTGCGGGCCCTTATTGCTGACCACGCACCGATGGACGATCTGGCCCAGGCTGAGGTGCCGTGCCATGTCGGCACTACGGATGCCTCGACCGGTCAGGTGACCTGGTGGACGAGCGGACCGTTGGTCGACCTGTTGTGCGCGACCACCGCGGTGCCCGGCGTGCTACCCGCCGTGGATCTGGGCGACGAGACACTCCACATCGACGGTGGGGTGGTGTCCAACATTCCGTTGCGTCGTGCGCTGTCGCTCGCGCCGACGAGGCTCGTGGTGTTGGACGTAGCGGCCAAGTTCACGCCGGCCACCAAGCAGACGGCGTTGTCGTTGATGCTGGTGGGCTTCCGGGCGGCCGCTGCCGAGCTCACCCGACAGCAGTGGTTGGACGTGCCGACCGATCTAGACGTCCTGCACATTGAGCTACCGACCGTGGACGATGCCCCGGACTTCGAGTTCGAACTGGTGCCCGACCTGTTGGCGCAGGGCGCACAGGTTGCCGAGGAGGCGCTGGCCGCCGTGATTGCGGCCGGCTGACTGCAGGAAGGTCAGCTCCGGCGTCGGCGTCGGCCGCCGCGCTCGGCCCGCTCGGCGGCTCCGACGGTGGTGGTGGGTGTGGGCGGTGCAATGTCGGGCACCGGAAGGGTTCCGTCGAGGACGCCGCGGATGAAGGCGATGTGTTCCGGGTCGCTACCGCAGCAGCCACCGATCCCCGAGATTCCCGCCTCCCGTAGGCGATGGGCCTGGGCCGCTAGGACCTCTGGACCAGCGTCGTACTCGAGTTCGTCGCCCTTCCAGACTGGGATGCCGGCATTGGGCTTGGAGATCACCGGAATATCGCCGCAGACGGAGCGAATGGCGAGCACCGCTGCTTCGGTGTCGGCCAGGTTGGCGCCGCAGTTAGCTCCGATGCCGGCCACGCCGAGTTCAGTCAGGCGGGTTCCGGCTTCTTTCCCTGTGATTCCCATCATGGTTCGGCCCGCCGTGTCGAAGCTGAGGGTGGCCACGATCGGAAGGCCGGACACCGAACGGGCGCCCCGAACCCCCGCCTCGATCTCCTGGAGGGCGCTCATGGTCTCGAGCCACAACACGTCGGCGCCACCGTCGGTCAGGCCGGCTGCCTGTTCGGCGAAAGCCTCGGCTGCTTCATCCTCGGTGAGTTCGCCCAGCGGTTCGATGAGTTCGCCGGTGGGGCCCATGGAACCGGCGACGATCACTGGTCGTCCCGCCTCGTCGGCCACGGCACGGGCCGCAGCGGCCGCAGCGGCGTTGAGTTCATGGACCCGACCCTCGAGGGAGTGCAACTTCAGGCGGTGACGATTACCGCCAAACGAGTTGGTGAGCACCACGTCGGAACCGGCCTCGACGTATTCCCGGTGGATGCCCTGGATGCGGTCAGGGTGATCGACGTTCCAGATCTCCGGCGGATCACCAGCCGTCAGTCCGGCGGCGAAGAGTTGTGTGCCCATGGCCCCGTCCAGGACGAGATACCCGTTCGCGACGAGCAGATCCCTAAAATCGGTCATATCTCTGACCGTACCGGTCCCTCTGTTGGGCTGGATGTATGGACCGTAGGCGTGGGGGCGTCGAGTCGGGCGTTTGGATGACATGCGACCAGGCTTGAAACGGGTCGGCTCTTGCCGTGGAGAGGATCTGGTGCGAACATTGGCGGGACGGAGCGACTGGGTGCAGGTGTCCGACGGAAACTCGGACGGCACCGTAGGGAGTGGTTCTGTTCGGGACATCCCGGGATTCACCCGCCTCGAGTTGGAGGCGGGTGTTCCGCGTGGCAGGCCCGAGTCGAGACCCCGCCCCTTGAGAGGACATACGCTGCCGCCGTGTTGTTGATCCCCCCGACGAGTGTCGATGCGTTGCAGGCCGAGTTGGCGACACGCTCCGGGCGCATCCGACCAGCGGCCTACGCGATGCGGCCCGATGTGCTGGGTGCCGCACGCCTCAGTCGGTACAGCTTCAGCCGGACCATGCTCCGCCGGGCGGCGGCTGATGGTTGGACGGCAGGCCAGGTTCATCAGGACCTCGACGCTGAGGGTCGTGGGGAAACGATCTACGTCGTGGATGCCGGTACGCAGCGGTTCAGTTTCGTGGTGTTCACGACAACGATCGACGAGTCCGCCCATACCGACCGGGTGATTGCCGAGCGGTGGGAGGTGGCCGGGGCCCTCGTGGATGGGGACGTCGACGACGAACTGCTGGCCCGACTTCGTATCGAGGTTCCCGAACAGGAAAAGGGTCGTATGGACCCGCGGATCCTGAGCCTGACCAGGGGCAATCGCAGCGTCCGCTTCTTTGGCTACCTGGTCGACGAGTTGGCCGCCGGCCGTCAGCCCGATCCTGACCGGGTGGGTGATGCCGGCTACATCCTCCGAAGCACCGCCTTTTACGCCAACGGCAAATTCGGGATGCGCTCGTTCGCCGGCTACCCGGGCGACCACCCGTTCCGGGTCCCGTACCGGGCCCAGTTCGTGGCCGCTTGGATGTTTCGGGAACTCGGCTACGACATGGTGGAGCACTGCGCCCGCGCCAAGGGCGGCGACACAGCGGTCGGGTTCGACGGCGAATGGCGCCGCTACTTCGGGCTGGGAAATGCCACGGGCCTCGGTCTCGTGCCATACGCCTTCAAGCACCCGCGGGTGCTTGACGCTTGGGTCGGGGTACGGGAGATGGCCCTGGCTGACGTGCGGGAGCGGGTGGTCGCACCGACAGACGGGGCGGTGCTCCGGGGATGGATCGCCAAGGCCCGGGAACACTTCGCTTCCGGATCCAATGACGACTGCACGCCGTTCCTGAACTCACAGGCTCTGGTCCCGCTTCTGGATGACGTCGCCGAGGCGTGGGGCCGTGTGGCCGACGGAGCCGACCCCTATGACGCTCTCTACCGATGGGCCGAGGACCAGGGCCCAGAAACGTCGGAGATGGTGGTCTCGCTTCTTCTGGAACTCCATGACGGCGACGACGACCTGTTCGACCTGCTCTTCCTCGTTGACGAGCACTCCTCGGCTGATCCGACGGCCACGGTGGCAGAGGTCCGGGCGATGCTCGATGAACGGTTCGGGTGGCTGGGCGAACTCAACCTCGACGAGCCGCCGGCTGACGCCTTCTGGTGGGTGGTTAGCGACAACACTGAGGAGCCCCGACGAGCTCGACGTGATCGACTGGCCCCCGAGGGTCGGGACGTAGCCGTCGACGTGGCGCTACGTCTCTGGAGGTTCGGGAGAACGCTGGAGGACCGACATGCCGACGAGCCGGTGGCCGCTGTTCTGGCCGACCACCCGGAACACCGGGCGGCGCTGGAACGCCTGGTGGCGAGTGACCGCCGCTACGGCGAGCCTCGGGACAACACGTGTGCGACCAGCTATCTGCCGTTGCAGATCCAACGCTTCCAGTTGGCGCAGTACGGGATGGACGAGTTCAAGCCGAAGGACACCGACTGGCTCCGAGTGACCCTGTTCCAGGGAGCGCCGCGGCTGGCCGAGCTGGGACCTGACACGACCGACGATTGGGTGCTGCCGGCCCGGCCCACCTCACGAGAGGAATGACCATGATCATCGACGGACTGCAGATCAACGACTGGTCCCGCGAGGTGATCGCCGAGGTGCGGTCCGGTGGGGTCGACGTGGTGCACGCCACGGTCGGGGTATGGGAGGACCTCGCCGGAGCCATGACCCGGATCGGCGCCTTCCGGCACCTCTGTCGGCACAACGCCGACGTGATCCGAATCGTCCGGACCGTTGATGAGATCCAGTTGGCGGTGGCCGACGACGTACTGGCGGTTGTCCTGGGCTTCCAGAACAGCTCCATGCTGGGTGATGATCCGGAGATGGCGGGGATCTTCGCCGACGTCGGCATCCGGGTCGTCCAGGTGACCTACAACATCGCCAACCATCTCGGGTCCAGTTGTTGGGAGCCCCGAGACGGCGGCCTGACCCGTGCCGGCTACCGGATGGTCGCCGCGCTCAACGACGCCGGCGTGTTGGTCGACATCTCCCACGTCGGCAACGTCACAGGCCGTGACACCGTGGATGCCTCGGCCCAGCCCATCGCCATCACCCACGGCAACCCGGCGGCGTTCTGTGATTCGCCCCGCAACAAACCCGATGACCTGGTCGCCGCGGTGGCCGCACGGGGAGGCGTCATCGGTTGCACCCTCTATCCGCTCTTCATGGGCGGGGCCGACGTGACCCGAGCGGAGTACTGCTCGATGGTGGCTTCGTTGGCGGAGTCGGTCGGCGTGGAGCACGTGGCCATCGGGTCTGATGCTGTCCTCGGCTGGAATCCCGACTCGCTCGGCTGGATGCGGAACGGGCGTTGGGACCGGGCGACCGCTCCGTCCCAGGCACCGTCGTTTCCCCCGTGGCCGACATGGTTCGACGGTCCGAAGGACTTCGGGAGCCTGTCCGACGGCCTCGATGAGGCGGGCTTCACGCCCGATGAGCGCGATCTGGTCCTGGGCGGGAACTGGTTGCGCCTGTTCGGTGAGGTGTTCCCCTCGTGACCGACGGTCGCCTCCGGGTGCTGGTCGCTCCCCGGGAGATCCACGACCTGGTGTTCCGTTGTGCCCGGGTGGCCGGCCTGGATGCCGGAGCCGCGGATCGGGCCGGTCGAAACGTCACCGCGGCTGAGGTGCATCTGGGTGGAGCGGTGGAGACCTTCGCCTCGGTCCTCGGCGACCCGCAGCGACTGGTCGCCGAGTTTGGCGCCGGGCCGGATGTCCTGGTGGAGGCTGAGGTCGAGGCACGGGCGACAGGTTCCGGGGTGGCGAGGTTCGGCGCACCGATTCCGTTGGCTGCATTGGTCTCCGCTGTCGCCGATATCGGTGGCCGCGGACTCGGCGTGGACGGTGTGGAGGCCGAGGCCACGGCGGCCACGACGGTTGAAGGACTACAGATTGCTGGGCCTCCGTCGCCTTCTGACGGCACGGCGGCCGCCCGGGCGGCCCGTGACGGCCTGGCTGTGGATCGGGCTGCCTTCGATGCGTTGATCGCGGCAGCCAGGCCGTTCCTGGTGGCTGAGTCGGTTCTGGACGGGATCGAAGACTGACGGGTCAGTCGCCGGCCAACTCGAGGACCCGCTCCCAGACCGGCCCTTCGACCGTCACAGGATCGGAGGGCACCCGACCGGCGCCGGGAAGACGTGCACCGGGCTGGGACGTGATGCTTTCGCCCAGTGCCGTCAGGCGGTCGTGGAACCCCCGGCCGCTGTACGAGGTCGGATCGATCACGATGTAGAACTGGCCCAGGTCGTGGGGTTGGCCATCGGTGGTCTTGAGCGGGGGTACGTCGGCGCTCAGACGGCAGCCGGTCATCGCCCCGGCCAGCAGTTCGACCATGAGGCTGATGCCGTAGCCCTTGTAGCCGCCGGCCGAGACCAGCGACCCGGCGAGCGCGGCCTTCGGGTCGGTGGTCGGCATTCCCCCAGCGTCCACCGCCCAGCCCAGCGGGATCTCCTCGCCGGCCGCCGCGGCCATGGTGATCTTGCCGAGCGCCACCGCACTGGTAGAGAAGTCGAACTGGAGGGCGATGCCGCCGTCACCGTCGGGAACGGCCATGGCAATGGGATTGGTGCCCAGAACGGGCACCGAGCCGCCGGGCGGCGAGACTCGGGGGGAGGCGTTGGTGGCTCCGATGGCCAGCAGGCCCTCCCGTGCGAACTGCTCGGTGAAGTACCCGAGCGACGTACAGGTGTGGGTGTGCTCCACGGACATGCCGCAGATCCCGTTGGCCCTGGCGGCGGCCACGGCGGTGGGGAATCCGGCTGCGAACGCGGATTGGGCGAAGCCGAGCCGTCCGTCCACGCGGACGGCACCGGGCCGGTCGGTGGTCACCACCGGTTCAGCGACACCGTCAATTCGTCCCGACTCGAGTTGCAGGCAATAACTCTCTAGGTAGTAGAGGCCGCAGATGCGGTTGCCGTTGCCTTCGGCCACCCGGACGGCTCGTGCGACGAGAGCAGATACGTCGTGGTCGGCCCCGTGGCGTATCAGGCTCCGCCGGGTGGTTTCCTCGACTTCGTCCAGGGTGAGTTCGAGGGTGGCAGGCTTGGTGTCGGACATCCCGGAACCGTAGGTGACCGGGAGTCCGGTGCTCCTACAATCCGCGTATGGTTTCGGGGGGACGACTTTCCAGCGATCTGGCCGAAGCGTTGAGCCGCTGTACCGGAACGTCGGCGACCGGCCACTCCCTGCCGGCCGCGTGCTACGTGGATCCTGATGTTGCCGCCCTCGAGGCGGAGGTGATCTTCCGACAGGGATGGGTGGGGGTCGGTCGGAGCGATCGTTGGCCCGGCACCGGTGACTATGTGGCAATCGACCTCGGTGGAGTGCCGGTGGTGGTGGTCCGAGATGACGAAGGTGCCCTCAGGGCCTACGCAAACACGTGCCGTCACCGGTCGACCCAGGTGATGGACGGGGAGGGACACTGCGCCCGAATGCGCTGTCCGTTTCATTTTTGGACCTACGGGCTGGACGGTCGCCTCCTCGGCGCACCGAATATGCAGCAGACCGAAGACTTCGACCGAGACGAACACGGACTTCACGAGTTCGCGGTGGCCGAGCGTCATGGGTTCGCCTTCGTGAGTCTCGAGGCCTCACCGTCATCGATCGACGACTGGTTGGGCGACTTCGGCGTCATCCACGCCCGTTGGGATCTGGCTTCCCTGGTGACGACCCGTCGACGCGAGTTCACCGTGGACTGCAACTGGAAGGAGTTCGCCGAAGTCTTCAACGAGTACTACCACCTGCCGTACGTGCATCCGGGCAGTATCGACGACACCTACAACGATCCTGACGAGCCCGAGGATGTCGTCGGGGCGTGGGCTACGCACTCCGGCACCACGCAGGGTACCGGTGGTCTCCTGGAGGCGGATCAGGCCAAGGCCCTACCTGGAATCGGCGCACTGACCGACCGTGAGGCTGACAGTGTCCGGTACTCGTGGTTGCATCCGACATTGGTCATCGCCGCGGGAGCCGAGGGGATGTGGATGTACGAGGTGTATCCGGACGGACCGAACCGGTGCCGATGCGCACAGGTCGTGTGCTTTCCGCCGGAGACGGTCGCCCTGGATCGGTTTGCCGCGGTGGAGGACGCCTACTACGAACGCTTTGACGTGGCGATCTCAGAGGACATTCCGATGCTCGAGCGCCAACATCGGGGAATGCAGTCGCCCTTCGCTGAGCAGGGACGGTTTTCGTATCTGGAGCCCAATGT
>Ga0257111_1000919_pt1 | contig 12079 bp, 7 predicted proteins | sample LP_taG_6_FD_191567 | JGI IMG/M metagenome (GOLD analysis project Ga0257111, IMG submission 191567) | Marine microbial communities from Northeast Subartic Pacific Ocean, Canada - LP_J_2015_P26_500m | ecosystem: Environmental > Aquatic > Marine > Oceanic | place: Canada: Northeast Subartic Pacific... | reverse complement strand
AACTTCATATCCGTCTTTTTTAAATCCATCTGATCCATAAAAAATTATGGTAGGCGGACCATAAACACCTAATGTTTTCATTAATTTTTTATCTTGCTCATCGTTCAATGTAACATCTGCTTGAAGTAATAAAGTGTTAGCCAGGACTTCCTGAACAGATCTATTTGTAAAAGTGTAAAGTTCCATTTCTTTACATGATATGCACCAATCAGCATAGAAATCTAACATAATATTTTTGTTATTTTTTGAAGCTTCAACAACAGCATTATTGAGTTCATCAATCGATTTTATTCTCTTAAATATCAATGTTTGTGAATCTATTTTTTTTGATGTTTGATCAACGATACCAGCCAACGGCTGTATAGGATTACTATTGCCTAAAAAAGCGCCAATCAACATAGCAGCGCCATATATGGAAGTGAAAATACCTATACTTGTATTAGTTTTTTTATTTATCGACATCGGTGTGCTAAGCGCCAAAAATCTAATCAAATATATTCCAATACTAAGAAAAAGTATCCCCCAAAGCGCAAGTGCTATATTCCCCGGAATAATGCGCGATATCATCCAGATGGAAAGAGCTAACATCATAAAACCGAATGCTATTTTTATAGTAGTCATCCATTCCCCTGTTTTTGGAAGTATTTTTCCAGCAGAAGCGCCAAGCAATAAAAGGGGAACTCCCATTCCAAGACTGAGAGAGAAAATCGCAATCCCACCACGAAAAACGTTGCCCGTTTGTCCAATGACCATGAATGCAGCAACTAAAGGCGGCGCAACACAAGCCGTAACAATCAATGAAGATAATGCTCCCATTATGAAAGCACCGATATATGTACCCCTTGCTTGCTTTCCGCTTAATATAGCCATTTTATTTTGTAAAGCCTCTGGTACTTGAAGATCAAAATAACCAAACATTCCGAATGCTAAGAAAATAAAAAATCCAGAAAAAAGTATTATTATCCAAGGCGCGTTAAAAAATGCTTGTAATTGAATACCAATTGCTGCAGCAGCTATACCTAATAGCGTGTATACAATTGACATCCCTAGAACGTAACTTATAGCAAGGTTGAAACTTTTCGATACATTATTTTTATTCCCCCCCGCAATGATACCTGAAAGAATAGGTAACATTGGTAAAGCGCAAGGCGTTAAAGAAAGCAGAAGACCCGCAATAAAAAAAGTTGCAACAATAATAAAAATATTTGATTTTGAAATAAGTTCTGCGAGTCTCCCTTGTTCAGATATCGGAATAATAGGTTTCAATTTATTCGAATTTACTGACGTAGCCTTAGGTAAAGAGACAGTAAATTTTCTTATTTGAGGTGGGTAACAAAGCCCGGCATCGGCGCAGCCTTGGTAACCTAATGAAACTGTTATTTCTCCAGCATTTATTGTTGCCCGAGCTACTGATGTTTTAGCAAAAACCTCTTCTCGATATATTTCCATTCTGCCAAACCACTCATCAGTTATTGTTAATCCTCTAGGGAGATCAAGGTGACCAATTTTTACATCTTTTGAGTTCGTTACTAGGCTTATTTTTTCTTTATACAAGTAATATTCTGGACTTATCTGGAATGCTATTTCTAGTGTATTGCTATTAAGCGCACTAATAATTGGCATGAATGCTTTGTCTACATCTAGAAATGTTTTGTTGTTAGATAATGTTCCAAAATTTTGAACTAATATCGCGCTTTGATCTATATTTTTATTGGGCGTTAGTTCATTTGTTGAATCCGAACAGTTGGATAAGATAATTACTGAGGATAACAAAGAAATTCTTAATAAATTTTTTAAATTTAGCATGGTGTTATACGAAAAATTGTTTTAATAATATTAAAAAGCATAGTAATGATTACATTTTTTCAGATCTTTTTTCTATTTTTAATGGCGTTAATTTTACAAGATATAACAAAATATGAGTTTATTTGTGTGATTTTATCAATTTAGTTACAAAAATATGACAATTTCCCTTGATATTTTTTTTACTGCCACTATTATTAGCACTCCCTATTATCGAGTGCTAATAATTTCGAAAATATGGGAATAAGGTATAAATAGATAAAACATAATTATAAGAGGAGATTCAAACGATGAAAATTCGTCCTTTACATGATCGAGTCATCGTAAAACGCATGGAGGAAGAGCGTACATCACCTGGCGGTATTGTTATCCCAGATGCTGCTGCTGAGAAACCAATTAAGGGTGAAATTGTTGCGGTAGGCAACGGCAAAATTCTTGATTCAGGTGAAGTTCGTGCGTTGGACTTAAAAGCTGGTGATCAGGTACTTTTTGGTAAGTATAGCGGTACCGAGGTCAAGGTTGATGGCGAAGAGCTACTGGTAATGAAAGAAGATGACATTATGGCCGTAATTGAAGGCTAATGAGTTATATTTAAATTAAAGAATTTTAAGTTAAGAGGTAAAAACAAATGGCTGCTAAAGAAGTTCGTTTCGGCGATGATGCCCGTCAAAGAATGTTTTCAGGTGTAAATATATTGGCGAATGCTGTAAAAGTAACGCTGGGCCCAAAAGGTCGCAACGTGGTACTCGATAAGAGTTTTGGCGCTCCAACCGTAACCAAAGATGGTGTTTCGGTTGCAAAAGAAATTGAGCTAGATAACAAATTTGAAAATATGGGTGCCCAGATGGTAAAGGAAGTAGCTTCACAAACTTCTGATATCGCTGGTGATGGTACCACTACAGCGACAGTTCTTGCTCAAGCTGTCTTACGTGAAGGTTTGAAGGCTGTTGCTGCAGGTATGAATCCGATGGATTTAAAACGAGGAATTGATAAAGCAACGATTGCAATTACAGATCAACTGAAAAAACTTTCTAAACCCTGCGTTGACGATACATCCATAGCACAAGTTGGCAGCATATCTGCTAATTCTGATCAAGAAGTAGGAGAGATAATCTCTGAAGCAATGAAAACGGTAGGAAAAGAAGGTGTTATTACTGTCGAAGAAGGATCAGGTCTTTCTAATGAATTAGATGTAGTTGAGGGTATGCAATTCGATAGAGGTTACCTGTCTCCCTATTTTATAAATAAAGCCGAAAATCAAACGGTCGAGCTAGAAGCACCGCTTATTCTCTTGCATGACAAAAAAATATCTAACATTCGCGACTTATTGCCAATTTTAGAAGGTGTAGCTAAAGCAAGTCGACCACTCTTGATAATAGCTGAAGATATTGAAGGAGAAGCGTTAGCAACTTTAGTAGTTAATAATATACGAGGGATCGTAAAAGTTGCAGCCGTTAAAGCTCCTGGTTTTGGCGATCGACGAAAAGCTATGTTAGAAGATATTGCTATTCTTACAGGAGGTAAGGTGATTTCTGAGGAAGTTGGCCTCTCTCTGGAAAAGACTACTATCGAAGATCTTGGCGATGCAAAGAAAGTTCAAATCAATAAAGAAAATACTACAATTATTGATGGCGCTGGCAGTGCCAATGAAATTAAGGGTCGAGTTGCAACTATCAACAATGAGATAGAAGAATCAAGCTCTGATTATGATAAGGAAAAACTTCAGGAACGTGTTGCAAAACTTTCCGGAGGTGTTGCTGTAATTAAAGTTGGAGCTGCAACAGAAATAGAGATGAAAGAAAAGAAAGCGCGCGTAGAAGATGCATTACATGCAACTCGTGCTGCGGTCGAAGAAGGCGTTGTTCCAGGAGGCGGCGTGGCATTTATTCGCGCTCTAGATGGAATTTCAGAACTAACTGGTGACAACGATGACCAAAACGTAGGTATAAATATACTACGTAAAGCGGTTGAAGAACCCTTCAGACAGATTGTTGCTAACGCAGGCGGAGATGAAAGTGTTGTTTTAAATGCTGTCGCAGAAGGTGAGGGTAATTTTGGTTATAACGCGGCTACCGGAGAATATGGGGATATGATTGAATCCGGTATCATAGATCCAACCAAAGTCACCAGATATGCATTACAGAATGCAGCATCAGTTTCAGGTTTACTTCTAACAACAGAAGCAATGGTAGCAGATGCTCCTAAAGACGATGCTCCAGGTCCTGCCATGCCTGATATGGGCGGTATGGGCGGCGGTATGGGCGGTATGGGCGGAATGATGTAAATATCATCACAAACTTGCTCTTATGTAAAAATAAAAAGCCCCGTTAAACGGGGCTTTTTTTATTGTTTAATTAAATTTGTAATTTAAAAAATTAATCTAACTCTGGATAAACGAGATGAAAATTATTAGCATCTTGATAAGTTTTTGCAGCGATCATCAGATTTGCTTCATCATAAAGTTTTCCAACAAATAGAATTCCAGTAGGCTTACCATTTTTATCAAACCCATTTGGTACACTTATACCAGGATGTCCTGTAAGCGCAGTTGCCGTAGTATTGGCATTTCCTTCGTGTGGAGCAACATAGACATCAATATTTCGGAGCGCACGTTCCATTCCTTGCATCATAAGCATTCGTAATCTTTGTATCTGCAGATACTCAACTGCCGGCATAAGTCGAGCGATTCTCATTAACATGTCTTCAGGCTCAGCCTTATCTTGAAGAAATAAGTCTACTTTCCCGGTCTGAATGAGTTCATCAAATGCAGCTGCTTCATCCACAAGAAGCATCTGCAATGCATCCATACCCGCATGTTTAGGCAATCTTATTGGTTGAAGTTCGGCTCCCATTCCACGAAGACATTCAAGTGTTCCCATGTCGTTAGGATGGCTATTTTCATTAAATGCTTCTTCTATATAACCAATACGAAGTTCTTTTAGATTTTTATTGCCATTCCAGTTAAATGGCATATCAACAAGCGAAAGATCTTGATTATCTGGACCATGGATTGATTGAAATACAATTGCACAATCTTCAACTGATCTACACATTGGCCCTACCTTGTCTAAGCTCCAACAAACAGGCATGACACCGTGTCTGCTTACACGTCCAAATGTGGGTCTCAGACCACTAATACCACAGGTTCTTGATGGTCCAAGAATTGATCCTGTCGTATCACTTCCAATTGAGAATCCAACAAGCCCTGCTGCCGTGGCGGATCCTGGGCCAGCTGAAGAACCACCGGAACCCTCATTAATTTTCCATGGGTTACGCGTTTGTTTATCAAACCATCGATCACCACGCGCAATTTCACCTGTTGATAGCTTTGCGATTAATACAGCGCCGGCTTCCTCGAGACGAGAAACCAAAGTTGCATCATAATCTATCACCTGGTTACGATAAGCCTTTGCCCCCCATGTAGTTCTATACCCACTTTTTGCAATGACATCTTTTGCCCCCCAAGGGATACCATGCAGTGAGCTACGATAATTACCAGCAGTGATTTCGCGGTCCATTTTCTTGGCTTGTTTAATAGCAAGTTTTTCAGTAAGAGTTATAACACTATTTAATTTTGAATCATGTTGTTTGATTCTTTTGAGATACATTTGCGTTAACTCTTCCGAGCTTACTTGACGAGACTCAATTAGTTGAGATAGGTCAGTTATTGGCCAAAAGGCTATTTCTTCAAGATTTGATGGCCGTGAGACTGGCATACGTTTGCTTTGTATAAATGGTTTTCGTTTTTTACTAAATTTTTGCCCTGGAACAGCTGGATTAAAATAAATCGGTGGAGGGGTATTTTGATCGATACGGATTTTCCTTAATGCTTTATAGCTAGCCAGGTTTGCATTAATGCCAAGAACCATTTCTTCTCTGTCTGTTTGAGAAAAACTTAAGCCAGCTAGTTTTGCGGCAGAATCGATCATTTCACTTGTTATAGATGTCGATCCATTTTTTGATTGAGCCCATAAAAGATTAGGGAATAAGGCTGACCCAAACCCAACACTGCTACACCAGGCCAGAAAAGACCTACGGCGAAGTTTAATTTCTGATTCTGAATTCATTATGTAATATTTAATGCATTTATTTTCTTAATATTATTTTATGCTAGATGTTGGTTTTTTGAATTTTAATAAACGATATAACAGTAATATAGAAATAATTATTGCGTATATTAGTGGTTCTCTAATATCAAGTTTGACTTGCCACCAATAGTGCCAAATACCAAGTACACTAACAACATAGATACTTTTATGTATTTGATACCATTTTGCACCCATTTTTCTGCGTATACTGTTTGGCGAAGTCACGGCCATTATGAAGAGTAGAGACAAAGATATTAGACCAAGTGTTATAAATTTACGTTCTGTTATATCTTCAATAACTGCAGAAACATTAAGGTTTTGCTCTAGAATTGCCCAAGTCAGAAAGTGCATGAATATATAATAAAAAGCAAACAAACCAATCATTCGTCTAAATAAGATAATCCAATTTTTTCCAGTTATTATTTTTAGAGGCGAAATTGTAAGTACTAAAATAATAAATCGTAAACCCCAATTTCCCAACCTATCCTGGATGTCTTCAATTGGATTAGCGCTTAAATGGCCAGTAATTTCTAAAGCATCTGTCAGAATGAGAATAGTTGGGATAAGGCAGATAAAAAATACTAACGGTTTCCAAAAAAATCGAATCTTTTTTATCGTATTCATGGGTGTTCAATTTAACTGAGTATAATCTCAAAAATGTCTACGAAGATTTAATCCCTTGTATAAATGCGCTACATGTTCTCCATATCCATTGAACATTGATGTTGGAATTTTTTCGGCAAAAAGGCCGCTTCCAATTCGTCTTTCACGCGCTTGACTCCAGCGGGGATGTGAAACTTTTGGGTTTACATTCGCATAAAACCCATATTCATCGGGCGCTGCCATCTCCCAACTTGTTCGTGGCTGCTGTTCAACAAAACTCATTTTGACGATACTTTTTATGCCTTTAAAACCATATTTCCACGGTACGATTAATCTCAGTGGAGCGCCATTCTGGTTAGGCAGAGCATACCCGTATATTCCTACCGCTAATATGGAGAGTGGGTTTGTAGCTTCAGCAATCGTCAGCCCTTCGCGATAGGGCCATTTTAATATCCTAAAACGTTGCCCTATCATATTTTCTTTATCATGTATGGTTTCAAATCTCACATATTTTGCTTTAGATAATGGCTTGAATTGTTTTACGATTTTAGCAAGCGGGATGCCAATCCAGGGAATGACCATTGACCAGGCTTCAACACATCTCATGCGGTATATTCTTTCTTCAAGTAAATGAGGTTTGATAAAATCCTCAAGATTAAATACACCCGTTTTTTCCGCATGCCCTGAAACCTCTATTGACCAGGGACGCGTTTTAAAATTTTCAGAATTTTTATATGGATCATCTTTATTGGTGCCAAATTCATAAAAATTATTGTAAGTAGTGACATCTATGATACTGTTGGTTTTTTCATCTGTGCTATAGATGCTAGAAGATATATCAGATAATTTTCCTTGTGGAGTTTCTGGAATGTTAGCTCCATTGACTGATGCAACCATCATTGCGCTGCCAGCAAGCGTAGCTGACTTAATAAATTTTCTCCTATTTATATAATTTTTATAACTGGTTATTTCTGATGAATTAATTTTGCAATAATTACGTTTTCGCATTTTACTTTTTTTAACCTTAGGCAGTCCTTAAATTCTGATTATGATTTTTTTAATAATCTTAAGATATGTATTTTTACATAAACCTTATTATAAAGAGGATATCTAGACTAAGGTTTTTATATTTTTTTTCAAGTAATCTAATATTTTTCTCATTAGGACTTGTAATTTTTGCTCCGCAGCGCTATTTTTTGCTTCAAGACGAAGAAGGGGACAAGTAAACGATCATTTTTGATAATAAGCGACTGGGAGATGGTGTAAGTTCCAGATCAATCATCGTTAAAAATCACCCTGGAGTTGCCGCCCGAAATGTATTTATTGCATAGTAGATGTGGCCGGCTAACCCTCGATATTGGGTAAAATGAGACGAAACTTTTGTTTTCGTGAAACCGGGTGGTACCGTGATAATTTGATTTGTCGCCCCGGACGTGGTTTTGCGTTCAGGGTTTTTTGTGGGTAAAAAAATGAATTTTAAGGAAGTTAGTGGTCACTATGATGGACCAGCGCTTGAACTCCAAGTGTTGGAATTCTGGCGTGAAAATAAAATTTTTAAAAAAACCTTGAAGAATTCAAGTGGCCGACCATTATTTATTTTTAATGAAGGCCCTCCAACTGCAAACGGAAAACCTGGTATCCATCATGTTTTGGCAAGGGCATTTAAGGATGCATTTCCTCGATATAAAACAATGCGAGGCTATTATGTTCCGAGAAAAGCGGGTTGGGATACTCATGGATTGCCTGTTGAGCATGAGATTGAAAAAGAACTTGGAATTTTTGATAAGAAAGAAATTGAAAGCAAAGTGGGCATTGCTGATTTTAATAAACGTTGCCGTGAATCCGTTAAGCGATATATTGAAGATTGGGAAAAAATGACGGATCGAATGGGTTTTTGGGTCAATATGGAAGATGCTTATTACACTCTCAATAATGACTACATAGAAAGTGTTTGGCATCTCCTCAAAGAAATTTGGAATAAAGATCTCATTTATCGTGGATATAAAGTTGTTCCATACGATCCACGAATAGGAGCTACCCTTTCATCGCATGAACTTTCTCTTGGTTATCGCGAAGTAGAAGATCCATCAATATATGTTCGATTTAGGTTTTCTAGTGATGAAAATACTTCTTTTCTTGTGTGGACTACGACTCCATGGACGTTGCCATCAAATATTATGCTAGCTGTAGATAAAGATATTGACTATGTTTTTGTTGATCTTGGAGACGAAACGTTAGTGCTAGCAGAGTCGCTATGTGAAACGGTTTTATCAGACGTTAACTATAAAGTGATTCGTAACGTTAAGGGGGTAGAGCTTATCGGCCTGAGTTACGAGAGATTATTTGACGATATTGAAGTTACAGAAAAAGCTTTTAAGGTTTTTTCAGCAGATTTTGTTAGCACTGAAGAAGGTACAGGAATTGTTCATTGCGCACCTGCCTATGGAGTTGATGATCTTCAATTAGGGAAAGATAACGGGTTACCAGTTATTCACGCTATTGGACAAGACGGATGTTTTACATCTGAAGTCAAATCGGTTGCCGGAATGTTCTTTAAAGACGCCGACAAGGTATTGATTAAAATTTTAAAAGAACGCGGCCTTTTATTTTATTCTGGTAAATATTCTCACAATTATCCTTTTGGATGGAGAACAGGGGATCCTATTATTTACTACGCTAAGAATGCTTGGTATATAAGGACATCACAATTTCGCGAACGTATGGCAGAATTAAATAAAACTATTAATTGGGTGCCTAGCCATATACGAGAAGGGCGTTTTGGAAAATGGTTGGATAATAATGTTGATTGGGCATTATCAAGAGAACGATTCTGGGGCACCCCCCTTCCAGTATGGACGGATGACAATGACAACTATATCTGCGTTGGTTCTAGGGATGAACTCGAAAAGCTGACAGGAAAAAAATTAGATAAATTGGATTTGCATCGTCCGGAAATTGATAAAATTACTTTTGAAAAGGATGGAAAAACTTGGTCTCGAGTACCTGAAGTTATTGATTGTTGGTTTGATTCTGGAGCGATGTCATACGCGCAATGGCATTATCCTTTTGAAAACGAGAATAAATTTTCGGATTATTTCCCGGCAGATTTTATATGCGAGGCTATTGATCAAACAAGGGGTTGGTTTTACACACTACATGCTATTTCGACATTGGTTTCAAATGATGTTGCTTATCGTAATTGCATATGTCTAAGCCATATTGTAGATGAGGAAGGCAAGAAAATGTCTAAATCACAAGGCAATATTGTTGATCCCAATGATGTTTTTGACACGATTGGAGCAGATGCTTTGAGATGGTATTTTCTTGCTAGATTATCCCCTGAGGTTCAAAAACGTGTTTCTGTTGATATTGTCTCTGATGTAGCAAGTTCTTTTATCAATACTTTTTGGAATACATATAGTTTTTTTGTTTTATATGCCAGGCTCGATAAGGTTGATTTTAGTTTGAATATTGCAATTGAGAAACGTCCTGATATTGATCAGTGGGCACTCGCTCTATTAAATAAAACTATTCTGACTGCAACAAACGCCCTGGATAACTATAATGCAAAATCTGCTGGAGAAGCCATTGAAGATTTTGTTGGGCAACTTAGCAATTGGTATGTCAGAAGAAATAGACGTCGTTTTTGGAAATCCACCAATAGGGAAGATCAGCATTCCGCTTATATAACACTTTATGAATGTTTAAATACAGTCCATAAACTTATGGCTCCTTTTACACCATTTTTGTCTGAAAATGTATATCAAAATCTTACTCGATCATTGGATCCAGAAGCTCCGTTAAGTATTCACATGACGGAATGGCCTGAGGTCAATCCTTTGTACGACAACAATGAATTGCTTTTTGAAATTGCAGTAGTGCAAAAAGTTGTGGGTCTTGCACGTGCCGCCAGAAATCAATCTAATGTTCGAACACGTCAACCTCTCAATAAACTTCTCATTAGAGTCCCTGACAAAAAGGCTGCAAATGCACTTTCATCTCACAAGAATCAAGTTCTAGAAGAACTCAATGTTAAATCAATTGAATTAATTGCTCGAGATGCAGGTCTGGTGAAGTATCGGATTAAACCTAATTTACCAAGGATAGGTAAAAAATACGGATCACTAATCCCTGCTATACGGGAAACTCTTAGCGCCATGGATGGAGTTAAAATTGCACGCATAGTGGATCGAAATGAATCATTTAACTTGGATATTAACGATAAAATTATTTCTCTTAAACCAGAAGATATTATAGTTGAAACTAGCTCTGCAGAGGGGTATGTCTCAGCAGAGGATGGAGGATATCTAGCGGCTATAGACATTAATTTAGATGAAAAACTAATCATCGAAGGCATGTCTAGAGAACTTGTTAGAACAGTTCAAGAGGCAAGAAAGAAAGCAGGTCTTGAGGTATCAGATCGTATCATTCTAGGTATAAAAGGATCTGCTCTCGTGGAAACATCAATTATTCAATACCGAGATCTTATAATGTCTGAAACTCTTGCAGTTCAATGGGAAGTGAACCAGAAAAATTCAATTTTTGTTGAAGAAAAAGCTTTAGAAAAGGAGAGATGGACAATAGAAATATCTCAATCTTAGCTTATTTATATTTTTAAAAGTCTGTTTCAATTATTCTTAGAAATTCGGCTCGCGTTCTTGCATCTGTTCTAAATAAACCGAGCATTTGACTCGTAACCATCGATACATCATTTTTATGAATTCCTCTTGTTGTCATACATTGATGTGTACCGCTTACAATGACTCCACAGCCTTTTGGTTTTAGCACGTCTTGAATGCAATGCGCAATTTGTGCGGTCATTTTTTCCTGTACTTGAAATCTTCGAGCAAATGTTTCAACTACTCTCGCTAGCTTACTAATACCAACTACCTTTTTATCAGGTAGATAACCAATATGCGCTTTACCAATTATGGGAGCCATATGATGTTCACAATGCGATTCAAAAGTAATGTCACGTAGTACTATTAATTCATCATATCCATCAACTTCTTTGAAAGTTCGTTGAAGATATTTTACTGGATCTTCTTGGTATCCACTAAACCAATCTTTGTAGGCTAAAGCGACTCGTTTGGGTGTTTCTTTTAATCCTTCTCGAGCAGGATTTTCTCCTGCCCACAATAGTAGAGTTCGTATGGCTTCTTCAACCTGATTTTGTCTTGGATATCTTTGTTTTTTAGTTGTTTTTTTTCTACTCAAAATTATTTCCTAATGATTAAAGATTTCAGGGTTGTATATTTTTTTACTCGAAACATATGATATTTTAATTAATACTTCTTATTAGTTTTTATCTAACTATGGCTTATTCCCAATCCTTTTAGCCCACAGTATCCATCTAGGTTTTTTGCAAGATATTGCTGATGATAGTCTTCAGCATAGTAAAATTCATCAAAATTTAGTATTTCAGTTGTAATCTTGCCAAGCTTATTTTGTTTTAGCTGTTTCTGATATATATTCATTGAGTTTTGAGCATCGTTAAATTGTGATAAAGATTTTGCAATAATGACTGAACGATACTGAGTGCCAACATCATTTCCTTGTTGCATTCCTTGAGTTGGATTATGCGA
>Ga0257111_1000911_pt1 | contig 12088 bp, 19 predicted proteins | sample LP_taG_6_FD_191567 | JGI IMG/M metagenome (GOLD analysis project Ga0257111, IMG submission 191567) | Marine microbial communities from Northeast Subartic Pacific Ocean, Canada - LP_J_2015_P26_500m | ecosystem: Environmental > Aquatic > Marine > Oceanic | place: Canada: Northeast Subartic Pacific... | reverse complement strand
ATTATAGTACCATCTTTATTAACTATAATTTTACCACACCATCTACATTTACCAGTTTGTTCAGTATAATAATGTTCTGGCTTTGGTGGTTGTCTAAAATTCTCATTCCAATTTTCTTCTTCTTTACCAAAAGTTTTTTTAAATCTTCTACTCCATCTAGTAAAAGCCATTATGATACTCCTACAACTATACCTTCACACTCCATTATTTCTTCTGGCCCCCACTCCCATATTCCTGTTAACAACATATCTAATGTTTCATCGTCCATTTGAAACGCATGTCCATTTACTATATCCTCTCTAATATGATTAAATAATTCTCTATCTAATTCTCTAATTAAATCCTCACTACTAAATGGGTCTTTTGGTATTCTCATCTGATTCCTCTATATCCGTTTGTCTTAGTTCTGGTAACAAAATTTCTATTAGTTCTAAATATAAAGAATTATACTCTTTATGTTTTTTTATTGTCTCTAATAAATTAATAATATATTCATTAGGTACATAATCTAAATCATTCTCTTCAACCATAATAGTAGATGCAATAAATGACTCAATAGCTATCTTTATATCTTCTGGCAACCATGAGCGTGGTTCTAACTTTTTTATATGTTCTAAATATTCCTCACTTGATTTATCCATTAATAAACTTCTCCTATTGTTATTTCCGTGTCGTCCTTAGAAATTTTACCTTTAGGAAATATATTGAATGCTACTGAGTATCTTATATCTTTAGAATCATTTGGCATTACTTTATGTTGTAAATAACTAGGAAAGATAATAAGTAAATTATCAGTAGTTTGAAACGTGATCTCCTTAGCACTGTACATACTACTTGTAGGAGCATTAATATTTGATATATCCCAAAAACTAGGGAGTGGTGATGTCATCATAATCTGAAATCCTTTATGTCCAAAAGGATAATAAGCCCCACTCAATAAACTATTTGCATGTTCGTGGGTTTGTGAAAATCCTCCTGGATTACACTTTGTTGCCCAAGACTTAGTAAATTGGAAATCTGTATTCCACTCGTAAATCTCTTTTATTTGATACTCCACTTTTTCAGTAAAAATTCTTTTTAACTCAGGTAAATCATTTAAAACTTTTAAATTTTTTGAAAGATATATATCAGCATCAGGAGTAGATGATCCCATACTTTTATTATAATCTAAACTATCCATATAATTTACTATTTCATAATTATCAACTGATAATGTATAAAATCCTATTGGTATAGGAAAAGCACTAAATATATTTTCGTCTTTCATTTTCTTAACTCATGTCCTTTAATTTTTCCGTTACTGAAGTCTCAGGTCTGTCCATACATAGGGTTTTCTCCATTACTGAACTAAGCATGTTAGTTAATACAATCCAAGGAACCACCTTGAACAATCAACAAACCTGAGACGACTGTAGTGGAGCTGACAGGGTTCGAACCTGCGACCCCCACAGTGCAAGTGTGGTGCTCTCCCAACTGAGCTACAGCCCCCGAGCCAGAGATTGGACTTGAACCAACGACTTGAGGTTTACAAAACCCCTACTCTACCAACTGAGTTACTCTGGCAATTTATGATTAATTATTATACGCTCCCACATAGTAAAAATAATTAGACCTACCTTCATAAATTTCTTTAAAAAATTCATCTAATTTTTCATTATCTGGAAAATGATTACCACTAACTGATATTCTAGTTTCTTCACTCACATTTCTCTTTACAAGATGTGGTACGTGAGTTGGAAACAATAATAAATTACCTACTACTGGTTTAATAGGAAGCTGAAGTTTTCTTTTCAAAGCATCAACAATTAAAACAATATCACCTGAATTTTCTGGATATGTAACATAATACACCCATGCTATCCCATCACGATAACCATGTTTTTCATGACTGTGATACATTGTAGATTGTCCAGGTTCAAGTATATGAGCCCACCAATCAAATGGTTTAAAATATTTATTAATTTTCATAATTTCATCATGAATCATATTACGTAACTTTTTCGATTCTACTGTATCTGGTAATACTGTTTCCTCATAATTATGGTCCAAACTTATATGTTTATTTTCTATAATATCTTCAGATAACTGTTTATTATCTATTCCCTGTAATTGAATAATATTATATCCTAATGAAAGTATTGGTGATATATTGGCACTATTCATAATTACTAAATCTTTCTTTATCCCAACAGCCTTGAACTATTAACTCTAGTTGTTCGCTGGCTATGTCAATGGGAATTATATTTTTCTCAACATCTTCCATAACAGATAATCCCCTTTTTAAATTAACATCTAGCTCTCCCATTAACCCTTTGTGATCACTCTTAAAAAAACTATCAGATATATCATCCTTCCTTGCAGATATCATAGTTGGCCATTCACCAAGTCTAGTGGACAAGTTCCATATAGAATACCAACTCTTCCATAATTTATAATCCTTAAATGAAAGATAAGACCCATACACCAATTCATCATTATGATGTAACAATTTTTTGTACAAATTTTCCAAAGGCTTAAATTGATCAAGTGAAAAATCTTTATTATCAAACGCCTGTAAAAGTATTGGAGCCAAAGCTTTTATACCATCAAAAGAAAAACAAAGACCACGAGAATAAAGTGGATCTACAAACCCATAAGTATGTGGAAGTATACTCCACCTTTTACCAGTGCAAGAGTTTGATGTATATTGTATACGTGGGCTACTCACCCAAGGTCGTACGACCTTAGCATTTTTAAATTGTTGTTGCACATCTGGTATAGAATTTATCAACTTAATTACATCAGAAGAACTGGTCGACTTTTTTCTATTTCTCATATCAAACTGTAATCCAACGCTCGCTATAGGATTTCTAGATTCAGTAGTGTTATTAAAAGGTATTACCCAAAGCCATCCACCATCAAAAATGTGATGTAAAGTCCCATTATGAAATTTACATTTTTCATCATACCTTGATCCAGAATAAACTCTGTCAAATGGTTCAACGTCTATCATATGTGTATAACACGTTGATGAATTTGTATTTATTTTAGGTACCTTGTCTCTCAATTTAAAAATTTTAGCCAATACTGATGTATAGCCTGCCGAGTCTATAACATACTGACATTCTAATTCTTTATTATCATTTACAGTAACTTTAACTCTATCATCTAAAACTTTAACATCAGTAACATTAGAGTTAAATGTAAATCTTGCACCATATTTAATAGCTCCATTAACAATATAAGAATCTACTACCTGTCTAAATAAATGCATCTCAGTACGTTCTGAATTAATATGTTGAAACATTTCTTCTGTAACTGACCTCTTACCTACTCTATGGTAAACATAACCAAAATTTTCTTTAATACCAACACTAGCAGCTAAATCATTAAGTATTTTATCAGGTGATAATAAATCTATATCATAAAATTTAACTAACCCACTCCACACTGAAGTAAGATAAGGTATCATGGATTCTCCTACAGAAAATTTTGGATGTGTTGAATCATCTAAAACTAATACACTTAATCCTTGTCTTGCAAGTAATGCAGAAAGAAAAGATCCTATTAATCCACTTCCAAATATTATAACATCAACATTGTCAGGTACATTGTTAGAGTCCTCAAAACTATAAGTTGAATTTTCTTCAAACAAGTGCATTATAAATGTAAAACTGGTTCTGGTACAACGGTTTCATACCCAACATTTAATGACCAAATTAATCTCCTATCAGCAGATTTACATACTTCTGTTTTATGTCTAAGCCATGATGGAAAAATAAGTACATCTCCAGTACTAACTGGAATAATTTTCCAGGGGTGTTGTGAAGATTCACTTGTAAAGTTTCTCGTCAACTCATGTAATGGATCTCTAAATAATATATTTCCACTGTTTAATGGTACATCCAAATAAGCTGATATTGACCATCTGCTTAAAGCGTGTACATGTTCATCCTGCCATCCTCCAGACTCATGTACATTGTACCATGAATTTGATATATGAATTGGATACGGCTCATCAAGCCATATTTTCATTACTTGTCTTATCCGCACGCCTACCCATTCAACAAATAATTTATTATCTGGATGGAAATGAGGCTGTTTCTCTTGGACTACTTTAAAAGTAGTCCGAGATGCTCCTATACCAAAGGGAGGTCCAGTATGTGCATTCTCATCTTTCATTAATTCATCAACTATAGGATTAATTTTATCTAAATCAAAATTAAACCTATCTCTAAAAATAAGTGGTGGGGATAAATCTATACCCTTCATAGTAAAATTTTAATAATCATTATATGTTCCTACATAATAAAAATAATTTGATCTACCTTCGTAAATTTCTTTATAAAAATCTTTCATTCTTTCTGGGTCTGGAAAAAAATTGCCACTAATCGATATTCTATTTTCTTTACTTAAATTTCTTAATGTTAAATGTGGAACATATGTTGGAAACAATACTAAGTTACCTACTGATGGTCTAACAGGAAGCATAATTCTTCTTTTTAATGTTTCTACACAAAATACTAAATCACCAGAATTTTCAGGATATGTAACATAATAAGCAAATGATATTCCATCAATATGTCCACGAGTCCTCTGTATATCAGTTAGATCATGTTCATGATACATTGTAGATTGTCCAGGTTCTAAAATATGACCCCACACGCCTTTACCTGATGTATCCAATATTTTTAAATACGGATTAATTTTTCTAACCTCATATTCAATCATAGATAATAACTTCCTAGACTCTACTGTATCTGGTAATGATGTATCTTCATATCCAGTTTGATTTGGATCGTCATCTAAACGTAAATGTTTATTTTTCATAACATCTTTGGATAACTGTTTACTATCTATTCCTCTTAACTGAGCAATACTATATCCGATTGAAAGTAACGGTATAAAACTATTCTTCATCTTCTATCCATATATTCTTTTTAAGTACTTCTGACCATTCTGAATGACCTTCTTTTATTTTATATTGCTGTATATAATACTCTAATTCATCTGCAGATGGTACTTTAATTAAATGGAAAGTTGTATTTACTTTATCACCACCTTCCATTCTTCTATGTATATACTGACCTAAAGTTTCTTTCCTTTTAAATTTACGTTGTTCAAAAGTTTTATCTTTCATATTTAATATAATTTAATAACAATGATGCCCATTCTTTTGCAGCTCTATGAGTTGGATGTAAATCATATATATAATTGCCATTAAACTCTTTATTCTTTATATCTATCCAATATCTATAACAATAATCAGTATAAAAATTCTTATCATATATTTTACTAATTGTTTTTTCATTAATTAATTCTAAATCTCTAACCTCTCCATCACTACTATACCCTTTAAGTAAATCTAATTCATCATGATTAGTTAAATTGTATTGTAAATATCCTTTAACATTTTTTTCATCTATTCTTTTAATTTCTATATTATGATTATTAAGCCCATCGAAAAATAAATAAGGTATTTTATTAATTTCCAAATAATTTTTTACTGACAATATACTAAAATAAGTTTTTGATAATGCTGCTTCAACACCTGAAAAAAATGGAAATAATGGATCAGTAACTACTTCAGATCTACTTCTCAAAACTTTTGGATTATTTGGATCTGTTATAAAATCTTGTGCAGTAATTGTACACCATTTTGAATGACCATCCTCTGGGCGCCTTCCCATCCAAGCATCAGGTAACATAGATTCAAACCAAACCATTTGTCTAAAACATTCCGTCCATTGCACAATAACAAAACAATCATCTAAAAAATCGTCTGTTTGGTTCTCGATAAAACTAATCAATTTTAAAGCTATATATTCATTAGATGATCCACCTAACGATAAATTATATAATTCTTTATCTGTTACTTTAGATAACCAATATGCCCAACTACCCCTAGAATCAAACTGTCCATTAACATTAAAATGTCCTCTAGTAAAAGAGCATCCGTTTGTAATTAATTTTTTCCTATTATTATATTCTTTCATTATTAAAAATAATTAAAATTAATAGTTATTCTAACTTTTTGATCAGTACAAGTAGTAGAATGGTGTAAGGTAGATGGATCAAATAATAATACTCTATTCTCTATACTTTTAATTTCAGTACCATCTTCCAAAACAGTAAATCCATTATTAGTATTTACATAAAAAATAGCACCTTTATGCGAATATGAATAATCAATATGATCAGGATGATTATATCTCTTACTTGTACTTGGATACAAATTACCTTTTACTCTAATTAATGACTTACAATTTAATTTATCTAATATAGTTTTTAATTCTTTAAATCCTTTACTATATGGTTTATCATCAACATAAAATAAATTACAGAAATAGTAATCTTCTACATCATATTTAATTTTTAATTCATAATCACCTGTTGTTCCTGCATTATAATACCAGGGTATTGGTGATGTAATATCTGGATCAAGAAATAAAGATTGTATATTAAATAATTCTTTATTTGAAATAAAATTATCAATAATCTTATAGTTAATTTTTTTCTCAATCACAATAAAATACCTTTACGTTTTTATGGTTTTGTAATATTGATGCTGGTACATCTTCTGTTACTTCTCCATTCATAGCTACATTTAAAATATTTAATTTATGATCTCCATTAACCATCAACACTATCTTCTTTGATTCCATTATAGTTCCCAATCCCATAGTGATTGCTTGTTTAGGAGTATCATCTACTGAACCAAAAAATCTTGAATTATCTTCTATAGTTTGTTCATCTAAATTTACTACTCTAGTTCTTGACTTAAATGAAGAACCAGGTTCGTTAAATGCTATATGACCATTACTACCAATACCTAATATACACAAATCAATTCCCATACTTCCAGATATCTTATCTTCAAATGCTGAAGTAGGTCTAAATGGAAAATGGGAATGGTCAGGATAGATATTAGTTTTATCAAATAAATTCTTTTTCATATAACTTTGATAACTTTCTGGATGGTCTACATTCATAAGATAAACATCAAGATTAAATGTTATTACATTACTCCAATCTAATTCTCTTTTAACAAGTTCGTCATACATACCAAGTGGTGTATCACCAGTTGGAAGAGCCAGTTTAGAAAGTGGATGTTTTTTAAGTTGTTTTTTTACTATATCAGCAACAGTAGAACTTAACTCATTATAATTTTTTAATACTTTTACTCTTATCATAACGTAGCCCCTAGCAGAATCGAACTGCTGTTGCCAGGATGAAAACCTGGAGTCCTAACCACTAGACGAAGGGGCCATATAAACGGGGGGCGGGTAGAAAGGAGGAAACACCTCGCCCCCCAGCGCACCATCGTGCGCAAATCAATCATTTAAATAACTTTCCAATTTATCAATGTCTTTAGTATTAATATTCTTATCATCTATAAATAAGTCATACATTGGTTTTCCCATCCGTAATTCGTGGTATTTACATCCCCACTCTGTTAACTGATTTATAGTAAGATGGAACCAATCTGCACCAGTACCTGTTCCTCTAGATGTCCAATACACAATTCTATGTCCTTTTTCATGTAAAGCATTTATTATATCAATGTTCTTCTGAATAGGTTTGGAAGCAGTATAATCTCTATCACTATTTGTTATACAAATTGTTTCATCTATATCTACATATATAATCATGATTTTAATTTCTGTTTCCAAAGTGGTGTATTTAAATCTTTTATTATCACATTATAACGATCTAACGCACCACAACACTTCTTCCAAATAGGTTTAACTGTATGTCTATAATCTGAATTCCTCTCGCAATATTGTTTTACCAACCTACGATCTTCTTTATTTTTTTTCATTAATCCACCCATAGCTTTTTCAGATGGATCATATTCACACACTTTACATTTTGTTGGCTTCTTAACTTTTTCTAATGTCATTTTATCCTAACCTTAAAATTGGATATCTCTCTTCTAACTTACTAAAACTATAACTCATACTGTGAGTAAAAAACAAATCACCTATAATTGTATTTACAAAGAATGGTATTGCTAATGTATAACAACTTACCAAACCTGCAAATGTTAATGGATATCCCATCAACCAAACACCGAAGTTTGTAAGTATAAAAAATAATGTTGAACTCTTTAATATAGTTCCATTACCAATCTTTTTAGAATTTATTCCCATATAAGATATACCCATAAATGATAAATATACAAACGGCATTATCATATGGAATCCCAAAAAGATATCTGTTATAAACATACAAAATAATGGTAGTAAAAATGCCATTCTTTTATCATTAAAACTGTATCCTGCGAATAACGCTATTCCTGTTATTGGAGCAACATTAGGTGGATGTGGTAACAATCTTGTTATTACTACCAATACTATCATTGACAATATTGTTATATTTCTTTTATTCATTTTATTTTAACCCACCCAAAGTAATTATTAATTCCCCATATAGCTAGTAAGAAAAACATACCTACAGGTAACTCTGATGGAATCATTCTTAATATATGTTCTGGTAATGTAACAGCACATAACCACATAACTCCATACCAATACATAACTGGTAATGTAGATTTAAATCTGAGGATTTGTTTCTGTTCAATTTTTTTAGTCCACTTAATACCTCTACGTTTATGTTTCGCTTTAACATTCGGTAGAGATAGTTTTATAAATAAGTCAGTTAGTTTATTTATATATTTCATTTGACCTCCCAAAAATCATTTTCTTTAATTTGTTTTGCTCTCATTCGTTCTGCATATGTCTTACCAGATAACTCATGTAATTTCTTTTCCTCGTCTAAAATATTTCTTTCTGTTTCAAATTTATCTATTCTATCTTGTATCTTCTTAACATATTTTTCTGATATATCTATACCTACATAATCACTACCAAGTAATTTAGCAGCTACCGCAGTTGTACCACTTCCCATATATGGATCTAATACTAATCCTTTTTCTTCATCCAACATTGATAATATAATTCTCAAAGGTATCTCTAACGGAAATGGTGCTGGATGCTCATTATTTCTTTCTGGTGATATTCTCCAAATAGAACTCATCTTAGCGTGTTTTGATTTCATTTCTTCACCAGTAGTTAAAAGTGTAGATGTTGGTTTATACAACCAATATATCCTTTCATCTATTGTATAAAATCTCCAACTTCTCAACTGTCCTGTTATAGACCTATCCCAAATTATTTCCTGTCTTGGTTTCCAACTTGTCTTATCTAACCACTCCATAGGGTGTATCATTACTCCATTAACCCACCTACACCTATGATTATAAAATATAGAACCACCAGGTTTTGTAATTCTATAAATCTCATTCAATACTTCAATCTGTTGTTTCTGATAAACATCTTCTGGTAAATTATCATCAAACGTATCATACTCAATCTTTGGTACAACTTGTCCACCTTTTCCTAATTTATTATATGGTGGTGAAGTTATTGTTAAATCTACAACGCTATTATCAAATGTTTTTAGTACTTCTAATACATCACCTATATATATATTATTTGATTTCATGTTTCTTTTTTAAATTCAAACTCTCCATTATATATTCAGCAAATACTCTATGTCCTATAGGTGATGGATGATATCCCCCTCTACCTTCAAAAATATTATTACTATCTTTCATCCAATCCATTGCAATCTCCCATTTATCACACTCATCTAAAATACATTGTATACTTTCAGTATCTTTATGAAAAAATCCACCCAATCCATTTTTAGGTAATTCTTCCCAATGTGGATTTCCACCAACACTAACAGGTAAAGTATCCCCATATTTATTTTTTAGTAAATTAACTATCTTATCACTACCATGTTTCAGAGTCAATTCATAAAAATACTCAATCATAACTTTATCAACCGTTTTAATATTACCAAAATCTCCACCTAACCACCGAGTAAAATTTCTCCAAACTATAAATTCACAATTTGGATATTGTTCTTGTAATTTATTTAACTTATCACTAAACCAATTTTCATAATTTACAAAATAATCGTAAAATGAATTTCCACGTAACTCTATTAATTCTTCACTATCAGTATTTTCGTGCCCCCAATCTCTACCTGTTTCAGTTAATTGTACAATTATATAAACTTTATCATATGTTTCTGATAAATATTCAATAGAACTTTCTAATCCCATTAAAATACCAACATTAGATTGTCCTGGTACAGCCTTTAACAAATAATCTGTATCCATTATTCTTGAAAAATGACCACCTAAGTTATTATTCATTCTATATGAAAAATTATCATATCTAAATCTTTTTTCTCCTACAGATTTAATAATGGATGCAATACTGTCACCAAAAGTAAAACTTTCCCCAAAAAATGCACTACATACTTTTTTTCCCCTCTCAACCAACACATCAGTATTGGGATGTGTTATTGAACCAGGATCAATTTCTGAGCTTACTGGTGGCCATCTGAAAATTAAATCACTACCATCAATTATGTTAGACTCAGCAACATTCCCCACTTGTGAATGTATATCTGACTCGGTGTCGTAATCCTTCACAAGTTGATTAATATTATATTTCATTATTTACCTTTATATCGTCGGGTAGGCAGGATTTGAACCTGCGACCCCGTGCTCCCAAAGCACGTATGCTACCAAACTGCACCACTACCCGTTATGAGCGGGTAGACGGAATCGAACCGACAGCATCAGCTTGGAAGGCTGAGGTATTACCATTATACGACACCCGCGAGTGCTGGGTCGGATTCGAACCGACGAACAATGGATTTGCAATCCACCCCATTAAACCACTCTGGCACCAGCACGGCCTATAAGCTTAGTGCGGAATGATTCACTCACTTCTGTAATATGTTTACAACTTCTTCTATAAGTATATCCTAAACAATCACAACTATAAAAATTTTTATTAAAAGTTACTGTATAATCTTTTACTTTCCAACTCATAGGTTTAGACTTTTTAATATTTGGTCTAATATCTATCCACTTAATATCTTTAAGTTCTGTTCCTTCTGGTACAGATTTCCAATTAGAACCACTAACTGCATAATTCCCACTATTAGTTTTAATAACAGTGGGGTTTATATAACCTTTAATTTCAATCATTAATAGGTGGTAATGCACCATAAATACCTACTACAGTATTCCGATCCTCATTGGAAAGTGAATCAAACCATTCTTGTGAAGAAAACATATCATCATACATATCCATAATATTCATTGAATCATCTATAACAGGCATTCCATCCACATCCATAGGATAAGTATCTCCTGTTTCAGTATCCAATACTGTTCCAACACTATTTAAATTAACTAATTTCACTCAAAAACTCCTTTATTATTATTTCTACACTATAATATACCACATAAATGCTATATAAGTCAAGCTTTTTCTTTACTTATTTCAGCAAAGTTATTGGTATAGTTTCCCCATTATTCATTAAATAGTAAATACCACTTGGTAAATCTCTTGTATTCCAATGATATCTTTCTGTCAAATATAACTCTTCAATCAATCTTCCTTGTATATTATAAATGCTAACAGGTCCATATCCACTAATAGTCATATAGTCATTTGATGGATTAGGCCAAGCTGTCAAGTGTTCTGGTGCATCTAAATATGTTAGTTGCTCAGTTAATCTCTTAAATGTTTGTCTAGATACTAACTGCTCTAAATATTGAATTGCTTGTTGTCTATTACCACCAAGTATTTCCTGTATCAAATCTATAACATCTAAAACATTTACAATATCATCATCATTGACATCTGAAGATTCATATGAACATACATTAGTATCTATTCCAAGTATTACATCTATTAACATTATTACATCAATTATATTAATAGCATCATCACCATTCAGATTTCCATTATAGAATACTACACTATTACAAACATCACAAGCATCTCCTACACCATCACCATCTACATCTTCTTGGTATGGATTATAAACATCTGGACAATTATCCATCCCATTATAAACACCATCATTATCTGCGTCCATATTCTCTAATGCAGAATTGATTACACTTATAATAGCAGATTGATTAAACCCTGATTGTGAATACAAAACTATTCCTTGATCATCTATAATAACATTATGTGGAATATATCCATTTCCAAACAAACCAAAAATGTAT
>Ga0257111_1000910_pt1 | contig 12094 bp, 12 predicted proteins | sample LP_taG_6_FD_191567 | JGI IMG/M metagenome (GOLD analysis project Ga0257111, IMG submission 191567) | Marine microbial communities from Northeast Subartic Pacific Ocean, Canada - LP_J_2015_P26_500m | ecosystem: Environmental > Aquatic > Marine > Oceanic | place: Canada: Northeast Subartic Pacific... | reverse complement strand
TCTTATTCTTAAAAAACCAGTTATTTTAATCCGCACAAATTCTTATTATGGTAAACCAGATGTTTTAAATTTGAATGGCTGTATTGAAGCAAATTTAGAAAATCTTGAATCTATTTTAAAAAAATTGTTATCTGATAAGAAATATGTAAATGATATTGTGAAATCTGGAAATAATTTTCTTTCTAAATATTTATCCAATACCACAAATTCATCTAAAGAAATTTTGAAATTTTTATCTGAAGAAAAATTTGAAAGTAGATAATTTAAAATTTTAACGTTATTGATCTATATTCTTTGTAACTAGAATAACTTTAAGTCACCCATCCATCTTCAAGTCTTATTTTTCTTCCAGTTTCAGATTTTTTATTTGTATTTTCATACGTTGGGATAATGATTTTATTACCCATTTCTTTGATATCTCCATAAGTTAAAGTGAGTGTGTAGTTTTCTTGAGAAAAATGAAGGCATATTTCATAGACCTTTTTTGGAAGAGACATATTTTCCATACTTTTGATAAAATTTTGATATGTGTTTTTCTTATGATAACGGAAAGTTTTTGGTTTATCTAAGAAGTAATCTGATATCCTGATTTTTTTATCCAATGGTCTATTCTTAAATGCTAAAACATCAAATACCGTTGTTAATTCATTAGTTTTTGAACCATCGAATGGATATATTTTATGATTAATATGTTCTAAAACCGCATCAACATATTTTTCATCAGTACCGCATATTTTCATTATTCGCTCCTTGAGGAATTTATGAAACGCATCTCTAACACCTGGTTCGTGGAGGAGTTTTGCTTGGAATAAAGGATTAAGTTTTACCGAATTACCTATTGCATCTTGAACTTGTTCTTTAGTTATGTTGTTAGGTTTTTCTACTGTGAACTCTGTTTTTGCTTCATGGAGGAAATCTTCAACAAGTTTTCTAAAAGGCATAGGTGCATTTTCATATTGTGCAATTAAATCAAAGATTAAATCAATGAATTCAACATCTCCCAATAAAATCTCTATATCTTTATAAATTTTGGAATCAATTAACCAATTCTCTATAAAGTGGAATAATCTTAATTCCATATGTTCATCTCTTGTCATCACATTTGTTTCTGTAATAATTTCCTCAAATTCCATTGAGTTTATTGGGCCATAACTTCCGGCACACCCATCAATGAATCTCCATTCCCCTTTTAATCCATATTTTTTACGTGAGGCATTTGTAGCCATTTCAGCACCATCAAATAACATAGATGGGAAAAAGTGTAACCCATCAACATTTTGCTTCAATATTTCGCGTACTCCATTGTAAAAACTTTCTTTTGATTCACCTGGCAGTGTATAGATAAGCTCCACAAATGTTGAAACACCTAAAGATTTACCCAAGACGGCAAGTTTATTGAAAGTGTCCAACGAAATATTATCACGTTTAATAATTTTCAGAACTTCTGGATTTTGGGTTTGACGGGAAAGTGAAAAATTAGTCATATCTTTGATCAACTCAGCAATTTTGAGAACAGATTCAGAACTATTTTTTGCAAAATATAGATAAACATTTTCTGGAAAACCTTTTGTATCTTTATATTTTCGCAGTAATTTTGCAATTTCTATATCTCGTGGGAACAGACCAAAATTTGCATCACCAATGTAAAGATAGGGTGTCTTACTGACATTATTTTCAACTATGTATTCTAAATCTGCTACAACACGTTCCATTGAGAAAAGAGATGATTTTGATTTACCCATAGCACCCCAATCACAAAATGTACACAGATAAGGACAACCTCTATTTGTTTCAATAATTGGACAGTAATTAGGATCTGCAAGAAATTCATCTAAAAGTCCAGTTTGATAAGGTGATGGAATATCATCAAGACTATCAATACGTGGCACAGTATCTATTACACATCTATCTGTACTCGGTTCGATGAAACAACATCCAGCAGGCTTAGATAATTTCACTTTGGATGGAACGGATTCATTTTTTAAACAAGCTTCTACTACATTAGCAAATTTTGGTTCACCTTCACCCTCAATGTGAAAATCAATTTGTGGTGTATCCCGCATAAACTGTTCTACCCAATCAAGTTCAGCAAAATTGTAGTTAGGTCCACCCATAATTGTAATACAGTTTGGGTGTAATTCTTTCAAATGTTTTGCAAACTTTAATGTTAGATTTCTATTCCAAATATAATTAGTAAATCCTACTATACTTGGTTTTTCATTTGTAATTGCATCCAAAAATTTTTCTGGGTCTTTAAATATTCTAATATCAAAAATGTCTGGAAAACGTTTTTGAACATAAGCAGCCATATAAGATACATTTAGAGGAAAAGGGATTACTGTCCATTCTTTACCTTTGTTAATATAACTAAGATCAGCAAGGAATAACTTGGGTTTGGCTTTAACACTCATTTTTATATAATTTTCTATTGAGATTTACTATAAAAATGAAATGATCAAAAAATTAGATCATTCCCAAAATCTATTTTTTCATATATAGAAAAGATAAGTTCTACATTAGTCTAAAATACGTTCAATAATAATACAAATATGAAATAAATGATTACCTGTATTATTCAAGCACGAATGGGGTCTATTCGATTACCTGGGAAAACAATGGAGAGAATTACTAAGGATAAAAGAGTTATAGATTTTGTAGTTGAACAATTAAAATTTTCTAAGATAATTGAAAAAATTATTGTAGCAATACCTGATTCGATTGAAGATGATGTAACTTATAATCATCTACTATCTAAAAAAATTCAAACATATAGAGGTTCATTAAAAAATGTTTTAGACAGATATTATCAATGTGCTAAAAATGCATCCAGTTCTGTTATTGTTAGAGTGACTGCTGATTGCCCACTTATTGATCCAGAAATTGTTGATAAAGTAATAACGAAATTTATTAAAAATAAGTTTGATTATGTTTCAAATACACACCCTAGAACATTTCCCTATGGAACTGAAACTGAAGTATTTTCATTTAACGCATTAGAGAAAGCATGGAATGAAACTAGTAATGATTTTGATAGAGAACATGTCACTCCGTATTTTTACAAAAACCCAAATAAATTTAGTATCGGTAATGTAATTCAAGAAAAAAATCAATCAAATTATAGATGGACAATAGATTATAACGAAGATTTGGAACTTGTCAAATATATTGCAAATAATATTATAAAAAAACCAATTTTAACAAGTGATATCATAAATTTAATAATTAAAAATCCAAATCTATTAAAAATAAATGAAAGTCATAACTAAGTATATTCGGAGAATTAGATATTGAAAACAATAAAAATAGATAATTATAAAATAGGAAATAATTACCCGCCATTTATTATTGCTGAGGCAGGATTGAATCATAATGGAGATATTGATAAAGCTTTGAAAATGATTGATATTGCAAAAGCATCTGGTTCAACCGCAATTAAATTTCAAACATTTAAAGCTGAAGAACTTGTTGCGGATCCAAATTTAAATTATACATATACAAGTCAAGGAAAACAAGTTACAGAATCAATGCTAGAAATGTTCAAAAGACATGAATTCTCTCGAGAACAATGGCTTAAGATTAAACAAAAATGTGATCAAGAAAAAATTATTTTTTTATCATCACCATCAACAAAATCTGATTTAGAATTATTGATAGGAATGGGGATTAAAGCTATTAAGATAGGGTCAGATGATTTTACAAATATTCCATTAATAAGAGAATATTCAACTACAGGGTTACCATTAATTTTATCATGTGGCATGTCAGATTTAATGGAAATTAAAGAAACAATTAACGCTATAAATAAATTTGAAAATTATCCAATTATTTTATTATTATGTACTTCAGAGTATCCTACACCACCTGAGAATGTAAATTTATTAAAATTTAACACATTGAAAAATGAGTTAAAAATCCCGTTGGGATTTTCAGATCATACTCAAGGAAATTTAGCATCATCATTGGCTGTTTCATTTGGTGCATGTGTTTTTGAAAAGCATTTTACGTTAGATCATAATTTACCTGGACCAGATCACTGGTTTTCTGAAGATCCAGAGGGATTAAAGAATTGGATTGATGGTATAAAAAAATCATTTTTGATGATGGGAAATAGCATTATAAAACCAACAAAGGCTGAAGAAAAAATGAAAAAAATAGCTAGAAAAAGTTTAGTTGTATTAACAGATATTAAAAAAAATGAAAGTTTGGACTACTCCAAAATAGGCATTAAACGTCCTGGAAATGGTTTACCACCAAAAATGTTAGATAAAATTATTGGAAAAAAAACAACAAGAGATTTAATAAAAAATGAATTACTCAAAATAGATGATTATGAATAATGGATGATAAAGAATTTCAAGAATTATTTGAAAAATTTACGGATTTTGAAAAAAATAATTTCCATCCATTTGTAAAAATTGCTGGTAAACCTAAAATTGGGAAAAATGTAAGTATAGGATTTTTTTCAGAAATAAATGCAAAAAACTCAAGAATTGAAATTGGAGATGATTGTGATATTGCTTCTTTTGTATCGATAAATTCTGCAGATTCACATAAAAAATGTTTAGGGGTTGATCATGAAATTGAACGTAAAGATATAATTTTAGAAAATAATGTCTTTGTTGGCTCACATTCTTTAATTAAAGGGGGTGCAGAAATTGGACATCATTCAATTATTGCTGCAGGAACTATTGTAGATAGTGCTAAAATTCCTCCTTTCTCATTGATAAGTGGAAATCCTATGATAATTAAAAAAGGATACTATGAGCGTAGCACAAAAACATAGATCAATCTAAAGAAAGAATTAATAGAATTATCAAAAGTAATAGTATGATGAATGTCCTAATAGTAGTTGCTCATCCTGATGATGAAGTTTTAGGAATGGGTGGTACAATCTCTAAACATACAATGAATCGGGATAAAGTTTCTATTGTATATCTTACAGCAGGAATTACATCAAGACGAAATCCTGGATATTCTAGTAGAGCAATATATGATATCAATAATAAAGATAAAAAATTAATGGATAAAGAAATTGAAAAATTAAAATTAGATTCATTAAAATCAAATAAAATTTTAGGGATCCATAACTCTACTTTTTATAATTTACCTGATAATGAGCTAGATTCTATTCCACGATTAAAAATAATTAAAATAATCGAAAAGGAGATTGAAAAATCTAAACCTGATATTGTGTACACTAATCATTATGGAGATTTGAATATGGATCATAAACTGGTGTATGAATCATGTTTAACTGCATGTAGACCAGTATATTCAAAAAATCCAAAATTATTTGCATTTGGTGTAATTTCATCTACCGAGTGGAATTTTCCTTCATCGTTTAATCCTAATTATTTTGTTAATATTTCAAAAAACATTAAAACAAAAATACGTGCAATGAAAGCCTATTCCAACGAACTAAAAAAATTTCCTCATCCCAGATCAATTGAAAATATTGAAATCACAGCTAAAAAATGGGGTACGGTTTGTGGTAAAAATTATGCAGAAGCCTTTGAAATAATTAGAATGATTGATGAATAAAATTTAGTAGTTTTTAGAATTTTTTAAAATATTAACTGAGTTAGGACCCTCATGAAATAATAAATCAATTATTGACATATTTGGTATAAATTTTGGATATTTTTGAATATATTTTGGATGTTCAAATTTTTCAAAAATTATTTGAATTTTTTCATTCTCAAAAATATTCATATCAAGATAATTTTTACCAAATTCTCCTGATAGATATGTATCTGCATGAAGAGTTTTACAAATATCTAAGAGTTTGTTTGATCCCGTAGAATCAATATGTAAATCTGACGAAAAAATTAGTCTAGTCTTAATTTGCAAGACAGAAATAAAATAATTAATCAATGATATATTTAGATCAAGTAATTTTTTACGTGATTCATTTAAAATATACTTGATATCATTCCAATATGTATCAAAAAAAGGAGAATGTTCATAGTTAAATTTTATTGCAGATTTATGTTTACTTACCCAATTTTTAGAATAATCAATTTCAACTTCATTAAGTAATTTTCCAGATTTATTCAAAATAGGAACAGTCAACCACATTGAACTCTCAGGCGTTCTTATCTTATTTCGATTATCCCAATCTGTCCTAGAATATTGAACATCATCTAAAAAAACAAAGGCATCAACAGATTCAATTTTCTTAAAAAATCCAATATATGGGATATATCCTGGCTGTCTAATCGCAATTATTTTCATAATGATTAATTCGAAAATTTATTCACTATTTTTATTATATGATCTATGTTTGATTCAGTTAAATTTGGATGTGTGGGTAATGAGACAATCTCTTTGGAAATATTCTCTGTAATTGGTAAAGAATTTTTTGATTTATAAAAACTGAAAGTATGAATGGGTTTGTAATGAATTCCTGTTTCAATTCCTTTTTTTAATAATTGTTCTCTAAATTTTTTTCTATTCTTAACCCTAATCCAATAAAAATGATATGAACAGTTATTATCAAATGGCATTTTATCTCCCAATGAAATTTCATTAAAATATCTTTGAGTAGTTTTTCTTCTTTGTTTATTTAATTCATCTAATTTTTTTAATTGTTCTAAACCAATTGCAGCAGAAAATTCATTCATATAATAATTCCATCCAATTTGTTTTACATCATAATCTGTTCCTTTTCTATTAGTAATTCCACACCATCTTTTTTCTTTTAGATCTTTGGTAATTTTTTCAGAATTTTTTGTATTAATTGTAACTATACCACCAGTTGGCATTGCTAAATTTTTTACTGGATGAAAACTAAAACAGACTAAATCTCCGTGGCTACCAATTTTTTTATGATTGTAAGTAGTACCTACTGCATGTGCTGCATCTTCAATTAGATGAAGTTTATTTTCAGTTGCAATTTCTTTGATTTTTTGTATATTTGCAGGCATACCTGCAAAATGAACTGGCAGAATCATGATCGATTTTTTAGATATTGATTTTTTTATTTGAATTGGATCTATGCATAATGTTTTTGGATCAACATCTACAAAGACTGGTATTCCTCCATTAAGGGTTATAGCATGTGCAGTAGAAATAAATGAAAGAGAAGGTAAAATAACTTCTTTATTTTTTATGTCAAAAACAGATAATGCTAAGTTTAGAGCAGCAGTACCGCTATTCACTGCAACACTGTTTTTTGTTTTAGTGTACTTAGAAAACATTGTTTCAAATTTTTTTACATTTTCAATACCCGAACCTGATGCCCAAAAACCACTTTTCATTATTCGTTTTACTGCAAGTTCTTCCTCTTTGCCAATTTTTGGATCAAAAAGTTTCATTTTATTTACCATTTCTTCTCATTCAATTTTCATTTTAAAAACATTTCATCCTCTTTTAATTATTTAAAATTATTCCACTGCCTACATTTGATTCATAAATTTGATCAATATTTCTATAGCAAATCAGATTTTGACAAAATATCCTTTAGTTCATTGATTGAAATTTTTTCAACTAGATTAGATGAATATGGTTCTTTCAAAGTGGTTCTTTTAAATCCAGGATATTGTTTACTTATTTCTTGATCGGAAATTTCTCTTTGCGGAATTACATACTTTGATTCTGATTCAAGAGTGGTCCTTATTTCATCAATGTTAATAAGCGTCTCATGAAATTTTTCACCTTGTCTAACTGGAATTTTTTGTTCACCAGTATTATTTATCAATTCTTGTAATGCAGTTTTTACATCATCAATTTTGTATGCACGCAATTTAGGAATAAAAACTTCTGAACCTTTACCTGATACTGTAGAATCTAAAATAAAATCTAGAGCTTCATCCATAGTTATACTAAACCTAGTCATATTTGGATCAGTGATTGTAATTTTTTGATTTGATTTTATTTGTTGGATAAATTTTGGAATTACTGAACCACTACTTCCTAATACATTTCCATATCGTAGAGAAATAAATTTTGTTTTATGTTTATCTTTATCTAAATAATTACTAGCTGTTGTGAATAATTTTTCCATTAATAGTTTTGTAGCACCATAAGTGTTTAAAGGTGAAACAGCTTTATCTGTTCCCACCCCAATCACTGTATCAACATTTTCAGATAGACACGATTCAATCACATTTCTAGACCCAATTACATTAGTATTAATTGCCTCAAATGGATTATATTCAATAATTGGTACATGTTTCAGTGCAGCAGCATGAAATACTATATCTATTCCTTCTAACGCTCTTCGAAGGCGCGGTAAATCTCTAACATCACCAATTAAAAATCTAAGACGGCTGTCATTAAATTCAGATTGCATAGTAACTTGTTTATTCTCATTTCTACTGAAAATTCTAATAACATCAACTTTCTCATCTAGAAGTCGTTTTGTAAGCGCTCTTCCTAATGAACCAGTACCACCAGTTATTAGAATTTTTTTGTTCTCCAGCATAATGATTTGCAAATTTGATGATACAATAACTTTACTTTGAAATCATCATTAGAAGGAAGAGTAACCTTTAATTTCATTCTAACAAAAATCAGCATTATTGAAAAAATTTAAAGAAATAGAGGCTACTCGGAAAAAATATCATAAAGATCCTACTTTGAATTCCGTACATAGGTCATCTTTAATGGTTCCTGAATTAGATGACTGTATTGCTGAAATAAGCTTCCTTAATCATTTTCTTATCAAGCGAAATCATAAAAAAATTGCATGTATTATAACAGCCATCGGGAAAGATGGCAAGAAAATTGAATCTAGATTACATCATATTGATCAGCCAAAAGTGTATGTATTCACTTTGACTGGAACTGTGGAAAAGTCAGTATCTAATTATATGATTGAGTTCTTTTCACCAGATAATTTATTCATACCATTTCCTGCAGTTATGATAAATCATAGAAATGACAAGTTTTTGAATCAAGTTCATGCATTTAATAGAGTTTTGAACGACATTTTTGAAAATGATGATATAAACAAAAATCATGTGAAAGAATCTTCAATAGATTTAATCTTGAATGATAATACTGATACATGCCTACTTTTTACTGCTGGCCCAATAGATTGCAAAGGCTCACTGGAAATTGAAATTGGGACTCCATCTAAGACGTATAGAACTGTAGAATCATTAAATGTTCCAAGATTTGGCTGCAAAAAAATTAGTTTACGTGAAAGTTTTAATGAATTACAAGATGGAGTTAAAGGAATAATTAAAGCAAAGCAACCAAACCAATTACTTTTCTATGGACGTTTAATATCAGGTCAGTGGCGTAGTGATAAAACCTTTAGTGCAAATCACAGTTACTATGATTCATCAACCACTGAAGAATATTGGGATAATACTGAACCATCAGAGGGACAATATCCATTTTTTCCTAAGTTTAAAAGTAGAATTAAAATTTATCCTATTGCATCTCCTTCAGAACTTGAAATAATTCTATATGCTAATTCAAATCAAGGCAAAGAGATTTTTTCACAAAAAGTTGGCAAGATCACTAGTCCAAGTAATGAATTTATTGATGTAGATATTAATGCAATTTTTGAAAACGCGGAAGTAGATATTTCAACAATCTCATCTTTTGGTGTCAGAGCATCTGCATTCAATGATAGTAAAATTCCTACTCGTATAGGTCATCAATTAATTTATGGTGCAGGTGGTCTGGACACATCTATTAACATTTTATTAGAAAATCCAAACTATTTCATTCCGGAGGGAAAAAAAAGTATGAAGTGGGGACAGATTATAGTTGGTGGTGGATTTGATTCATTTTTTGGAATAACCGCTGACTCGAAAGAAAATAAGGAAATTACAAAACATGAAGCAAATATAACATTTTATGATAAAAATGGCAAACTCGAGGAAAGAAAAGTTGACATACCAAATGGTACATCCCTAAAATTTGAAGCTTCGAAAGAATTTAAAGAATTTACAGATTATGAAAAACCTCAGTATATCTGGTGTAGTATAGAAAGTGAAAAACATGGATTGAACTTTTTTGCATGTACATACAATACCCAAACTAAACATTGTTCTGGGGATCATGGGTTCTAAAATTTTACACTTAATTTTTTCTTCTAATTATTTTTAGTTTTCAAATCTTCTAATGTTTTTTTGAATGTCTTCAACCAACTTCCGTTACTAAACACACCAAACTTCCAAGTCTTTTCACCATCTTCCATTTTTGCGGTGAAACAAACTTTTTTCATTAATAATCCTTCTTTCCAAACTTTTGTTATATTTTCTAATGGTACATCCAATACAGTATCTCCCATAGTTGCTGAAAAATCCATAACCCTACTTTGCTTTTTATCAAAGGCAGCACGCTTGTTTGTAAGAGTTAAAATTCCAATACCAATTGTATCTTCATTACAGTCTTCTTGCCTAATTCTATGTTCATCCGGATCCATGATAGATTTTAATCTGTTAACCATAGAATATAATATTAATGAAATTAATTAGGAAGGGTGCTGAGGGAGACCTTTTTTTTACTATATGGAATGGTCAAGAATCTGTTTTAAAATCGAGAAAGAAGAAGGATTATAGAGATTCATCTCTTGATAATCGTCTTCGAAAACAAAGAACCGTTAGAGAATCGGAAATCATACATGAAGTAAAAAAATTTGGAATTCATGCACCATTAATCTATTTCGTTGATATCAAAAATTGTAATATCATAATGCAAAAAATAAATGGTGTTTTGGCATATGACTTATCCAATTCCAAGTTGGTAAATGCATGTAAAAAAATTGGTAAATTGGTTGGTATTATGCATAAAAATGGAATAATGCATGGCGATCTAACTACTTCCAATTTTATACAATCAAAGGATCAAATCTTCATAATAGACTTTGGTCTAGCAAGTAGAACTTTCAAATCAGATGATCATGCAGTTGATTTAAGACTATTCAAAGAAATTCTTAACAGTGCACATGCTGAAATTTTCGAAAAGGCATGGTCTAATTTCTTGTCTGGTTACAGGTTATCAGTAGGTAGTGAGCGTTTTGCCAAAATTACAAATAAAGTTATGATAATTGAAAGTCGTGGAAGATATGCCAAAGTCGTATGATGTTCTTTTTGCTTCATCAAATGAGCACAAATATGAAGAAGCAGAAAAAATTCTAGCAGAATTTGGAATAGAATTGGAATTTTTCAAAACAGACTTGATAGAAATTCAAGATGATTCGTTATCGAAAATAGCGCTGCAGAAGGCATTGAATGCATATGAAAAATGCAAAAAACCGGTTATAATTGAGGATGATGGTCTATTCATTGACTCGTTATCTGGTTTTCCAGGTCCATATTCATCTTATATTTTCAACACAATTGGAAATAATGGAATTTTAAAGCTGATAGGAGATAATAGAGATGCACAATTTGTAGCAATAATTGCTTTCTGTGATTCTAGTAACGAACCAACATTGTTTGAATCTAGTGTGGCAGGAAAAATTTCGAAAAATATTCAAGATGGAGGTTGGGGTTATGATCCAATCTTCATTCCTGAAAAACAAAACAAGACTTATGCAGAATTAGCTGATAAAAATAATCTTTCTCATAGGTATGAATCTTTGAAAAAATTTGCTAGTTGGTTTAACAGTAACTAGGAATTAAACGATCTACGAATCGTTTTTTATTTTGTAATATTACTATTCTTGATATTTCACTTTCATCCATAACTGTAAAGGCATTACTTTCTTGAACTAGTTTATTTGCAAAAGATCTAACTTCATCCATTTCAAGCATATCTGAATATTCTAGTCTGTTGATTGATCGTCCAATATGCATGTATGATTTTATCTCAATAAAATGTGCATTTGATTGTTGGAGTAAAGATGCAAATGCTGGAATCATTTCTTCACTGTTATTATATCCCCTTATCAAAGTAATTCGAAGAACCGTTCTGGTATCAAGAGTCGATAACATCTTTAGAGTTCTATTCCATCTTTCCCATGAATCATCATATCTGGGTCTGTTAATTTTCAAAAATGACTGGTAATCTGCAGCATTGGTTGAAAGATAAAGCTGGGTTGGCAGAGCGTTTTCATCCTGCAGTTTCTGTATCATATCTGGTTCCTGACCATTTGTGACCAAAAAAATTGATTTTGTTGCTTCAAGGTATT
>Ga0257111_1000908_pt1 | contig 12100 bp, 14 predicted proteins | sample LP_taG_6_FD_191567 | JGI IMG/M metagenome (GOLD analysis project Ga0257111, IMG submission 191567) | Marine microbial communities from Northeast Subartic Pacific Ocean, Canada - LP_J_2015_P26_500m | ecosystem: Environmental > Aquatic > Marine > Oceanic | place: Canada: Northeast Subartic Pacific... | reverse complement strand
CCTTTAAGTAATTTTAAACAATTAGAAACAATAGAAAAAAATATTAAACTTACTGTTGACCAAGGCGGTAAAATCAAATGTGGTGGCAAAAGACATTCTTTTTCAAATAAAGGATATTACTTTCCACCAACAATTATTGAATGTGATAATCATAATCTACCAACTGCTGAAAATGAATTATTTGGTCCTGTTTTATCTGTAATGAAATTCAACTCAGAAGACGAAGTTATAAAAAAAATGAATGATAACCAATATGGATTATCTTCTGGCATATACACTAAAGATTTGGCTAGAGGATTAAGAGTTTCAAAAGCAATACGTGCTGGGATTACTTTTGTAAATACCTATAGGTTAATTTCTCCATCTGCCCCTTTTGGAGGAATTAAAGATAGTGGTTACGGTAAAGAAGCGGGAATAGATTCTATTAAAGATTATACAAGAGTAAAAACTACATGGTTCTATACTTCTGATGAACCAACTCTTGATCCTTTTTCAATGAGATAATTTTGTCTACCAAGCATACAGTTTTAATTTTATTTGTAATGTTTTTGTTAGGTAGTGCCTACCCTACTGCAAAGCTTGGTCTTAACGCCTCTATTCCTCCAATATTATTTGGCGCAATAAGAATGGCCATTGTTTTTATTTTTTTAATACCCTTTTGCAAGATAGAACTTCCAAACAAAAAATATTTACTACCATTGCTAGGTTTTTCTTTATGCATGGGAGTAGGGGTAAATTTATTTTTATATTTGTCTGTAAATGTAGCAACTATTTTATCACCTATAGTTATAGGAGCTCAATTATCAATTCCTTTAGCTATTATTTGTAGTTCAATATTTATTGGAGAATCCATCAGTTATAAAAAATGGATACTAATAATTATATCTTTTATTGGAATAATATTAATTGGTTTTGATCCAAAAATTGTAGATGAAATATTAGGAATACTATTAATATGTTGTATGGCTTTTTTCTATGCATTGGCACAAGTATTTTCAAGATATCTCAAAGAAGTGAACGTTAAATTTACAAATGCTTTTATGGGATTGGTTGGGTGTATAGTTTTATTAATTTTGTCTATTTTTTTTGAAGGAAATACGGTTTTTCATTTAAAGAATATTAATATAGATGCTTGGTTAATGGCTTTGCATCATGGAGTTCTTTGTTCTTTAATGGGACACATGTCAATGTTCTACCTGTATAAATTTTATCCTGTTGGGCAAGTTCTTCCTTTTTATGCCCTGTTTCCTATTTTTGGAATTATATTAAGTTTTTTTATATTCGGTGAAATACCAACACTTATTGTGATTATTGGTGGAATTATTGTAATAACTTCAGTCTTTTTGCTCCAAAAAACAAGATAATTTACTTATTGAAAAAATACACCAATAAGCTTTAATTTATTTTTTATAAATTGTTAACAATTAATGAGGGAATAATGAAAAAACTATTTATTGCTGCATTTATATTTGCTTCGACTTTTACGGCAAATTCTTTTGCAGAAATTAAGATGGGGATTATTTTAGGATTTACTGGTCCTATTGAATCTCTTACACCTGCTATGGCAGCTTCAGCGGAGCTTGCTTTTAAAGAAGCTTCTGATTCAGGTTCGCTATTAGGTGGAGAAACAATCACTGCTGTTAGAGCAGACTCGACTTGTATTGACTCAGCTGCAGCTCAATCAGCAGCAGAAGGTCTTATTTCACAAGGTATAGCTGCAATTATGGGAGCTGACTGTTCAGGTGTAACTGGTGCTATCGCAACAAACGTTGCAGTACCTAATGGAGTTGTAATGATTTCACCATCAGCAACATCTCCTGGTTTAACTGACTTAGCTGACAACGGTTTCTTTTTTAGAACAGCACCATCAGACGCAAGAGGTGGTCAAATTCTAGCAGATATCACTAAAGATAGAGGAATTACGAGCGTTGCTATTACTTACACTAACAACGACTACGGAAAAGGTTTAGCAGATGTTTACGAAGCTGCTTGTAAAGCTCATGGTATTTCTGTAACAACTGTTGCAGCCCATGAAGATGGAAAAGCTGACTACTCATCAGAAGTTGCTACACTTGCTGCGGCAGGTGGTGACGCGGTTGCAGTAATCGGTTATCTTGACCAAGGTGGTAAAGGAATTATCCAAGGTTCTTTGGACTCTGGTGCATTTGATACTTTTATTTTATCAGATGGTATGATCGGAGACTCTTTAACTGACGCATTTGGAAAAAGCTTAAGCAAATCTTTTGGTTCTCTACCAGGTTCAACTGGAAAAGGAGCTGGAGTATTTACTAAAGTTGCAAGCGCAGCTGGTATAGATTCTTCTGGACCTTACACTGGAGAATCATACGATGCAGCGGCTTTAATCGTTCTTGCTATGCAAGCTGCAGGTTCTGCAGACAGAAAAGGCATTGCTGACAATGTAATGGCTGTTGCAAATGCTCCTGGTAAGAAAATTTATCCAGGACAACTTAAAAAAGCTTTAGATTTACTAGCGAAAGGTAAAGCAGTTGACTACGAAGGTGCAACTGGAGTTACTTTTACTGACGTTGGTGAAGCTTTTGGTTCTTTCTTAGAAAAAGAAGTCAAAGGTGGAAAATTTAAAACTAAAAAACAAAGATAATATCTAAATTTATAAACCTCAGCGGCAAAAGCTGCTGAGGTTTTTTTATTTTCTGCTTAAAAATTCTGCTCTAAAAGTAGAAATAACAATCAAAAATAAAAATGGAATACAAAATAAATTCATAAACTTCCAACTGGTTAAACTGAATAATACACCTGCAGACAAGCTTCCTAATGCCATTGTAGAAAATACTATTAAATCATTAAATCCTTGAGCCTTAAATTTTTCTTCTTCTTTATAACATGTAACTAACAAGCTAGTTCCCGAAATAAATAAAAAATTCCAACCTAAGCCCAAAAAAATTAAAGCAAACAAATAATTGTTAAATGTTTGCTCAAATAAACTCATAATTATAGTTATGCCGAAAAATAAAACTCCAACATACATAATGTTACTGTGGCCATACTTTTTGATTAAATGTCCCGTAATTAAAGAAGGAAGAAACATGGCAACAACATGAAGTTGAAGAACCAAGCCAGTTTTGTGTAAACTAATTTTTTCCATTATATGCATGCTCATAGGTGTTGAGGTCATTAAGAACGACATGACAGCATAAGCAAATGCAGCAGCAATTATTGCTTGAAAAAATCTCGGATGCGAAATTAGTTCAAAATAACTTCTGCCAGTATGATTTTTACCAACTTCTAATTTGCTTATATTTTTATTTTCATAAAAAGATAAAAAAATCGTTGGCATAAAAGTAAAAATTGCAAGCATGAGATAAGATCCAACATATTGAAAGTCACTAAAAAGATTCTTTGTATAATTTGCTGAACTTATGCCTAAAAAAGCAGAAACAATACCAGCCAACATAATTATAGAGATGGCTTTAGTAGCTTTATCTTTTTCAACACTTTCCACAGCTGCAAAACGATATTGATGGGTAAATGCCATACCTGTACCAAGAATAAAATTTGCTATACAAAATAAAATAAAATTTTGATCATTTATGGCATAAGCAGCTAATAAACATGTTATTGAACTTGCTAAAGATCCTAAAATAAAACCTAACTTACGACCTATCTTGCTCATAATTTTTGATGCAAAGGCAGCAAATACTGCAGTACCAACAACTGTTAATGCTGTAGGTAATGTTGCTAGTGACTTTATAGAAGCAATTTGTGATCCAATAATTCCACTTAAAAATACCGTGATAGTAGCAGCTGTAAATCCAAAAACTTGACTGATGGTTAATAAACTAAGATTTTTATTCATTTTTTAAATGAAAACTAAAATATGTATTTGTCCGCAAGATAAAAAATAAGTCCGAGCGCTATTCCAAGTAAAATGTAGTACATTAAATCTCTTTTTTAATAAGAGAATATATGTCGCTTTTATTTGTGACTCCTATTTCTTTTGCAACCTCTTTACTGTTTTTGTAAACAATAATTGTTGCCCAATAGTCTACATTCAACAATTTTGCAATATCCTTATGTTTAGTCTGCTCATAACTTAAAAATATAACATCAGGAAAATCTTTTTGGGCTTCATTGAGTATCTTTGTTTGTCTAGCACATGTGCCACAAAATTTGTTCCAAGAATTGATAACAATTGTTTTACCAGTTTTTTGAGCTTCATTAAACGCCTCTACGGTAAAAGTAGTTTTTTTTTCAATAGCAAATGATTGAGATGAAAACAAAACAAAAAATAGAATTAAAAAATTTTTAAACATAATTACTGCTTTATAATTTTTTCAGGCAATATTCCTCTGGGTTTATACCTCATAATTAGTAAAAGTCCTACACCCATCATTAAGAATCTGAAATATGGAACACTTTCTATTAAATGAAGTTTAAAAGCATTTGTTTCAGCAAGACCAGAAGTAAAAAAATTAATTAGAAATAGAGCAATTGGCGCTGCTTCAATCCATAAAAACCAAACGGCAAAACCGCCTAGAACAGCTCCAAAATTATTTCCACTTCCACCAATTATAACCATAACCCATATCAAGAATGTGTATCTCATAGGTCGATAACTTCCTGGAGTAAATAATCCATCATGCGTAACCATCATAGCTCCAGCAATTCCAACTATTGCAGATCCTAAAATAAAAATTAGCAAATGTTGTTTAACAACATTTTTTCCCATTGCATTCGCTGCTTCTTCATTATCTCTTATGGCTCTCATCATTCTTCCCCAAGGAGAATAAAGTGCTTTTTGAGTAACAACTAATAAAATTACTACTACAATTATAAAAAGTCCTGAGTAACAAAGTTTTACAAATACAGATGATGACTCGATTACAAATTGAGCAAGTGCTGCTTTTTTTTCTGCTGTTGTAGAAATTAAATCTAAAGCTCTACTGTTCCATTTTGCAACTAAATCGATAAACCATTGTTCGCTTTGAAGATTAACTTCGTACGGAACTGGTCTTTTTAACCCAATTACATTTTTAACTCCTCTTGCTAACCAATCTTCATGTTTAATAACAGCTATTACAATTTCAGAAATAAGCAAAGTTGCTATAGCTAAATAATCTGCTCTAAGTCCTAGTGCAATTTTGCCAATAATATATGCTAAGCCTGCAGCAAAAAACCCACCTACAATCCATGAAAATATAATTGGTAATCCTAAACCTCCTAGAAAACCAGTCTTAGCAGGCTCCACTGCTTCAATAGAATGAATAGCTGGACCAGAAACTATTCTTAAAATAATTAAACCAACAACAATAATTGATGCTATGTAAATATTTTTCCTTTTTGATTTTTGAAAATTTTTTAGAACATAACGAACACTAAATACAATTAAAACAATTACACCAAGACAAAGCAGCATGCTCAGCCCACCTACTTGCCAAGCTTCTCTAACGGGTGGAACTGAAACTAAAACAGCTGCTAGTCCGCCAAGGGCGGTGTAGCCCATAATTCCAAAATTAATTAAACCTGCATAACCCCACTGAATATTTGCGCCCATAGCCATTACCGCAGAAATTAAACATAAATTAAGTATAGAAAATGCTATGTTCCACGACTGAAAAATTCCTACCAATATGATAAGGCCAATCATGATTGCATAAGCAGTTACTACATTTGCATATTGCCTCATAGGACTTTTCCTTTGAAAATACCCGAAGGTCTAAATAATAAAACAATTACTAAAATTGAAAAAGAAACTGCAAATTTATAATCAGTAGACAATAATTGAATTAACGAATTGGGCTCCATGCTCTCTGGAAGAACGTACATAAAAAACTTTTTATAAGCGTAAGTTATAAATATTTCTGAAAAAGCTATTACATAACCGCCTAAAAAAGCACCAAAAGGATTTCCAATACCCCCTACAATGGCTGCCGCAAATATTGGCAACATATTATTAAAAAAAGTAAATGGTTTGAAACTCTTATCCAAACCATACAAAACACCCCCAATAGTTGCTAAAATTCCAGCTATCATCCAAGTAATCATTACTACTCGTTTTGGATCAATTCCGGATAACAAAGCTAAATCTTCATTGTCAGAATAAGCACGCATACTTTTTCCAGTTTTTGTCTTGTTTAAAAACCAAAATAATATTGAGACAATAATTAGCGTAACAATTACTGTTAGTACTTGAGTTGACTTTATTGATAATCCTTCATTTAGACCTGTCATTTCTTTAAATTCATTGGCTTTCAAAATAAATCTTTCACCATCAAAAAATCTTCTATCATAAGGACCAATAATTATTCTAACAATTGCTTGAGTTACAAACATTACGCCAATACTAACCATGGCTAACATTACTGGTGGACTTTTTTTCATTCGATAATAACTAAAAACAAACTTGTCGATTGTCAGCATGTATAAAATCATCATAACAATAGCAAAAGGAATGGTAAGTAAGGCTGTTGGCAATACTCCTAAACTTATTCCAAGTGATTGAAAATACCACGTAAGCAAAACTGCAAACATTGTACCAAAAGACATCATGTCTCCTGTTGCAAAGTTTGCAAATCTTAAAATTCCATAAATTATAGTTACAAAAATAGCACCAAGAGCTAGTTGTGAGCCATAAGATAAAGCTGGAACAATAATATAATTTAATAACAATATTATCGCATTTACAAAATCCATATTATCCGCCTAAAAAAGAGCTTCTTACTCTTGGGTCGTTTAATAATTCTTTTCCAGTTCCTGAATATCTATTTTCTCCAGTTACTAAAACATAACCTCGATCAGAAATACTAAGCGCTTGCTTAGCATTTTGTTCCACCATTAAGATTGCAACATTTGTTTGTTTCACTTTTATTATGTGATCAAATAATTCATCCATCACTATTGGAGAAACTCCTGCTGTTGGCTCATCTAACATTAAAACTGATGGTTTGATCATTAGTGCTCTTCCTAAAGCTACTTGTTGTCTTTGCCCACCAGATAATTCTCCAACGAGTTGTGATTGTTTTTCCTTTAAGATAGGAAATAATTCATAAATTTCTTCAATAACTTTATCTAAATTATCTTTTCTTAAAAAAGCCCCCATCTCTAAGTTTTCTCTAACACTTAATCCAGTAAAAACATTTCTTGTTTGCGGAACAAAAGAAATACCTTGTCTAACTCTATCCTGAGGGGATAAATTTGAAATATCTTTTCCATCAATTGTAACTGTTCCAGATTTAAGATTAAGCAAACCAAGCATTGCTTTCATAGCTGTTGATTTTCCGGCTCCATTAGGTCCTAAAATTGCAACAATCTCTCCTTTGTCAACATTAACAGAACATGAGGTTATTATGTCAGGACCCGCTCCATATCCTCCTGTCATTTCTTTACCTTCAAAAAAAGCCATTAGCTATTTTCTCCTTTAACTTTTGATCCTCGTCCTAAATAACTTTCAATAACTTTTTCATTTTTTTTTACTTCCTCTGAAGTTCCTTCAAACAAAACTGAACCTTCTGCCATTACAATAACTGGATTACATAAACGGCTAATAAAATCCATATCGTGTTCAATCATACAAAACGTATAACCTTTTTCCTTATTTAATCTTTGAATCGAAGTTCCAATATCTTTTAATAATGTTCGGTTTACTCCTGCACCTACCTCATCTAATAAAACTAATTTTGCATCTACCATCATGGTTCTTCCGAGTTCTAAAAGTTTTTTTTGTCCACCTGATAGATTTCCTGCTAATTCATTTGCTAGATGTTTAAGATTTAAAAAATCAATTACTTCATAAGCTTTTCTTCTAACTTGTTCTTCTTCTTTTTTTACTAAACCTGGTTTTAATAAAGCATTAACAAGGTTTTCTCCTGATTGACTGCCAGGAACCATCATTAAATTTTCAAGTACGGTTAAATTTGTAAATTCATGAGCAATTTGAAAAGTTCTAAGCAAGCCTTTTGAAAACAATTCATAAGCAGGAACATCGGTTATATCTTCATTATTAAATAAAACAGTTCCTTTAGAAGTTTTTAAATTACCAGCAATTAAATTAAATAAAGTTGTTTTTCCAGAGCCATTAGGTCCAATAACCCCAGTAATAGAACCTTTTTTTATTTTTATGGAGCAATTAGATACTGCAGCTAAACCGCCAAAATATTTTGAAAGATTATCTATTTGCAGAATATTTGAATCTGACTGCATAGAAAATTATACTTTGTTTAATCTTTTAAGAATACTATTTAATGTTTTTTCAGTAGATCTGTAGAAGCCAGCTTTTCTTAGTTCTTTAACCCCTTGTTCGTTAAGTCCTCTTGGAGTTTGAGATTCTTTTACTAAATGTTTCAAATCTTTTTTAGAATTTACAACTGCATCTTCTGACAACGCTACAAAAAGAGAAGTAACATATTTTTGAGCTTTATCTCTTTTAACGCCACGCTTAACTAACCAATTTGACATTGTGCTCAGTAACTCGTAAAACGGCGCCATCATTCCTGAAGTAGACCAAAAGTTTTTGGAAAGTTTTTCATTTCCAATTTCAACAGTTGTTCCAAGTTTATTGAAAAAGTTTCTAACTTTTTTATTTGGTGGAAAAACTGGAACGGGGCCTTTTCTTAATGAAATTGGTGGTAGTGGAATAGCTCTTACAATTATTGCTTTTACTTTAATAGCTTTTTTAAGTTGAGATAAAGTCATTGTCGAAATAAAGCTAACAATTGTTTGGCTTGATCTAAATTTTAAATTTTTGATAATTTTTTGACCTACAGGTGGAGTAACTGCCAAAAAAACCCAATTGCAAGAACTAGCTATTTCTTGATTATTTTTAGCAATAGAAACTTTTCTAAATTTTTTTTTAAGTTTTTTTGCAACATTTCTGTTTCTAGGAGACAAAAGTATCTTTGTAAAAGCTATCTTTGATTTACATATGCCTGTAACTACAGATGATGCAATTTTGCCGGTTCCTATAAAACCCAAATTCATAATGGATGAACAATATATAAGGTCAGTACTTTTGCAACTCTTTATTGTTTTTTAGATTTAAGATAGTAATCAATGCTAAAAATTTTTGGTTCATTAGCAGCTATAATTAAAAATCCACCAGCTATAGCAAAATCTTTTAAAAAAATTATTAACTCCATTTGATTTTCAAAATTTGTATGAAAAATTAGAGCAACTGTTAAAGTAAACAAAGCCATTATTGATGCTGAAAATCGAGTTTTATATCCAATAATTAACAATATGGGAAATAGGACTTCAAGAATAATGGAAGGAAAGAATAATATTTCAGGTACACCATAATCTTCCATATACATAGTAGTTTCTTCTTGAAAAAAAAACTTTCTAACCCCTTCTATTAAAAATAAACTTGAAAGGAGAATTCGTCCAATAGCTTCTATAATATACATTTTAATTATTTTAATAATTCGAATAATTATTTTCTATTACTTCTTTTAATTCATTATATTCTTCACAATTGCAATTCTCAAGTACTTCAAGTCTTTCTTTAGCAAGTTCAATTCTATTTGTTTGAATATAAAGCTCTCCTAAATATTCATTAATTCCATAATGATCTGGTTTAATACTAAGTCCTTCTAAATAATATTTTTCCGCCTCCTCAAAATTTCCTAACTTTCTAAGAGTAAATCCTAAATAATTTAAGGTGTCGGGCTGATTTGGATTTTTTTCATTAGATTTCATTAGATATTCAAGAGCTTTTTTATATCTTTTGTTAGCTTTTTCAATTTTACCTTTCGATTCAAGTTTTTTTGCTTTTTTTATTATAGAAGCTCCTTTGTCGTAATTAGATGAACTTGAACTGCCCGAAGATGCAGCGCCATAAGAAGAAACAATCAAACTTAAATAAAAAATAAATATTAATAAAAAAAAATTTTTCATTGGTTAATTTATTATAAAAGATCCTCTAATTCTTAGCAATTCCCTGACTAAATCCTTATTTTCTTTGAAGGGTTTTCTACCATGAAGCCAAAAATAATTATTAGCAACTATAGCTGATCCTACTGGAAGCTTAAGAATTACTTTATTTTTACTTTCTTCAAGGGCATCCGATAGTTTTTGTAAAAAAACTCCTTGTTCCATATTTTTTGGCTCAGGAAATTGATCTATATAAGATATTTGAGCTCTGCCTTCTTTATCTGCTGAAAAAACTGAATGCTCTACCTTATAGTCAATATTTTTACTTTTTGGAGATCCCCAAGTAAAATTTTTTTTACCCTCTGGATCATTAAATAAATCTTCACAATGTTCCCAATCATCTAAATGAAGCATGGTTGTTTCGCCCCCTTCTGCATTTTTTTCTTCTATTTTGGTCATTAACAACCAATCAGTTTTTTCCTTTACATAAGTTCCATCAGTATGAAGATCCATATTGGTATAAGGTTTTCTTAAATAAGAGTCACTATCGTCCTTATCTTTTACAAAAAATCTTGCATAATACTTTCTAGCCATTGAATCATGATTGGGTGTGCCAATTAAGTGTGCAACAGCTGTTGAAAGTTTAACTAAAAAATTATCATCTATTTTAGAACTAGTTTTTTTAGGGCTTATTATAAAACAACCAGTTTTTCTATCTCTTACAATAGAATTTAATAATTTACCTAATTCATTTGAAGTTAAATCATCTAAGCTTTTAGCAATAGTAAATCGAGTGAAAGGTTTGTATTCAAGTGCAGTAATATTAAATTTATTAAAAGGAAAAATTAATTTATCAAGAATTTCATCTTCTATTTTTAAATTAATTATTCTTTTCGACTTTTCGTGCTCTGATATTTCAAATCCTTTTATTTTTTTCACTTAATAAATATAGCCTAATATTGTTAACAATATAGCTGAAAATATTGTTGGATATACAAAATTTCTTTTTGAAAGAAAAAATATTATTAATGATAATATAACAACAATAAATCTAACCAGGTAACTTGCTTCATCTAAAACTCCAACAGGAAATATTATTGTTCTTGTTATTAATGCAGCTAAAGTTGAATACGCTAGACAATTAAACCATCTAAACCATTTAGAAGTTTCTTTTATCTTTTCTGAACTAACAACACCTAAAAATCTAGATAAATATGTTGCAAATGAAGTAACCAAAATTACTAATACGATGCTACTTGTCATTTAATTCTCCTACAAAAAAAGCAATGGTGCCTGCAGTAAATCCACCAAATAAAATGGACCATTCTGGTGATATAAAGAAAAATAACGGACCTAAAATAGCTCCTAAAATCACTGATAAAGTAACTTGAATTGTTTTCATTGCCCCAACCATCATGCAGGCAAAATAAACTGGATTTACAATGGCAAGTCCAATCATCATATCTTTGTTTAAATAATCAGAAGCTATAAAACCAATAATGGTTCCAATAATAGCAACAGACCAAGTAGCTGTTCCAATTCCAATCCAAAAATCTATTCTGTTTTCTTTTTCAATCTTCTCATAGTTGCTTTTCATTATTAACCATGCTGAAACTGCAATGAAGTGACATGATAAATAATACTTCCATCTTGGCTGACTTTCATGCATCAACAATGGCATTAGAGAAACAGTCATTGGATAAAGACGAGCATTAACCAACCAAACTGCTAAAAAAATATTTACTAATGATGCACCAACTAACAATGACTCTGCCATAACCAATGAACCAGGCAAGGCATAAGTTAAAACTGTTGAAAAAATACTTTCTTGAATACTAAAACCAAGATTTTTTAACAAAGCTCCAATTGCTATAAAACAACAACCAAGTGCAATTGCAGGACTATCCATCCTTTTGATACAACTAAAGCCTTGAAAAAAATACTTAGAATTTATCATTGTGTCTAAATATTAATTTATTTTTTTAAAGTTGTGGTAAAAAATTCTTTTACAAGCCTAGTAACTTTTTTAGATGCTGCTTCGTCGTATTTGTTCGTTCCTACTTTGGTTACACAAGATTTATCAAATATTATAGTTGGATTTGCATAACCACGCTTATTACCACCCTTAGCATATTTAAATAATTTCTTTATTTTCTTTTCTTCTGCGCTGGCCAACCATTCATTAAAACCAACTTGCGTTAATATTTGTTGAAAACCCTCTCCTAGATTTTCTTCGTTTAGTACTGAACTATCA
>Ga0257111_1000904_pt1 | contig 12118 bp, 8 predicted proteins | sample LP_taG_6_FD_191567 | JGI IMG/M metagenome (GOLD analysis project Ga0257111, IMG submission 191567) | Marine microbial communities from Northeast Subartic Pacific Ocean, Canada - LP_J_2015_P26_500m | ecosystem: Environmental > Aquatic > Marine > Oceanic | place: Canada: Northeast Subartic Pacific... | reverse complement strand
TAGGGATATTTTCCTGTTTTTCTTCCCCTTCGTCTTCGTCATACGAATTGGAGTCTTCAACCATGAAATGGCCCTCTGGGTACATACTCACGAGTGACGGGTTCGTTTAACGGTTACCTGATAAGAAAAGTGATTGTTTGCCTGAGAACGTTGAAGTCGGAAACGTCCTCGGCGGCCGTATGAGCTCCAATGATGGAACCACCCCTCCCGTATTGTTCGTGGTTGGAACCGCGGGCGCGGGAAAAAGCTCGCTAGTTACTTCCTTTCAGAGATGGGCGCGATTCTTGGACATAGATGTGTTAGCTGTCAATCTGGATCCTGGTGCGGAAAGGGTGCATTATGACCCGGAGTTCGATGTGAGAGATCTAATCTCACTTTCTGAAGTTATGGACGAATATGATCTAGGGCCTAATGGTGCTCAGATTCTTGCAGCCGACCTAGTTGCTTCCCAAGCAGAGGAGGTTTTCGAAGAAATTGAAGGTCTTTCGGGCGATATCATGATAGTAGATACTCCGGGGCAAGTGGAGCTTTTTGCATTTAGAGAGGCTTCCAGTCATCTGGTACATGTTCTTGGACAAGGTAGAGCGTGCCTAATTTTCCTGTTTGATCCATTGTTATCCAACACCCCAAGTGGGTTCGTTTCTCAGATGCTCCTATCCTCCATCGTTCACTTCAGACTAGGCCTACCGACTGCAAATTTCTTGTCGAAATCAGACTTACTGGAGCCAGATAATCTGGAAAAAATTCTAGAATGGGGAGATAACTTAGATGTCTTGGAAGCTGCTTTGTTCGAAGAGTCTTCGATGCAGAGCAACTTTGATGGTGGTGGGCAGAGGGCAGAGTTTGCAATTGGGCAACTCAGGATGATGCAACATGCTGCAATTCAACCGGGCCTGATTCCGATATCAAGCGAGATGGAGGAGGGACAGGCGGACGTGCTAAGTTTCGCCCAGAATATCTTTGGAGGAATGTCGGATGCCAAGGATGGATTTGCAGGAGACATTGAGCATGAAAGACAATGAAGTGAAATCGGACCTACTGGCAATTGATGATCTTTCTGAAAGGTTGTCTGAAATTATTGATTGGGCAATTAGGATAAAGAATGACGAAGAAGCACTGTTCGACTTCAAGCCCTTAGAAGGGATGTCAGTTGGTTCGATTTATGAAAAACCATCAACTAGAACCAGAGTGTCTTTTGAAGTAGGAGTGAATAGGCTTGGCGGGCAACCAATCACACTACTTGCGGGAGATATGCAACTAGGCAAGAGTGAGACGATCGCGGATACCGCTGCTGTTCTTTCCCGATATATGGACTGCATAACCTATCGATGCTTCGGACATGATGATGTAATGGAGCTGGCGAAGCATTCAACAGTCCCAGTAATCAATGCCCTTTCTGATCTTCACCACCCTTGTCAAGCTGCTGCAGATATGATGACGATAGTGGAGAACTTGGATAGAGTGAATGGCCATGTAGCATGGGTTGGAGATGGAAACAATGTCCTGCACGATCTAGTCCTAGGGTGCTCAATACTAGGATTAGACATCAAGTACGCTACGCCAGAGGGCTTTGAACCAGATGAGGAGGTCATCGCAAGAGCGCTGAAAATTGCAGAAGAGTCCGGTTCCAATATCTTCGGGTGCAATAGTCCCGAAGAGGCGGTTACTGATGCTGGGGTGATATATGCCGATGTTTTCGTATCTATGGGAGAAGAAAGCATGGATAGGAAAATGGGTTCCTTCGATGGTTTTCAGATCAATGAGAATCTAGTTTCTAACGCTGACGAAGACTATCTCTTCATGCATTGCCTTCCCGCACATAGGGGGGAAGAGGTGACCGATGAAGTGATTGATTCACGGAACAGTGTTGTTTTCGATCAGGCGGAAAACAGGATGTGGGCGCAAATGTCAGTACTTACCCTCCTATGTAACGAAGCGGCTTGGCAGGCTTACTGGGACCTACGTTAACTCGGAATTAGTGAGATTACCAAGAATGCAAACAGACAAAGTTGCATTGATATCTTGATGAGTGTCTGAGCGGCACGATCCTCTGATGCGAATAATCTAGGCTTTACCATCATCAAGGAAATTAGGGCAGGAATTACAAAAATCACATGCCAATCTGTAAAAATATGGAGAAATGGCAAGAATGGGGCAAGCATTGCGGCTAGAGCCAGTACAAGTAACCCTGCAGCTACTGTACGTGCCCCATCAACGCCAATCCTCATTGCAAATGTATTCCTCCCCTCATCGCCATCAATATCTTCAATGTCTTTCACGATCTCTCTAGAAAGATTGTACAAGAATCCTATCAGGAAAACTATCCATACTCTATCGTCAAATGGCTTAGACACACTCGCAGCACCGAAGATTATCACCAAACCTACAGATAGGCTGATTGCGAAGTTTCCTGGTAGTCCTTTCTCCTTCATCTTGTAGCTGAATCTAGAACCGGATTCATAGTTGAACAATAGAAAAAGGGCCAAGACCCAGGTAGCCAATGCAGGAATCCAATTTTCCACCCCCATCTCACCAATGGAAGAAACATATCCAGCAACCATCAAAGACAATACTGACAGCAGCCCCGTGGCTTGAATTCCTCTTTTTGCAGAGGCCAATGTTATCGCTCCAGATGGCAGAGGCCTATCTGGCCTGTTAATTCGATCAATGTCGACATCCATGTAGTCATTAAGAGCGTTCCATGAGAACATGAATGTCATTACTGAAACTGAGTGAAGTGCCGTGATAAGAGCGTATTCACCGCTGGGGAGGCCTCTAGATGCCAATATTGACCCCAACAATACGCCAAATATTCCAGTCACAGAATTTCCAGCTCGAAATAGGGAAGACCATGTGCGGACTGATGTAGGTGCTTTCACGCTTCACTGAAGAAGCATGGATGCCTTCATCCCTTCCCTACTAAGATAAAACAAGGGGAGTTTCCTGCTGAGAAAGCCCCCAGACACATACAGTGTAGACGCTGCCTCGAAATGGACCTCGGACGTGCCCTACTTTTGAGAATCTGGGGTCCTTTGCCATGATGTTACCCACTTGGTTCATGGTTGCCCCCCATCTAAATCTGTCATTCAAGTGATCGAATATCTCAACTGTGTTTGCCGTCCCTTTCTCTCCTAGAAGGATCAAAACCTCTCCCCTAAGTCGCATTGTTCGAGACATCATGACACCTCCATTTTGATCGGCATGGATGACCTCATCCTACGATGTAGACCGGCCCAGCCCCTAGGGTTTACTTCAACGATAGTTGGACCTCTTCTCATTGGAAACCATGATTGGTTGTCGTCGAGTATTCCTGAGTGAGTGACGATAGAGTCGCCATTACGGCGTCTTGGTGCTGTATTGGTCATCTTCAGACTCGATAGAGGGACAACTTGGTGAGGATTCGGTCTCTTTCTGTATCTAATTCCAGTGTATCGCTTTTGTCTTCTAATCATGACTCTATGTATGGTGATTAGCATATTAACCGGGCCAATAGAGCCGAGGGTGAAAGTGAAAGTGAAATTCTTCAAAGTATTCTGAAGTGCAACGTTTTGAAATAGAGACGGGCTTTCCCTAGGGCACCGCTCGTGTGGTGTAGTTCGGTCCATCATGTCGGACTCTCGATCCGTCGACCCGGGTTCAAATCCCGGCACGAGCACCAAATTGTAGAAATGACGATTACAGTCATAAGTCATCCTTCATTGGAGTAGTAAGGTCATATGCGAATAGAGCATGATCTGAAACTTACTTTCGATGATGTTCTTATTCGTCCAAAAAGGAGCACACTAGTCTCAAGGTCCGATGTAGATCTAGTCAGGGAGTTCAAGTTCAGACATACAAAGGAGACATGGGCTGGAATCCCAATAGTTGCTGCGAACATGGACACTACAGGACTATTTTCGATTGCCAAGGTGCTTCAAGGCCACAAGATGATAACTTGCACGCAGAAATTCTACTCTACTAGAGAATTCTCGGAGGCATGGGGCGTTGGAGTCGATTCCGGTTGCATAGCGGTGACCTGTGGTTCAACGGAGGAGAGTTTTGACCTACTAAAGAGGAAGATGGCGACTGACAAGGGGCTGAAGATGATTTGTATTGACGTTGCAAATGGGTATCGAGAAGTCTTCCTTCAGTTCGTTATGAAGGTCCGGAAAGAATTCGTTGACAAAATCATCATTGCTGGCAATGTTGCGACGAGGGAGATGACTGAAGCCCTGATTCTAGCTGGAGCTGACATAGTGAAGGTCGGTATCGGACCTGGTTCGGTATGCACGACTAGAAAGGTTGCTGGTGTTGGCTACCCACAGCTATCAGCAATTTCCGAGTGCGCCGATGCTGCACACGGCCTCAACGGGCATGTGATGTCGGATGGGGGGTGCTCTTCCCCTGGAGACGTATCCAAGGCATTCGCCGCTGGGGCTGACTTTGTGATGCTTGGAGGGATGCTAGCAGGCCACAACGAATCTGGCGGGGAAATAATTGATGGAGAAGGCGGTAAGCAATACAAGTCATTCTACGGAATGTCATCGGCAAAGGCGATGGAAGCTCACTATGGGGAAATTGCTGACCACAGGGCTCCAGAAGGAAAAGAAGTTAGGGTTCCTTATCGAGGGCCCCTTGAAGTCACCATCCAGTCAATTCTGGGAGGACTTAGATCTGCTTGCTCGTACGTTGGGGCTAGGAGGATCAAGGATCTCCCCAAATGCACTACTTTCATCCGTGTCAGTATGACGACAAATGAAGTGTTCCAGAGGTTCGACGTCGATTAATCGTAGTTATTGCAGAGCTCACCTTGCCCAGGGAAGCTAGTGGGGTCCTTGGGGTTGGTGTTCCATTTGCTCTCACACTTATTCACAAAGCCATCGCCATCAGAGTCAATCAGTGAATCAGACGAATCGAACGGGTCGTATCCAAAGTAGTACTCCCATCCAGCCCACATATCATCGTTATCCTGGTCTTGGTGGAAAACCTCCGAACCATCGTTCCACTTATCCCCGTCAGTGTCGTTTTTGATGGGGCTAGTCCCATTTTGGTACTCTTCGAAGTTTGTGTAATTCTCTAGATCATCATAGAAAAGGGAGCCGATACTGGAAGAGGGGTCTATGTGGCACTCGAAATCTTGGGGGTCATCCCATCCAGGGCAGTATCGATACATCAGATTGGTCCTGTTGAGGCCATCATTATCCATATCCTCGCTGCCATCATTAATCCCGTCAAGATCTGAGTCGGGCATCCTCGGGTCCATTGGCCCCCTAGAACCGAGTGCGTTCAGTGTGTTGTTATCGACAAGACCGAGTTCGATGGCCTCTTCAGAATAACTGACCTCCCAACCATCAGGTAGCCTGTCCCCGTCGGTGTCATCGTCTACGGGATTGGTGTCCCACCTATCTGGAGCCTCCAGAGAGTTCTGCAGAGTGTCATTGTCTATGTCGAATATTGAATCTACTAGAGAGCCGAATGATGGGTCTAGTGCCCATCTTCCCTCATCAGGGATTGAGAACCCGGACAGGTTCATCTCATACAAGAAGTATTCCGGATCTAAAATCCCGTCATCGTTCCTATCGCCAGAAGAGTCGAAACCTGAGACGTAGTTTATCCAAATCCACCCCCCAGGTCCCTTTCCGCATTCCATCATTGATTCGCAACCAGGAGGGAGCCAATTGGTAGCGGAGACCCAAAGGCTGTGACTGTTGGTATTTTCTTGGACCGAGAATACCTGCATCTCCCAACCATCGGGTTGCCCATCATCATCCGTGTCATTGAGAAGCGGATTTGTTGCGCTCTGCCATGGCCGAGGAACAAATAGGACTTCACTGCCGTCGTTCAGCCCGTCTCCGTCAGTATCGGCATTATTGCCATGAGTGATGTACATATCGAGCCCGTCGACGACCTCCTCTCCGTCCTCGAGGCCGTCGTTGTCAGTGTCAAACGCAGAGGCGTTGGTGAAGTAGTAGACCAAAGTTCCATTGTCGTACCAAGGGTGCCCGTCGACGGCCTCTCTGTAGTCTTCCAGGCCATCATTATCAGTATCCTTGTCTGTGGCGTTTGTGAATGTCTCGTAGAACTCAACAGCGTCGGACAGTCCATCCCTATCGGTATCAAAGACGCCGGGATCGGACCTGACAATGACTTCTCTCACTCCAAAGTCAACAATGCGAATCTTCCATCCTATCACCTCTATTCCATCAATGAGTCCGTCTGCATCAGTGTCTTGGACTAGTGGATCAGTCGACCTCCCATCGACGACTCCATCGCCATCCCGATCCCTTGCATTATACTCATCAAGATTTGTGAACCTCTCGTGCTGCTCGACCACAGTAACCAGTGATTGGAGTCGACTTTTTACCTCTTCATCCACCTCGACATTGATGTGGTAGACCCAACCGGAAGTATCCGTCTTCACGGGGATATTGATGTAGTTGCTATCCACAACTGTTCGGACCCAGAGAACTGTCCGATTTGCCTGAACATATTCTCCCAGAACGACATCAATCCTCTCAATTGTAGTTGCGCCAATCATATCCTTGTATGTTACTGAGCCATCGTTATCAGCATCATATCCATCGAAATCGGGATCTTCATCAGCATTGCTACCATCGTTCGGATGGATTCCGCTGTGGAACTCCCAACCATCGGGCATGCCGTCGTGATCAGTATCTGGGTCTAGTGGGTTAGTGAAGTTCGAAGGTCCCCAGTCGTAAGAAACTGAAAACTCCTCCACGTTATTCAGCCCGTCGCCGTCAGTATCGCCATAAGCGTCTGTAGAGTTTGCTGGATTTAGGAACCAGTTGTAATCGGAATTGAAAGAATAGCAGAATTCGAAACCATCTGGCATCCCATCACCATCGGTATCCCAATCCCCAGGCCCGTTCAGCCTACCATCACCATCCATATCCTCATTGAACCAGTTGGGATTATCCAACGGGTTCTTCTTCTGAAGGGTGGTTTGAATCCCCCCGTTTGGTAGGCTCTGAGCCGTGAACTGTATTTCAGATGCAAAGGCACGGAGGTGAGGAGCCGGTAGGGTAAGAGTTCCAAAGGTGGGACGACCACAGAAAGATTCCAAATCCACAAGATGAGTCGAGATTTCCACTAGATCATCAATCAAATCTCCATCGCTATCGGAATCTCTAGGGTTTGTGTCATATTTCTCCTCCACGAAGTTTCTCAGTGTATCCGGCTCTGGTAGCTCCAAATCCAAAATGGCATCACAAGAGTGTCCAAACTGAGATCCCATCTCCTCCCACAAATCGTCGCCAATGTCTAGTTTTATCTCGGCCTGCATTGATGGAGTGAGGAGCGGGCAATTCCAGTTTCCATCAAGTGGGTCTAGCAGCGTAATTATTCCCGATGGAGTGGTAATTTCGTGCGTATGTTTAGACTCCCAGCGATCGTTCAGGCCATCCCCATCAGTATCCTTTAGGCGAGGATTTGTGCCCAACTCTGCCTCATCCAGATTTGTCAGACCATCCCTGTCGGGATCGCCTAGTGGGCCGTTGTCCGGATTGGGGAATGTCTCATTCTGCTCCCCGGTTTCCCTCTCCGTATCCACCGAGGCTACGGGGATGTCCTCGCATTCGACCTCGGAGAGGCCCTCACCGATTGTGATACAAGGCTGTCCCGTGTCCAGAGGATCAAGGCCATTCTCGATTTCCCATCCATCGTCTAGGCCATCGCCATCGGTGTCTGCTTCCTGCCAATTTGTTCCGTAGAGGGTGCTTTCCATACGATCTGCAATTCCATCGCCGTCCCAGTCACATCCTATTGTGGGGATATCCGGTGGGCACTCTCTCTGGTTGCCCGGACTCAGTTCTAAATCCTCTACAGCTGATTCGAAACCTCCTCGGTCTGTGCTAGAAAGTCCGGCCCCTACTACCGTGTATAGTCCTGCCAAACACAGTGTTGCGGTTATGGCGGCGACAGCATATTGATTGTGAGTCAAGGCCATTCAAACACCCCTCCTCGTAGAGGGCGTTTCATGCAACTTGGGTTCGGCTATAATGATTCACGGAGATTGATTGGTGGTATTTTGAAGATTTAGCGTCCAGCAGAGTTATTATTTGTCATTCACCCTTCAGAAAAGCCTCGATTCTGTCGAATGCCTCGGATAGCAATTCCACTTCCGGCAAGCATACCATTCTGAAGTGCCCTTTGCCCATTTCGGGAGAGAAACCAGAGCCGTGGACGAGTAAAACGTGCTTCTTGTGGAGGAGGTCCAAGACGAACTTCTTGTCATCCAATGAGAGAGATGGATCAGTAATTCGTACGAACAGGTAGAATGCGCCCCCGGGAGGTTGGCATTCTATGCCATCAATCGAATCGATACGGCTCAATGAGTAATCCAATCTTTTTCTAATCAGTTCCCGATGCCCAGACAACCAACCTTGATCCCCGATAAGACCGGCGAGAAAACCGTGCTGAGCAGGAGTTGAGGCGCACAGACGACTTCGGAGCAGCCTCTCGACCCCATCTCTGACTTTAGTTAGCACTCCCTTGGGATCGTGCCATGCCATGTACCCTATCCTCCATCCAGGGGCGAAATAGACCTTCGAGACCCCGTTTAGTGTGATTACCGGAACATTGTTGGATCTCGATGCGAGTGATACGAAATTTCCTGAGAAGTCTAGTCCGTCGTAAATCTCGTCAGAGATAATTGTGCAATTCGGAAAACCGCTAGCGATTTCAATTAACGAATCTATTTCAGAAGATAGGGAGACGTTTCCCGTCGGATTGTTTGGGTTGATTAGAACCAAGAGTTTGACTGATTCATCCATCTTTGAGCGAATATCGTCGAAATCGATACGCCAGCAGTCATCCGAGTCTAGCTTATACTCGATTGTCTTCGCTCCGTACATCTGCGGGTATGCCATGTATGGCGGATAATGAGGTCCCGGTGCGAGAACCGTGTCTCCTGGCTCTAGGAATGCTGCGAATATTATCTGCAGAGCCTCCGTCACTCCATGAGTAACGTAAACATCTTCCTCGATGCATGCCCACCCCTTTCGTGACTCTGTGGTTGCTATTGCCCGACGTAGGGAAGGAATCCCATAGGAAGGGCCATACCCGTTTTCTTGGGAATCGAGTGCTTTCTTGTAAGCAGAAATCATGTGTTCTGGAGTCTGGAGTCCTTTGTAGGCTAGGGGGTCGCCGATATTCAGGCGAATTATTTCATGGCCCTGTTTCTCTAGTTCTATTGCAGGGACGACAACGTCTCTAATCGCGTACTCGATTGAAGAAGCGCGCTTGGAGACGTCGACTGAACCTCTCACTTCTTCACAACCCTAACAATTGACGGGCAGATTCGAGAGCATCAGGAATTCCATCAGAATTGGAACCTCCGCCCTGGGCCATTGTTGGGCTCCCCCCTCCCCCTCCACCGATATGGACAGAAATTGAATTGAGTATCTCGGCCGCATTGTGGATTTCCGCTGCATGTGTTCCTTCGGTGCTGGCTACGATAATCTGTCCACCGCCGTCCCTGGTGCCGAGGACTGCAAGAGTTGGTTTGGAATGGTCTCTAGTTAGTTCGCCGAGCATAGTCATCATGGCCTTCATGTCTCCCTCGACCTCCATAACCGCATAACGAATTCCATCTCTCTCAACTGCCCTATCGTTGCCTCCACTGGTTCTTAGTCTGACGATTTCTGCCTCTAGTGAATCAATCTTCTTCTGTTGTGTTTTCCACTCATCGAAGAAACGTAAAACAGCGGCTGGGAGGTCTTCGGAAGAAACACCAAGGACCTCGCTCGATTCTTTCAATAGTCGCTCTTGCATTCTTGCGTGCTCCCGCGCCGTCTCGCCTGCCACAATTTGCAGACGCTCCACCCCGTCTTGGACTTGACTGGAGCGAATGATGCGCAACTCGCCAATATTGCCCACGTTGTCGTGATGCGTGCCTCCACAGGCTTGGACGTCGTGATCACCGATTCTAATTACTCGGATCTCACTATTTTTTGGAGGGCCACCCTGATACAACTCGAAACCGTATGCTTCGTCTGCTTCAGCTCGTGACATTACGAGTTTTTCTACTGCAGTATTTGCTGCAAGAACCTCATTTGAGTGGTCCTCGATGCGGTTCAGATCATCTCTAGAGAGTCTGGAGTGGTGCGTGAGGTCAATTCTAGCGTAGTGAGCACCCTTGTTTGATCCTGCCTGCCAAATATGAGGTCCTAGGAGTGCCCTGGCACTCCCTCCAACGACATGTACAGCTGTGTGATGATCCATTAGTTGCCTTCGTCTTTCCCAACTAACGACGGCGGAAATTTCACCCATAGGTAGCGAACCATCTGTTAGATGGTAGATAATCCCGTTTTCTACCCTAGTGTCAACGACAATTGCATCTCCCAGAGAACCCTGATCTCCTAATTGCCCTCCGCCCTCGGGGTAGAATAGTGTTCGATCAAGAACCACGTAGTGAGTTGGTGTATTACTGACCTCGTTAGACAACTTCAGTGAAATTAATTGTGATTCAGAAAGTCTATCGCAACCGAGAACCGTTGCTTCGAAAGAGGTTCGGCTGGTATCTGAATAATAGTCCATGGATGTATCGGGGAAGGCTTCGGAAGGGAAAATACGGGCCCGGTTTCTTTCTTTGGCGGCGGCTTTGGTTCTTTCTGCGTTTCTTGAGGCCATATCTGCAGCGAAGCCGACTCTGATTCCTAAGTCTGTCCAGCCAGATAGATTGGCTATTGAGATGACCATGTCTGGGTTCAAACCGCGTTCCTCGGACAGACGGAAGAGCGTCTCATCGGGAACTTCGGTAGAGTCGTTTGGTAAATCCCTTAAAGCAGTCTTGACGGCTGCTTCACCCTTCCGAAGCATTTCGTAGTATCTCCTTTCCTCGAGATCCAAAATATACAGTACACCTTCATGAGATTGAGTGAAATTGGTGAAATCGAGATGTACTTCCATATGGTGAGAACCAAGTTCGGAAAGTGAAACTTCTAGCCCCAATTCATCCTTCATTCGACAGACTCTTCTTGCGAGCATTCGGACCAAATAGCCGGCCTTGGAGTTGCTTGGGACTAATCCATCCCCCAACATGTTGCATATTGCATGCATATGATCTGGGATGGCATAGATGCTTGATAGTGGTTCAGTGAGACGCTTGAGCTCCTCGATTGAAACTTCCAGACCTGATTCTTGGAGCCTCTCGGACAACTTCAGGAATAGAGACTCTACGTCAGTCCCAACATCGATGTTGAGAATCCCTGCTAATCGTGATAGTTCTCCGAGAAGCAAGTCGGTGTCCACCGAGAGTCCGAGACCAGCCACCACTTCCTCGAATCCAACCAGATCTTTCAGCAAATCAACCGACTCCGGATATATTGCATCATAGATTGTCGGGGTGCCAGCAGCAGCCCAACAGAATCTCTCTAGCCCATAACCGGTATCAATAATCTGCAAGTCCATCTCCCGATATCTGAGTCCCTTGATCTCGGTGTCACCTTCTTCATGTTCCTCGAGGTTCATGAAAACTAGTGTGGCCAGTTCCAAACCCCCAACTATCACTTCCAACGCCGGCCCTGCATTCCCTCCGCCAGACCAAGGATTTTCAACATAAGTCAGTTCCATCGGACTAATCCCAAATGCCCCTACAAGCATATCGTCACAATACCTGACGCATTGATCAATCCAATAGATCACATCATCATCCTTGGGCTTGTTGAAGGCATGATGAGCCATCATCTCGAAAGTAGATAGGTGTCTCCCAGATCTTCCCACGGCGGCCACATCGGTTAGCCTAATGCAAGGTTGGCTAATTACCAGAGGATTAGCTGGAGGGGGGACAAGTCCAGTGGTCACGTGAGGCTGGAAGTCGGCAATACTTGCTATTGTTAGGTGGATATCGTCCCTCCACCTCGCTACTATCGGGTATGGAGGGATTCTAGTGTGACCTCTCTGTTCGAAGAAATCTTGGAACTTCTCACGCATTGCATCCTTCAGATCCTTACCCCTCATCGAGTAACCAGAGATTATCGGATTTCCTATGAATGTGTAGGAGTCCTCGGTACTGTCGCCACAGGTCTCCCTTCTTTCGTCCCTTGTCCAGAATCTTGCTCCGGTCACAGAACATTTCTTGCAAACGTGGCCTGACTCAGTCCAGAAGGGAATTTTCACC
>Ga0257111_1000901_pt1 | contig 12124 bp, 14 predicted proteins | sample LP_taG_6_FD_191567 | JGI IMG/M metagenome (GOLD analysis project Ga0257111, IMG submission 191567) | Marine microbial communities from Northeast Subartic Pacific Ocean, Canada - LP_J_2015_P26_500m | ecosystem: Environmental > Aquatic > Marine > Oceanic | place: Canada: Northeast Subartic Pacific... | reverse complement strand
AAATCAGCTTTTGTTGACACGATTCAAGATGCTTTGTTGACAAGTGTTAACGAAGTGCAGTTTGTCAAAGAAAAACCTGATTTAATGATTCTAGTCGACGGGCTCACACTTCGTGTTTCAGTCGATGTACGGCCGGTATTTTTGTTCGGCCGCTATCTCAAATTAGAGCGTGGGATTCCCCAGACGAGATGGCCTTGTCGTGCCTGCCGTGGGCGTGGAGGTGGTTGTGAATCATGTTCAGGAACTGGCTTGCAATATCTTGATTCAGTGCAGGATTTGATTGGTGAACCGCTGCGAATTGCTCTCGACGCTGAAGATACTTCATTCCACGGAATGGGCCGTGAAGATATTGATGTCCGCTGCTTGGGCCGCGGTCGTCCTTTTGTCATGGAAATTAAGCGACCTCAACGTCGTCGTATCGATCTCGAAGAAATTCAAAAAGCTATTAATTTGAGTGCAGAGGATCGCGTTGAAATCAATAGTTTACGCTGGTCGGATCGTGTTGAGGTCCGACGCGTCAAAGAAACTCGTTCAGAAAAATCCTACACTATTCGATTCCGTGTCGAAGAAATGCCTGAGGAAGACTTCGTTATCGAGTCAATTTTGGGTCTCTCAGGTGTCAAATTAGCTCAAGAGACTCCGAAGCGAGTTTCTCATCGAAGAGCCGCCAAAACTCGCCATCGAACGGTCAATTCAGTTAGCGACGTTATCGTCGACGGCAACGAAGTCCAATTCACATTACAATGTGAGGCTGGAACTTACGTCAAGGAACTGATTCATTCGGACGAGGGTAGAACGGTGCCTTCGGTTCGAAGCGTACTCGGAGACCTCGAATGTGAGGTGCTGTGGCTCGATGTACAGGAAATTCACTCGGAGTGAAATATTTTGCAAATCCGAGTCCTTAAGAATACGAGGCAGGTCGCCCGCTTCCACGACCTATGGTCAGTAAGGTGAGAAGATGGTTACCCGCACACACGGACAGCGCCAAGGTACGCGCTCGATTCTACGCAAAAGCAAGTCTGAGCGTGGACGCATTTTCATTAATCGTGTTATGCATCAATACGAGATTGGTGATCGCGTTGCAATCGTTCTCGACGGTGCACAACACAAGGGTATGCCCCACCGTCGTTTTCAAGGCAAGACCGGCTTAATAGCTGGTGAACAAGGTCGCGCTTACATCGTTAGTGTAAAGGATCAAAACATGTCAAAAACCGTTGTAGCTCGTCCAGAGCACCTAAGGCCAATCCAGGAATGATTTAGATGAATGAGCGAGAATTTATTGATTACGCAACCGTTCGCGATTTACTCGCAGATGCAAACGAACGCCGTGGAGAACTCTCATACGAGCAGATAATGGCTCTACAACACGCTGAGTGGGCAGCTTCCACCAACCGTGGTGGAATGAAGACCGACCCTAAAATTTTCACCGCTCTTTACAATGATTTAACTTCAAATGAAAAGCTTGTAAATAATCCCGAAATTTGCGCAAAATTGGCCGAATTAACTCCAATGCGAGTTTCCGACGTTCGCGTGATTATTTCCAGCAAGCGGATTGCGATGGATACTTCAGAAATCGAGGAAATCATCACTACAATCCGCCAACATGTTCTCTGAACGTAGGAAAATGGTGATTACCCTCAACGAATCCTTTCTTGAGGGATAACCGGTCTGAAAGGGTGAGTGTCATGCATGCGGGCGGAGCGTTTGATTCGGCAGATGAGGAAGACCCTCTAGCCAATGAAACCCATATTCGAGTTTTGGATATCACTGACCGACGCCCGTTTGGATCTGAATTGCAAGCGATTTCTGAGCCACGACTTTACATCATCCGCGCGCGTGTCGACAATCCAGGTGAATTGACTGCATCCTCACGAATCGAATTGGGTGATTCTCGAATCGGTCCAATTTCGAGGCTACGATTTCGTGATTTGAGCACTGTCGCTTCTGATTCATTAATCGATGAAATCGCCAGCTTAATCGAAGCAGACCCTGAGCGACATTTGAATTTCTACAATCGGGCGAATGCAATTTCATTGAAGATTCATGCATTCCAATTATTGGGAGGAATTGGTAGTTCGAAGGCGCAAAAAATGGTTCAATCAAGAGGTAGCGCGGGTTGGATGAGTTTTGAAGAAGTGGATGCAGCTTGTGAAATTGATTCCATTCGCCTTTTGGCAGAACGATATCATCGAGAGATGGAAGATCCGTCGAATAATTTGCGATTGCTGGACTTAATGATTCGCACCGATAATTAAACGGTGTTGACATGGAAGATCTCGACTCACGATTATTAGTCGATTTACTGCGCGACAGAATCATCCCAGACAGAAGTTTAGGACAACATTTTCTTTTAGATAAATCTGTAATTTCTCGCTCGGTTGAATTAGCTGATGAAGCAGGATTTCCATTAGGTGAAAGCGCTCATGTCATCGAAGTTGGCCCCGGTCCTGGTTCATTGACACTGGAATTACTTCGCTCTGGTGCAACTGTGACAGGGTTAGAAATCGACGTCGAAGCAATCGCCCATTTGAATCGTGTTTTCGGAGATGGCTCTGGAAAATTAGCAATAATTGAAGGCGATGCATTGAAGATAAAATGGCCTGAAAAAGCATCGCATCTAATTGCTAATTTACCATATCAAATTTCAAGTCCAATCTTAGAAAAAATTCAACAACATCATGCAAAAAATCCATTTGATGTTGTTGTTTTACTCGTTCAAGATGAATTTGCTGAGCGAATGTCAATGGATCATTTTGGTTCACTCAGCACACTCGGGCTCTCACTTTGGTTAGATTTTGATGTAAAACTGGACAGAAAGGTACCAGGGGGTGCATTTAGTCCAGCACCACGGGTCAATTCGCGGCTAGTCGTTTTGAATCCAGTCAATCGTGTCGAAGAAGTTGGAACAATTGATCGAAAAATGTTTAAAATTATTACAAAACATTGTTTTTCTAGCAGACGCAAAAAATTGCGTTCTCTGCTTGCGAAGCCGCCGCGACGATTGAGTCGAGTCAAGGGCTGGCATAAGGCGAGATGGAACGCGGCGATGAACCATATTTACGAGAATACACCAGAGGGATTGGATTCTGAATGGTTCGAGGAAAGGCCAGATGTGATGGAACCGGAAGAATGGGCGATGATTGCAAATGCAATTTCGTCATTTGAGGGCGATTTCTGACCGAATAAACCACGCATTCATAGCCGATGCTTGGTTGGGCAGGACACAGCGGAGGCTACACGCCAATCTGCTAACCGAGGTTGATTGTCATGGCAAAGAAGGACACCTATCTGGCGCTACTGCGTCGAGGTATCGATACCAAGACCGCCCAGATTCTTTCGGATGGTGGAATTAAAGTTGGTGATTTGAAATCTCTCGACACTGAAACTTTAATCAATAATTACGGATTGAAAGAAGAGATTGCAAAATCTGTTCTTGATGCAGTAAAATCTGGTCCGCGCGCTTCTTCTCAACAGCGATTTCTCGCCGATGTTCTCTCCGATTCAGGCAAGAAAAAGAAAGTCGATAAGATTGAGGAACAGCGATTCAAGCGCGAGCAGAAGGATTTGCATACTGAACTACTTGAAAAGAAAGAGCAGTTGCGAATTGCTCAAGTCGAACAATTTCGCGAGCGTAAGCTTGTGATGAACCGACTCGGGAAAACGATTGAACTCATCGTCAAATTAGAGACTATTTTTGATGAAGCCGACGAAAATAATCAGCGATCAAAATTAAAGGATCAATTAGAAACACGTGGCTTGGAAGCTGCTCGTGACCACGAGTTATTGGGTTTAGTCGGAACTCCGCAAGATATTGTGGATTTCCGTCGAAAAATCGCTCCAATTCTTTGTTTGCACGCGTGTCCTAAATGTGGTGAAGAAATGGATCCTCGTGGTGGCAATATTCAGGAAGATTTGAGTGATTTTTCGCTCATTTGCTGGGATTGTGAGACAGAATTCCGCGCACCAATGGCACAATTTGTAGAGGATAAATTGAGTAATGGAAGCAGAATCATAATCGATCCAAATTCGGGCCCACGTCTGAAGGTCGTCCAACCTCCGAAAAAGACCGATGTCTCGAGCGTTACCGATTTATTGATGCGAGATTTGGAGTCTACTGGTGCCAGCGTAGCAGAACTTGAAGCCGCGGTCGAAGCTAGCAAGTTATCTGGCGGCTTGATGAGTATCGAAGATTGGATTGACCAGACAATTGCTGCAAAGGGTTACATCCAAGCGCAAGAACACCGAGAAGAATTCATTCTAGCAACGGGAGCTGGTGCAACGAAATTCAACAAGTGGATGAAGAAAGCTGGACTTTACTTCAACAAGCAAACCGGTCGCTGGACACGCTGGGAAGACCGTTAATTAGCCAATTGTCTGCCTTTTTATTACTGATTTTTACTTGATGTCGATGCGGCAATTGAAGAATCGAAGGCTTCTCGCAGGCTCGTGGCAATCGTTCGATTCTTTCGCGGGGAGTTGTTAATCGGCTCCGCTGAAATCACCGAAGACGAGCCGATTGTTGAGATTGCAGAGAGAGCAGGCATTGATATTCCAACTAATTGCACATCTGGAAACTGTGGAACCTGTCTGGTACGATTGAAATATGGCCAAATAGAATATCCAAATCCATTGCCGCCAGGTCTCGATGAATTTTTGATTGAAGACGGCGGCATTCTCGCATGCTGTATGGCCCCGGAAGGTGCATGTGATATCGATGTAATTCCACCATTATGAGGTTTGAGAAATGATTGATTTTACCAATGGAAAGTTGATGGCTTTTATCCTCTTTGATATTCTAGGCCTCTCATTTGCAATCTGGTGGCTTGGTGGGCGAGTTAAATCAAAAATATCCGAGGTCGAAAAACGACAAGAAAAGGCGTGGCACAAAAATGAAGAAGAGTAGAAATCTTGAAAATTATTCGTTTACAGCAGCAGTCCAACGTTCCGAATGAGGAATTCCAACAATTTCGATATGGCAAGCGAGAATACCTTTTGCCTTTACAATCTCTTTTCTTAAATTAATCAAATCGTCGAGACAACAAGGGCAATGTGGCTGACTTGGTCGAACCCATAACTCGACAATTCCCGCATCGTCAATTTCGACTCCACGCAAGATTCCTTCATCTGTGAAAGGTTTTCCATGCGGCTCTTTTCGATCTCTGAGAATACGAGCCAGACGGCGCTGTGTCGCTTGACTGGCTCGGGACATAACTTGTCGGCAGGGTTAGAGAACATCAATGATTTCACAAGTTTAGTGTCGTAATCAACCATTTCAGTCCTCGACTAATTTCTCAATTTCAGATACTGAGGAGAGATCATTAGAGCCGAACACTGAAACATTTGGTTTTTTGGACATATTACCAGACCGAATGGATTGGAAATTTCTCCCCCATTGTCAAAAATTCCATACCTTCGGGGGTGCGTACAAAGAGATCTTCCGTACCAATACAACCTTCTGGATGGATAACTTTTGGTTCGATTGCCATCACCCCACCTATTGGCAATGGTCGGTCAAATCCTTTAGCGATTACCGGAGTTTCATCGAGTTCGAGACCGACTGAATGACCGAGAAAGTACGATTTATCAGGGAGCATTCCCATTAGATTGTCAGAATGACCCATTTCAGAGGCCATTTCATTGCCAATTTCCCAAGCTTTTGAGCAATTTTCACCGCGGCCGAGGCTTGCGGTGACCGCTTTACGAATTTCTACCATATCATCAAGCCGGCTCAACCATTTTTCACTTAATGAGCCGGCTGAAAACATTCGCGTGCAATCCGAAACATATCCACGGTGAACGTGAACGATATCGACGACGACAGGAGAGTTTGATTCGACTTTTCCATGGCCAGCGCCCAGAGAAGATATAGGACTCGCACCGATTCCGCCGATGGCGGAATCGAAGTAGGAAGGGACCGCACCAGATTTGCCAGCAACAACTACGACGCGATCGCAATCCATCGGCCATTTTCTCATTCGAATGCGCCCGCCAAATCCAGCTTCGCGACTAACAGAATCGGCCATCGCCGCCAACTCGAGTTCGGTTTTACCCAAACCACCACCGGCTCGAATCGATTCGAACATCGCTTGATTAATCCGGCCACTTTCGCGAATCATCTCGATTTCCCACGTGGATTTTATTTCGCGTAAACCATACAAAATCGCTGTGCAGTCGCCTATTTCACCAGAAAGAGAAGATAATTTATTCGTAAAATAACTCCAGCGATTTTGCGGCAATTTTCCAGCCAACATCGTTGGAGTACGAGTGCCGCCAAGTGAGCGAATAGTATCTACTAACTCACCCATGCGAGGTTGAGAAACAATCGGATCGGGAGCATCACTTCCTCCTGATTCAAAAATAGCTCTCTCAAGAGAGCGACGAACAAAATGCGTAGTTTGGACAGCAGAACCTTCAGCACCAACCAACAAAATACCATTTTGCCGGCCACCGGTCAGATAATACAATTCTACAGGATCATCGATTAAGGCTGACTCAAATCCTGACTTAGCTAGCGCAGAAGCCAACTTACTTCGGCGTTCTTCCAACTCTGAAACGGGCACGCGCCAATCGGCACCATCGTGCCCGGACAAACGGCCCACATCCCAGTTCATACAGGTGGGTTAACCCACGGACACAATATCATTGGGGAAGGCAATTCAAGGTGGGGAGCATCCATTACGGTCAAAGGGTGTCGGCTTTTCGCGGTAATCGTGGGAGGCGTTCTGTCACTCGACGATGTCCGCCTTGGTGGCAAGTGTATATTCTATCGCGTTGATGTAAATTCTCCTCTCGAACCATCTACTGGGGCCTTCTTGGATGACAGTAGATTACGTGCGATTTTACCTACTTTACGATCAATGAATAATTCAAAAATTGTCATGATTGGTCATCAATCCCGACCAGGTAAATCAGATTTTACCAACATGTCTCAACATGCTGACCGAATTTCTCGACTGCTTGGAAAAACTGTTAAATTCGTTCCCGATATTTGTGGTGATGAAGCGATTAAAGCGATTGAAGAATTGAATATTGGTGAGATTTTATTCCTCGATAACATCAGAATTCACGATGATGAAAACTCGATGAAAAAGGCATCACCAGAAGTCACTGCAAGTTCAGAAATTGTCACAAAATTAGCTCCATATATTGATGTTTATGTCACAGACGCTTTCGCTGCTGCCCATAGAAATTCACCTTCACTCACTGGCTTTGCCGAAGTTGTTCCATGTGTAGCAGGAAGATTGATGGCAGCTGAAGTAAACTGTCTGCAAATTGCAGTTAATGACCCACCCCGCCCATATGTTGCCGTACTCGGCGGGACGAAATGCGATGATTCATTGAGGGTTGCAAAAAATCTCATTGACAAGGGAATCGTCGACACAATTCCTGTAGTCGGAGTAGTTGGAAATTTAATGCTCTGGGCGAGTGGAATTGATATTGGAGAGTGGAATAAAAATTTCATTCGAAATGCACATGGTGAGATATTTGAATCGACTTGGGAAATGGCAGTTTATTTGATAGAGAATCATTCTGAGATATTTTTGCTTCCAATCGATGTTGCAATTTGTGTCGACGATAAGCGCGTTGCAAAAAGCATCGAAAATTTACCGACTGAATATCCAATTTATGATATTGGAATCGCGACGATGATGGCGATGCGCCCATTGATTTTGGATGCTGGTTGTATTTTATGGAACGGTCCGGCTTCTTACTTTGAAAAATCTGGCTTCGCCTTTGGAACGATTGAAATTTTGAATATGTGCTGTGAGACTTCCGCTGTGACAATCGTTGGTGGTGGTCACACGAGTGCGCTGGTTAGCAATCGCGGTGTTGCCGACCAAGTTACTCACAATAGTACTGGCGGGGGCTCGGTTTTGTCGTTATTATCTGGTGAATTTATGCCGGTAATCGATGCACTGGAGCGTTCCAAGGCGAAATACGCAACAATTCTTGATTCACTCGAGATAAAAAATCCTTGATTTCTTTATATGGAGTCACTGGGGAGATTTGAACTCCCGATCTTCTGATTACGAATCAGACGCTATACCGAGCTAAGCTACAGTAGCAACAGCGCGGCCACCAAAGATTTCTGCGTAAGGAAATCGGTGCCGTAGGCAATTCTAAGTGGTCAATGTTCTTTGCAACGCCATGGAAGAAGTCGACGAGGGCGCAGCCCCGACACTATCTGGAACACCGAATGCCGCCCCCGCTGCTGATGCAGGGGCGTACAGCCAGACCGAAGTGCAGCACGCCCAGAGGTCCCCAGTTCCTATTATCATCGGCGCCATCTACTCCATTTTCCAAGTGCTCGGAGTTTTGGCTTCTCTAGCCGTGCTCGTCGGTGGTGCTCTGCTTGCAGGATTTGCATCCGAAATCGGAGATGGGGCAGCTGAAGCCGGCATCTTGGTAACCCTACTCGGCGCCGTTATGCTTGCATTATCTTGTGTGGGCGTCTATGCCGGCGTACTCATAATTCAGTATCAGAAGAGGGGCATTCACATCGCATTGGGTCTGCTTGTTGCAGGCTTCGTCTTGAACCTAGTCATGAACGTCGCATCGGGAGTACCCGTCACTCAAGGTTTGATAGGCTCACTCGCTTCCAATGGTTTTTGCGGGGCACTTGTCGCAATACCTTTGCTAGTGTCTAGCATATCTGAACAGATGGATGATTAGCGCAGCGCAAGGAAATCGGTAATTATTACTTTTGTGCCGGCCAAATGATTAAGGCAATTTTCAATATCCAAATATCATGGAAGAAAAATCTCCTGATGCAGAAACCCAACAACCTTGGTTTGAAGGAACTCCAACAGCCGACCAATCTACCCCTAAAACAATCTTTGTCTCCGGTGATCCATTGATCGGCCCGAAAAGTTCTGCAGCCGTTATAATTGGTTGGATTTTAATAATTCTGGGAGCATTTGGGGTATTGAGTATACCATTAACATTGTTTGATTTTGGGGCGGCCGATATGAATGGTAACCCAATCACAACCTCTGTCACTTACAAAATTGTAACTGTGCTTTTCGGATTGGCCTCAAGCGGTCTTTCGATTCTTGGTGGATATAAGATGACGAAATATGAAAAACAAGGGATTTGGTTTATCTTCGCTGCTTTCGGTGTCTCTTGGATTGGCTCGATTGTCTCAACTTTCTTGTTAGGAGATTCGATGGGGATAGGAGATTCAGGAGGTGCAGCATTAGCTGGATTATCTGGATTTTGTGGGATATTTTTCTATGCTATCTGTGGATTAATTGTTGCAATTCCGCTGTTGATGTCAAACGGTGGAATGGAATAATTAGACTAGATTTTCTAAGTCAATCATTCCACCAATTCGTCGATTAACGTCTGCGATTATCGTATCGAGCGCAGCTTGATTACGCCCTTCCGCACGCATCACAAGGATTGGCTCAGTATTACTCGGTCGGCATAGATACCAACCGTCAGAATATTTCACACGAATTCCATCGACGGTTGATATTTCCATGTCTAAAAAGGCGGCTTCAACTGCGGACATGACGGTTTCACGCTCACCAGGAAGAGGTACTTTTGCTTCGCCAGTAGAGGGATAATTTGGAAGGTTTGAAAACCGTGAAGAAAAGGTTGGTCCACCATTATCTGGGCTTGGATCACGGGCAATAATTTCGAGTAGTCTGGCGGTATTGTACAATGAATCATCAAATCCTGGCCAGCGATCGTGCAGGAAAAAGTGGCCTGACATTTCTCCGGCAAGCGGACTATCAGGGTTATCTCGCAATTCGCGTTTCATGAATGAATGTCCGGTTCGAACCATTTTCGGAATTCCACCAGCGGCAACAATCACCTCCTCCAAAGCCATGCTACATTTTACATCGAAAAACACGGTTCTTTCCGCAGCGGTTCCGCTGACTCGTTCACTCAAAATATCGGTTGCAAAAATTGCCATCAATCTATCGGGGTGGATAAATCGACCGGCTTCATCGACAACTCCAATTCGGTCACCATCTCCATCCATGCCAATTCCGAATTCGCAGGCATTTTCGACTACTGTTGCTGCGAGATCGACCATATTTTTCGGTCGAGTCGGGTCAGGAGGGTGATTTGGAAATTGGTTATCCCAATCACAGTAAATTGGAATGACTTCAACTCCGAGACGCTCCATTAATTGAAGAGTAAGTGGTCCTGGTACTGCGTTTCCACAATCGATTGCAATTTTTACTGAACGAACTGGTTTACCAGCATTTTTGATAACCGTTGCCAAATATTGATATTCAAATTCAGGCATTTCGGTAATAACTCCAGAGTTTTCTGAGACTCGGAATTTTCCTACATCAAAAGTTGCTTTCAATTCTTGTAATTCTTCACCAGCCATCGGTAGTGCCCCTCGACAAATTTTGAATCCATTGTATTCAGGTGGATTGTGGCTGGCGGTAATAACTACGGCTGCATCAACCGGTAAGTCGACGGTAGCTCGGTAAAGTACACCTGTTGTTGTGACTCCTAAATCGAGAACACTCGCACCAGTCGAGGTGAGACCAGCGAGAAATGCTGCGTGAAGTTCAGGTCCTGATTCACGAATATCTCGAGCGACTGCAACTGTGTTAGCATCCAGATGTGTTGCGAGCGCCTTTCCGAGGCGTTCGGCAAATTCAGCATCGAGTTGGCTTCCAGCAAGACCACGAATATCGTAAGCCTTGAAGACGCTCATAGCCAATCCTCCACCTTCTCATTGATGATTCCATCGTGGAATTGCTGTATTATTCTGTGCTACCGGAACCACGGAATGCTTCTGCAACAACTTCTACTAAGGCTCCACCGGGTAATTCTCGGACAGCAAAGGCTGCGCGTGCAGGTAGAATTGTGCCTTCCAACCATGCACCGTAAACTTCGTTGAAATCTCCAAAATCAGCCATATCAGTTAGCAAGACAGTGACCATTACTAAATCTGCTTTCGATGAATTCGCTTCAGCGAGCAGCCCATCGATTTTCTCAAGTGATTTAGCCGCTTGTTCTTTCAGTGTGTCTCCACCATCAGTGCCGATTTGTCCGGCAACCCAAATGTGGTCTTTTACACTAACACATGGGCTGTACGGGGCGAGGCGCATGCCTCCTAGATCGATTGCTTCTTTATTTGTCATGACTCGCCGAGACACCTTGAGGTCATAGGATTATTCACGCAGTAAATCAACCACCGATGCGTGATCACAAGCTACATTTTCCACACCTAAATTGTCAATTGGCAACCAAGCTGCATCGACCGCGTCATCTGCTCCGATAGGGACAGCGGTAGAATCGACTTCGACCAAATAAAAGATTCCAACACAATGTTTGCGAGGATCTCGCCCCGGTGCGCCGAGAATTGTCAATGCGATTGGGTTACTTCCTTCAACGCCGGTTTCTTCTTTGAGTTCCCGCAAAACCGCATCCTCTGGATCCTCTCCATAATCAACGAAACCACCGGGAAAAGCCCACATTCCCGCCCATTCTGCTGGTTTTGGTCCACGTTTAATCATCAAAACTTCCAGTCCATATTCACCGTCTCGAACAGCGACAGCATCGACGGTAACAGATGGGCTATGGTAGCCATCTCTACCACATTCTGGGCATTGCTCATTGGCCATATCGCCGTCTCCTTTTTTGGAAATCATCGATGGCTTCGTACAAATTTTGCTTAGAAAATGAAGGCCAGTGGACATCGGTGAAGTGAAGCTCAGCATAGGCGATTTGCCAAAGTAAAAAGTTCGAAATTCTCTCTTCTCCACTCGTTCGGATGACTAAATCAGGATCGGGCAAATTTGCGGTGTAAAGCCGTTCAGATATTTGCTGAGTGTTAATTTCTTCCAAATCCAAATCCCCACTCGCATGCTCTCTTGCAATTCTCCTTACCGCATCGACAATTTCCTCTCGCCCACCGTAGGCTAAACAAACTGTGAATAGATAATTTGAGTAATTTTTTGTTTTCGATTCAGCCTGCTGAATCGCCTCTTGCACGTGGTCGGGTAGCAATTCAGTACGTCCGACCGCTTGCACTTTTACGCCCTTTGAGTGAATTAGAGGGTCAGCTGCGATTTCGTCAAGTCCTTTGACGTAGAGGTCGTAGAGCGCATCGAGTTCGTCCGGGTCGCGCTCTGAGATATTTTCTGTAGAA
>Ga0257111_1000900_pt1 | contig 12125 bp, 5 predicted proteins | sample LP_taG_6_FD_191567 | JGI IMG/M metagenome (GOLD analysis project Ga0257111, IMG submission 191567) | Marine microbial communities from Northeast Subartic Pacific Ocean, Canada - LP_J_2015_P26_500m | ecosystem: Environmental > Aquatic > Marine > Oceanic | place: Canada: Northeast Subartic Pacific... | reverse complement strand
CCCATTTGACTTTGTGGAAAAGTTTGTTGAATAATCCGTATAATTATTCATCAGCCAGATTTTTCCATTTTGGAATAAACCTCTGGTTTTAATTTAACGTTATTTTCCCTTGATAATTTTTAGGTTTACTATCATCGCCTTTTTTGCATCCATCCTGATTGGTAAAGAAATTGTGCATTCAAATAAACAATTACCTATCAGAAAATTGTATAAAACAACCGACTATGATCAGGTGCCAGATCCAGTATTATCTTGGGTTGGCGCTGGGTTTTTCAGTCAATATACTATTAGCAACACGGGCCAGAGTGGGGTTTTTGAACCTCCCCCGGGTTGGGATGGCTACAATGGTGAATTCCCTGTCGGCTATGGTGCATTTAATGGTAGAACAGGTGAATTTCCAAATGGCACCAATCAATTCTATACCTGGGGAGCTGGTTTGTGGATCGGGGGTAAATCAGAGTATTTCAATACACCAGAGGATAGATCAATAACTATCGGTAATAAAACTATTGAAAATGTCCGCGTAGCTACAACAGCATATTATTCTGAAATGAGTTCAATATCGAGACTCTGGCAGTCAAACCAACTTATTTCTGCAGTTTCTGATGGTAAACTGGAAGAAAATAAGGGAGATTATTTATTTGGTCAAAAAAACAAGGCGGTAGAAGAATATCAGGAAATATGGTCCTACTTTGAACCACAATCTGGAGATTATTATCATCCAGACTCTGATACTATTTTTCGCCTGGATTTTGAGAATATAAACAAAAGTAGAAAAGAATTTTTAGCCACCAGTTCTTTGGGGCTAGATAGTAGCTTGTTATTGCTAGACCCTTTTCGTGAAGATGAGAATGGTAATATTCGAGGAGATATCGTTTCGGATGAAGATACTTATTGCATTTTTGGGGATTACTTGGATGAAAGGGACGGCAAATTTCTCTGGAATAGAGGTTACGATACTCGCGGATTGGGGATCAAAGTAGAACAACGTACCTATTCCTGGACAACTGACGATTATTTATATATCAATTTTATAATTACAAATATGAATGATTTTCCTTTAGACAGTATATATGTTGGTTATTTTATGGATAATGATGTGGGCTATGCAGATGATGATTTAATTGGTTTTGATCGATCATTAAATCTTGGCTATTCCTATGATTCTGATTCGGAAGAATCAGGCTGGATTGCACCAGCTGGTTATCTTGGATCTGTGTTTGTTGAGTCACCAGTTGATTCCATAGGTGATCCATCAAAAGGAGTTCCACCTGCGGGCAATCAATTAAATGATTGGCAAATCGGTCTAACTGGTTTCCAGACATGGATTCGCTCCGATTTAGGTCAAAGTGAGGGACATCCTGGCGACGTCGATGATGACGAGATGGACCATATTAAATATTTTCAGTTATCAATGGTTGATAGTTTTGAAGTGTTTGAAGAGCCGCAAGATGTAAGGCAACTGGCAACAAGTGGGCCCGTCATTAGATTAGATCCAGGTAATTCCATCAGCGTAACGGTTGCTCTAGTCGCAGGATCTTCCTTATCTGAATTGAAAAAGAATACGCAATCAGCTATTGATAAATTTAATTCAGGTTATATCGGCGCAGAAGCTCCGCCATCACCAAAACTAAGCGCCCAGCCTGCTCACCAGGCTGTTTATTTATCATGGGATAATTTCCCGGAAACTGTGATTGATCCTTTCACTGGATTAGCTGATTTTTCTGGATATAGGGTATATCGGTCACTCTCAGGCCTGCAGAATGATTGGACTTTACTTGCTGACTATGATGTAATTGGTGATTCATCAGAGTGGTCAGGTATTGTTGAATATTCAAAAGGTACCTCAAATGCGATCTCTGAGTTTATAGGACCGTTGGGCTCAGGTGATATCAGTTCTAATCCATCTATTGATGCAATAGTGGACCGGTTTGTTGAAGCGGAATATACGATTGAATTAATGGATCATCAGATTGAGGTGAATGGCGTCACTACTGATACATTGAAAATGGTGATCTATAATGTGACTAATATGCAATCGGTCTTACCTCATATTGCGGCGATGACCATGGGAGAAGGTTTTAGAACTTATGCAGAATATGATAGTGTGGCAATGCAGGCTGGTAGTGGCACTTTATCAGATATTGAACTTTATCGCGATGGATATTTTATCTACTTAGATGGTTATTTTGTAAAATTATTAAATGGTGAGTATAAGGATCTTGATCTGGATGGGATAATTAGCGATACAGAAATTGCGCAACAGTCACTCAGTCCGCAGGATGGAGATATTTTTATTATTCGGACATTTGCTGCTCAAGAAATAGGTGGGCAAAGCGGTTTATCTTATACGTACTTGGATGAAGGATTAATTGATGGAATGAATTATTTCTATTCAGTTGTATCCTATGACAGAGGCGTGCCCATAGCAGATATTCCGCAATTAGAAAGCAGTCTATATCAAAATGTTATTATGGTTCGCCCTCAGCATATGGCTTTAGAATTAGCCGGTGAACCAAAAATTTCTGATTATATTCACTTTGGTCCATCTACAGGACAGTTTTTAAAAGCAATAACAAGCTATGAAAATTTGACAGGCCATCATTATGGAATACAGTTTTTCCAGGATAATGCTTCAATAACTGATAATGAATCAGCAGATTACGGAATTATTATTGATTCCACATTAGGAGAAGTTGGAATTGTGGAACCGCTGGATAACATCACTCCTGGTGCAGCATACACTGATACTTTAACTATAGTAGGCAGTGGGTCAGTTGATGATGGCAATATGACTTTACCTTTGGGTGTGATCGTTCCAGGGACGTTTAATTTGACTTTGGATGACCTTGTATTAACTGATCAAGGTAATGGCATAATTAAAGGAGTCAAAAATGGTGATACTATAATAGCTGTAATCAATTATGGCGATGGAATTATTAACTTAAGTGCGGAAATGACTGTAGGGTTGACGGGTGAAAATCTATCAGCACAGTATAGTTATAATCCGCTGATAATTAAATCGCTAAATACTAATAGTTATTCAGGAAAATTAATTCCTGAAACAGTATACGGCATTGGATCTACAAGTATATTAAATGACGAAATTATTATGCAAGACCATGGGTTTATTTTTATGATCACAAATCCTGTCCTCAGTATTGACTCAGTATACTGGAGTTTGGGTACTAATATAAGTGACATTTTCAAGTTTGATATGCGATCAACTTCGCTTGACCCTTATGATTATTACATAACTTTTTATGATCAATCGGATTCGATCGTGGCTGATACATCTGCAATTGGATATTTTCGTTATAATAATAATGGTGATGATTCATTTTTTTCTCAGCGAACACCGATTAGTATTTACAACATGACTTTGGGCCAAAAAGTATGGAGTTACAATGTGCGCCGTGCCCAAGATAAATATTATTTGTGGTGGATAATGGATGAAGATGCTGGAGCCAATATCAAAAATGAGTTTCGGGTTCTTACGAAGCAAGCACAGGATAATGTTGTCTTAAATCCCACAAGTTTCGAAGTGACCTTTTTACCATTTGATGAGAATATTGTAGGTGGCGATGCTCTGGCTTATCCTGATGGGCCTAACGCTGAAACTCCAGATACATTATTTATAAATACGTCTAGACCTCTAACTGTTAATGATGAGTTCAAGTTTTATACTGTTAATATGCTTGATACCTTGAGTCGCGCATCATTGAACGAAGTGAAGGTTGTTCCCAATCCCTATATCGTTAGAGCCCTATGGGATCAGAATCGGTTTACTCAGCATATTGATTTTCGCCATTTACCAGCAACTTGTACAATTAGGATTTTTAATGTTGCGGGTGAGTGGATTGCTACACTGACAAAAGATGGAATCGTAGGGAATAATGAGGTCTATGATGAGGAAGGTTCTATATCCTGGGATTTGAGAAATTATGAAGGATTGAAAGTAGCCAGTGGTTTATACCTATATCAACTTGAAGGTGAATTACTTGGTAAAACTGTCTATAAGGAAGGGAAAATCGCAATTGTATTAGGTCCCTAGTTATGAAGATATCTTTACATAAAATAATAGTTGTTGGGTTGTTAATAAGTCATATAATTATAGCAGGACAGGGTAGCGCTGGTGCAAAATTCCTACAAATTAATGCTACTACAAGAGGTTCAGCAAATGGTGGCGCCTTGGTTGCCAGGCCAGGCCTAATCGATGCATTAAGTTATAATCCAGCGACAGCCGCTACACTTACAGGATCTAATTATATTATTCATCATTCGAATTATTTTGTGGGCATGAGTTTTGACTACATGTCTTTTGCATATAATATGCCCTCAATTGGAACAATTTCAATGGGGTTACTGGGGCTTATTTCTGGTGATATTGAGGAGACTACTGAGCTTCAACCCCTTGGGACTGGTAGAACATTTACTGCCAATGATTTTGCTGGTTTTTTATCTTTTTCTCGGAGCCTGACCGATAAATTCAGTGGTGGTGGTACGATCAAATATGTGATGCAGAACATAGACAAATTAACAGCATCTGGTATAGCTTTCGATATGGGAGCAATTTATAATGTGGGGTTGTTCTATGATCTGACCATTGGTTTTTCTATTAAGAATTTTGGCGGTGACATGAATTACAAGGGAGAAAACCTCCAGGAATCAATCCAGTTAAGTGACAACATTTTCGAAGAAGAGGATGTAAGAATTGAAGTAGTTTCTGAAAATTATTCACTTCCGATCAGTTTTGACTTGGGTTCATCAATTTCAATACCTGTTCGATCAAAGGACAAGTTAATCAGCAGCTTGGCAGTACATAATATTGCTGACCAAGCTGAGTTTTTCTCAATTGGACTGGAATACAGTCTTGGTGAATTAATGTATTTTGTTTTGGGTCATGGTAATTTAAATGGCATGTTTAATAATAATGCCACAGAATTGGAATTAAATGGTAATATGCGTGGTTTTACAGGTGGATTTGGAATTAATCTTCGCCCAATATTTAATACGAGAAGCTGGCTTTCTTATTCATTCGAGGACCACAAATATTTTGCACCCATTCATTCCTTTGAAATAACGGCAGCTTTTTAATAAATAATTAAAAACAATAAGGTGAGAGTAGCTATGTATAAAAAAATAATAAAACTGTTTTTAATCATGATCGTAATGAATACAGCATGGGTAATGGGTAAAGAAGGTAGTCGATCATCAGGTGAAGAAAGATCTATCATTGATAGAGCTGAAATCACAGCCTGTAATTGTGGGATGACTCATCGTCTTGGTGTTCATGTGGGACGGGATGGGGAAAGAACGATTACGGATACAATATCCTATTATACGGATCCTTCATATGTTGAAGATTACGGTGATTTTATGTCAGGTTATCAGACTACAGGAGACGATTCCGTAGTTACCCGGATTCATTTATTAACTTCTGGAATTATAAATCAATTTCATGTCATGACAAGAAATGTTGGTCCAGATGGTAATGTATCGGATGCTTGGGCTCCTGTTGATATTTGGGTTTATGGTCCTGCATATCAGCAAGATGATGAGGGCTTATGGCATACCCAGTATCCGAGTATGGAAAATACTTATGATGGTGCCTTGCCAACTACCATTCAGTTACTTATGCCATGGACTCTACCGAGTTTTTTTGATAATAGTGATCCAGAAAATCATTTTAACGCTCAGGGTCAATGGGATCCTTGGGCTGCAACGTCAGGAGGATGGAATGTATATGATTTTCCAAGTAACACGTTAGATGGACTCGGTATTAATGTTGTTTCGGATTCTCTTGGTGTTCCCGATGAAATGCTTTATGTGTATGTTGGTTATAACATGGTTTCAGACTTAAACGACGATCCACCTGATAATATTGCCACAATTTGGCAAGATGGTACGGTTGATGAAAATGATAATTGGTCATGCAGGTCTACGCTTCATTCAATCGCTCCTGAAGGTGGCGCATGGTATGGCATTTGGAATGGTGAATTTCCTTATCATCATTTAACCCAAGTTGTTGTAGAATACGAAGCGGTACCTCCTTTTGTTGAACAATTACCGACTTTCAGTGATACCTGGGCAGGGGAAAAAGAAGTGTGGGCTGATGTAGTGGATCTTGATGGTGATGCTTTCGCCTGTACCTTGAATGTTACTATTGCTCCAGAAGGTGGAAATCCCTACGATCAAGAAATTGCGATGATGCAGGATTCGGAAGTAGAAGGACGGTACAACGCAAATGTAACAATGGCAGTTGGCGATACAGTGAACTTTTATGTTCGAGCAACTGACGTAACTGGTAGATCTAGTACAAGCAGTTTGCGTTCTTTCGTCCGGGTTTTAGCTCCAAGTCCATCACAACATGTCCTTGTATTACAAGATGGTACGAGAGATAGCCTTGGCGGTACTTGGGGTTCACTTTATACATCTGGTACAGGATTAAACCCATTGTTTGGTTCAACCGGTTACTATGTTTGGAATGTAACTGATCATAGTGGCGTTGATTATGATGTAATTAACCATCCAAATTTTGATTTAATTGTCAAGCACGGCTGGGCAGGTGGCGCTATGCCATCAACTGGCGAAGACATCTATGGTTTTGGTGATTTCCTTGATAGAGGTGGCCGCTTGCTTTATTCTGACATGGATTATTTCTGGAAAACTGATCTTGGCACTGAAGGTAGTTTTTCTGAAGGTGACTTCGCCTATGATTATCTTGGGCTTTCCTACTACTGGAATGATCCTGATAATGATGGTGATGGTGCTAATGGTGGTAGTGGAGATCTTAACCATTCTGGCATTGATAACGATCCTATAACAAGTACATGGGAAAATTCTGCTTATGGACCACTTGATTATGAACAAATAGGTTGGACAAATTGGGGTGATTTTATGAGCGTAGAACTTGCCGATCATGTTTTTATTGGAGATCAATCATACAACAAAACAGGCTCTCGTTATAATGGGCTTGGTTTTGATGCACCATTCAAAACCATATATTTTTCATTTCCCATTGAAGCTGGGGCGGATTTTACTACACTCTTATCTAATTCAGTGGACTGGTTAATGGGTTATGGCGGTCCAACAGGGACCATTGCTCAAGCAACCCCTCCGGATGGCGAAACTGTTGATCTAAGTACAACAGATCAACTTACTTTTTTATTTGGTGGCAGTGTATCTGATCCTGATGGTGACTTAATCGGTTATAAAGTTGTCCTAGAAGGTGATTTAGCTGATCTCGAGGTTCCAGCTACTAACGGTATATCAGCCAGTATTTCCGCTGCAGATGTAACTGCAATGATTGGTGAGAATCAATCACTTACTGGAACATGGAAGGTAGTTGCTTCCGATGGCCTAGAATCAATTGAATCTGGCACGCGCACCCTTACTGTGATAACAGGTACTTTATCTTCAAAAGAGGAAGTATTTCCGAAGCAATTTACGCTGATGGGTAACTATCCTAATCCGTTCAATCCAGATACAAAAATTCGTATAGAAATACCAATAAGCGCGAATGTAACTATTATTATCAGAGATATTCTTGGCAGGGAAATTTCCCGATTAGGAAATGAGGTTTATTCTCCGGGGTTGCATAGCTTTGGATGGGATGGAAAAAATTATACAGGAAATAATCTACCATCCGGTGTTTACCTTTATGAAATTGTTGCTACAGAGGTTAGTACAGGAAATCAGCTCTACCGTGCAACAGATAAAATGATCTTGATGAAATAGTTAATTTTTTGCCCAATATATGTACGTATGAGTGATTATTGAGATAATAACGTACTATATAATATGAAGATCTACTTAGCATAGTTGAAATGTCAATAATCAAAAAGCCAGGTATAGTTTTTATTGTTTTATTTTATGTGAATATTTTATTCGCATTTGATAACCCCTTGGTTTTAATTAACCATGATCTGCAAGATGGGTTGATAAGTGCTGCAAAAGCAGTAGAATTAAAAGCCAGGGTTTTATTAATTCCAGAATCGTTACCTGATCGTTACAAGTTCGCTGAACCAGATCACATCCGTTGTGGTCTAGGTATTATTGATGACGCTGAGGATTATTATGATCAATTGCCTGCAGATTTGCAATTAGAACTAGATAATATGCAGGATGATATAGACATCCAGTCTAGTAATAGACTAACCTATTTTACACCCGAAGGTAATGTGCAAATTAATTACCAAATGACAGGCACTGATGGATTGACAGGGGGTAATGCGCAGGACAATGATAATAGTGGATATCCTGATTATGTTGAAAATATGGGACAATATATTGAGGATGCTCTGGCCGTGTTCATTAATGCAGGATGGATTAATCCCCTAACGTGCACCAGCAATACAATGTTTTTGGTAACGATTGAATATCAGGAAGGTACTTATGGTTATGTTCCGGGCAGCAGTTACCACAGAATTTACATGCACAAAGGTCTCAACGATAATCAGAATAAGCTTACAACTTCCCATGAACTTCATCATCTAGTACAGCATGTCTATACAAGCTGTGATGGAGATCCAGGTCCAAGCGGTAGCTGGTATAGAGAATGCACTTCCATGTGGGCTGAAGAAGTTATCTATGATGAGTTAAATGGATATAATGGTTATGATCAGGATTTTCAGAATGAACCCTACCGTAGTTTAGATTATTTTGAATCTGGTGGTTTATACCAATATGGATCTGTATTGTGGAATCTTTATATACATGAAAATTTTGGCGATAGTGCCGTGAAAAATATTTGGGAAACTCCAATAAGTGGCACCGTATCTGCTCAAAACAATTATTTCACGAACAATGGCTCTAATTTTACAGATGAGTTTAGCAAATTCTCTGCTTGGTGTTATTTCACAGGATACCGATCAAATGGCACGTATTACGAGGGAGAATTTGAAGAAGCCAGTAATATAACTGCGGCAGCAATCACACGTTCCGCAACCGGCGCATTAGTTAATTATACACCGCCAACAAACAAACTGCCAGACCATCTAGGGGTAAATTACGTTAAGCTAAATAGAGGATCAGGTGCCGCTGATAATTTATTGATACAGTTTGATGGTGATGGAAACTATAACTGGAATTTGAAAGTGTTTACGCACCAGGGTAGTTTTGATGATGGTTTTGAAATTCCAGTAGATCTAAATGGCGATGGATTTACCGTTTTAAATAATTGGTCATCTTATACTGCTGCCACTATTAATCCAATAATAACCAGTACAACTGGTAGTAATGCCAACTATATACTGAGTTTAATATCAATCAATAATCTACTAATGTTGAATGATATAGAATTTTCTGTTTCAGGTGACAACTCCTATCCCGATCCGGGTGAAACGATATCGGTAATTATAACTATAGCAAATTATGGTAACACGCTTTCATCTGTTACAGGGCAGGTAGAGTCAAATAATTCAGGTATTACAATCACAGATGGAACTACTACATTTGGTGAAATTGGTACGAATCAGGAATTAACCAATGCTGATGATCCATTTATTATTGATATTAGTGATGATGCAGAGGCTGGCCCAGCAGTTTTTGATATAACACTTTCTTTTGATGGTTCTGAAAGCGTTACTGAGGAATGGGAAATTAATATTGGGATACCAGCTATCCTCCTGGTTGATGATGATAATGGGGACAATACAGAATTAGAATTTATTGCCGCCATTGATTCGCTGAATGAGAGCTATGAAGTGTTTGATAGAACATCCACAAGTTTGAATGAATTGGGATTAGGAATGAGGGATATAGTCATATGGAACACTGGCTCTGCAGATGGCAATGGCCTATCCGCCGTGGAAAAAACAGCGATAATGACATATTTAGATGGTGGAAAAAACCTCTTTCTCACTGGGTATCATTTAGGCGAAGAGTTAGCGGATAGTGATCTATTAAGTGATTATCTTGAAATGCGCTATGCCGGTTTTCGTTCTGGTGGCATATTAAGGGGTGTTGAAGGTGACCCGGTTGGAGTGAATTCTGATAATATTATATTTCTGGCTCTGGGTAGTACGGGTGTTGATTCCCTTGCAACCTATGGTGATCCGCGGTCTAGTCTTGCTTTTCATTTTAATGGTGATGAAGAACATGGATCTGTATTGCGGTATTCTTCACCAGAATATAGAGTGATATTTTCCGCATTTAATATTGCTACGGTTTCTCCCCCTAATGAGTCTTTTTTAAACAAAAAAGATTACGTATACAAGGCACTAGAATATTTAACCGCTGATGTACAATTCCCTGATGATCCAACATTATCTTCACCTGTAACGGGTTTTAAAGATACACTGATGTCTTCTGACCAAAATCTAGATTTTTCCTGGAGTAGCGTAGGTCTCGATGCAGAATACACATTTTTTATACTGGATGACCCTGAATTAATGCGTCCGCTTTTCTCGCAGATTACCAATAGTGAGATGGTCACCCAATTAACATATGATACCCTCTTATCCCTTTTTGGGTATGTACAGGATAAGGAAATATACTGGGGTGTTTATAATACAATTAATGGTGAAGTATCAATAAGTGGACTTAATTCTCTTGAGTTAACCCTAACTACCCAATTAACTATTAATGCAAATATTGATATTCCAAATACATTTCATTTTTCGAATGCTTATCCTAATCCATTTAATCCCCGGACAGAGTTTACAGTATCTATTCCGGAGAGGAGTCATGTAGTGGTAAATATTTATGATATAATGGGCAAGCAGGTGGCCTTACTTGCGGAAGGTGATTATGCTGCCGGTCGATACAGGATGGAGTGGGATGGCATGATGGACATGAACGCTGCCGCGCCAAGTGGCGTATATTTACTGGTTGTACAGGCGGGGGATCATGTAATTAAACATAAAATGATTATGATGAAATAAAGAATTGTTGGATTTTGAATCAATCATGAATAGCTTACATTCCAAGGCATTTTTTTGGAGTAGAACTATGGGAAGAAATATAACCTTACAGCTAATAATAATCTTATCTTTGACAGTCAACGCTTATGGGTTGGACTGTCCGGCTGATTCTGCATATCACACAGACTTAAGAACATTGTTACCCAATGGATCCCCTAATCCCACGTTTAATGAGGTAATTACCACTGGTCTATGCGGCTGTATTGGTTTTGCTTCCGAGCTTTCAGGTATCGAAGAAGATTCTAGTCTTACGCTTACATTTATGCTGGTAGATAATGAATCAATTCGTGGCGCCCAAATAGATATCTATCATGATGCTGGATCAGCCCTTAGCTATGACCAAGGTGGTGAAGTCATAAAGGGTGATAAACTAATGGACTTAGATGATCCAACTACTCCTAATGTCATTGAGACAATGACATTATTAGCGAATGAAATGGATAATTTTATTCGTGTTATGGCTTATAGTACATCACGGGCTCACACAAGTGGTGATGGTGTTGAAGGTTCTATTTTCCACATTACTTTTAAAGCTACTGATGGATTAGCCTCATTACCAGCCACGATATCCTTTGGATTAGGCGCTTTAGATATCCCTGGAACATCAATGGACCCAGAAATACTTAATGTTGCTTGTAGTTATCCAGATACTTCAGAGATGGTTTCGTTCAGCACAACCAATCTAGGTGTAATTGCACAGGATGGGATACCGGTTCAATATAATTTATCACAGAATTATCCTAATCCATTTAATCCCTCAACAAGAATATCTTTTGATTTGGTTGAACCTGGTCAAGCAACACTGATTATTTATAATTTGTTAGGAAAAAGGATCAATATACTTATTAATCGCGCAATTGACGCGGGCCACCATAGAGTTGAATGGAATGGCCTGGATATGTCCGGACAACCAGTATCATCAGGTGTATATTTTTATGAACTTCGTTCTGAAAAATATATCGCTAGAAAGAAGATGCTTTTATTGCGCTGATGTAGGAAAGAAGATTTACTTTTTATTGTTCATCATCCCCTTGTTCTGGCGAGCAAGGGGATTTTTTTATCGTGTTTTTACGGTGATCCATTCCTCATTGAATGATGCATGCTGGATTGTCTTTCCTACATCGGTTTTAAAGGAATAGGAAATATGGATCAAACCATTAGATGACTGTATCAACGAAGGATAGGCAAAGCTGATATTTC
>Ga0257111_1000898_pt1 | contig 12137 bp, 10 predicted proteins | sample LP_taG_6_FD_191567 | JGI IMG/M metagenome (GOLD analysis project Ga0257111, IMG submission 191567) | Marine microbial communities from Northeast Subartic Pacific Ocean, Canada - LP_J_2015_P26_500m | ecosystem: Environmental > Aquatic > Marine > Oceanic | place: Canada: Northeast Subartic Pacific... | reverse complement strand
TTGCAGCATGTGATGATTTTCCACCAAGACTTGTTAAAATTCCCTCTGATGAAAAGAATGCTGGAACATCTTCAGGTTTTGTTTCTTTTCTAATCAAAATTACTTTTTTGCCAGATTCACCTAATTCTATTGCTTTTTTTACATCAAAAATTGCAATTCCATTTGCAGCACCAGGTGATGCAGCAATTCCTTTTGCTAGTTGTTTGAATTGTTTAATCTTTGATTCATCTATAGTTTTATGTAATAATGCCTCTAATTGCTCTGCAGGGATTCTTATTAAAGATCTATTCTTGTCAATTAATTTTTCTTTTATCATGTCGACAGATGTTTTTACGTAACCTTGTGCAGCCATTTTTGCATTTCTTGTCTGAAGTAAATAGAATTTGCCCTGTTCAATAGTAAATTCTATGTCTTGTACTTCTTTGAAGTGGTTTTCCAATTTTGTACATACATTATTTAATTCCTTATACGATTTGGGCATTTCTTTTTTTAACATCGCTACATTTTTGCCAGTTCTTACACCTGCAACAACATCTTCACCCTGGGCATTTATCAGATATTCGCCTTCAAGTTCTTTTTTACCATCATGTCCATTCCTAGTAAACACAACACCTGTTGCACTGTCATCTCCCATGTTACCAAAGACCATCGTAACCACATTAACAGCGGTCCCATCTGCAATATCTCTTGTAATTTTATTCTGCCGTCTATAAATTACTGCTCTTTCACCCATCCAGCTTTTGAAAACAGCTTCTATTGCTAATTCTAATTGTTCGTTAGGTGAATCAGGAAATTTACGTCTAGTATGCTTTTCACAAATTTTCTTGTATTCTGAAACAATATTCTTTAATGATTTAACATTTAATTTACTATCATCTTTCACTTTCTGTTTTTTCTTGTATTTGTCTAATACATAATCAAACTTTTTGTCATCTACACCAAAGACAACTTTTCCAAATAATTGAATGAATCTTCTGTAAGAATCCCATGAAAATCGATGGTTGTTTGTTTGTTTTGCAAATCCTTCTACAGCCTTTTCATTTAACCCTAAATTCAAAATCGTGTCCATCATCCCTGGCATTGAAATTGCAGCACCTGATCTAACTGAAACTAACAATGGGTTCTTTGTAGAATTCCATTTTTTACATGTCTTTTTTTCCATTTTAGCAATATTCTTCATTACTAATGGCATTACGTCTTTTGGAAGTTTTTTTCCATTTTCATAGTACTTGTTACAAACTTCAGTTGTTATTGTAAATCCAGGTGGAACTGGTAGTTTTAGACGTGTCATTTCACTCAGCCCTGCACCCTTACCGCCTAGAAGCATTCTATTTTTAAAATCAGCTTCTTCAAATGCGTAGACTGGTTTTAATTTTGCCATTTAGGAAGATTCGATTTGAGCTGTTTTTAAACTAATGCCCTTGAAAATTCATCTATTATTTTTTCCCAGTTTTTTGCTTTTACAATTCCACTTGCAACTAGGATTCCTTTTGAGCCAAGCTCTTTTGCACGTGCCACATCCTGTCCAGAAACAATTCCAGCTCCACATAACAGTTTTGTAGAATTTTTTGCAGATTTTACACTATCAACTGCTTTTGTAATTAGTTGTGGTCTTTCAGTTGATATTGCTCTACCAGTACCAATTAATTCTGGCGGCTCAATTGCAATAAAAGTTGGGTTTAACTGTACATATTTTTTTACTTCGTTAATATTTTTTACACATAGAACAGTTTTGAGTTTTAGTTTTTTCAATTTTTGTATAATGTTTCTAATTTCTTTCTCAGAGATACGATGTTCACTATGATTTATTATTGAGCCATCGATTTTTGATTTTTTTACAATTTCAGGAACCATAAAACCTGTCGTGCTTCCAATTTTTTTATCATCAAGATGCTGTGTTAAAACAGTAATTTTGAATTTTGTGATTAGTGGTATAAGGTGGTGGGGAGGAGATATGGCAATTGAAATTTTATATTTTCTTGATATTTTCTCTGAGATTTTAGCAAGTCTAATAATCCTTTCACCTGAAATCTCATCATAATTTTTGCAGTTAATGATAAACATTTTATTTCTCAATTGAATTGAACTTTTTCTCATATTTTAGTTTCATACATAGGACTGTCATTGTAAGGAACATTGCTGCTACATTAACACCGATAATATACACATCATCTATCTCAATTCCATATATTAGCCATAATACGGCACCTACAAATATGCAGGCCATTAGATATGAAGAAACATCATTCAATCGTTTTGTTTTATAGCCTTTAATTATTTGTGGAACCCATCCAGACAAAATTAGAATTCCAGCAAGAATTGCCACTATGGATAAAGTTACTTCATCAAGAAACATGTAAACTAATTCCAAAAGAATTGATCTAAGCCTGTTTGTTTTGGTTTACCCAAAATAGTATCAAAATCCAAATCCATCGATGATGTAATTTGCTCTAAAGTTCTTTCCATGAATTCCATATATTTTGAAGAATCAATCTCGTCCATTTTTGCAATCTCAACTGGTTTTACGCCTGGCTTGTTGAGAATTTTTACATATGATATAACGTCACCTTTTTTGATTTCTCTAATTGTTTCAAGTTGTTTTGCAGCTCGAATATGTTGTGGAATAGTTTTTACATATTCCGATGGCGCTTTACTAATCATTACATTAAAAGCCAGATCTGATAATGGAATTTTCTTTTCTTGAACTTTTTTTGCATATTCTGATATTTTTTTACTTATCTGTTTTTTTGCACCGTCAAATTCACTTTCTTTTTCAACTGCGGTTAAAATATCCAATAATTCATAAAATAAAGTTTTAATGAATTTTGGCGTGTGTGATTTTTTTCCTGTTAATCCTTTTACATCAGCTTTTCCTTCTTTTGTAACCCCCAAATAATTTTTCTTTCTATTACTCAGTACTACATAACGAAATTCTTTATCTACTTCTAGTTCAACTCCATGGTCTTCCTTGGCTCTATTGATTAATGTGTTAGTTTGATCTGCTGTAAGATTTTTTACAAAAATTGAATCAGTGTCACCGTACAAAACTTTAATTCCAGATTTTTTACATTTTTCAATCGTATCTAAAATTATGTGTCTACCTATGCCTGTTGTTGATTCAGCTGCAGGTAAATAGTATAGTGGAAATATTTCAGCACCCATAACACCATAGCTTGCATTTAGTATAACCTTCAAAGCCTGACTTACTACTATGTATAATTGTCTTTCTTCTTCTGTGATGTTAGTTTTCTTTGATTGATTTTTGTAATAATTAACACGTAGGTCACGTAAGGAACCAATAATTAATGATGTTAATCCATTTTTCTTTGTACATACCCAATGATTTGTTTGCGGTATCATATTTTTTTTGCAATCATTGTGACAGCACCTTACTGTTTCATAAGAAAGGTTGTTGACTTTGATTATACTTGGATATAGACTTGCAAAATCCATTACTGTCACATCAAAATGAATCCCTTCAATTGGCTCAACCACCATCCCACCCCTATATTTTTTATCTTTAATTACAGCATCATTTGCGACACCTGCAGACTTGTTATCCAGTTCTGCTCTACGTGGAATCAGAAAGTTATTTTTTCTGTGTTCATAGTACATTAAACTTCTAATCCATTGTGAGACACCCATTCTAGATATATCATCAATTGGCATTCTTGCTATACGTGTGATTACAACTAGGAGATTCATCAGGAGATCATTATTGAAACTAGTAAGTTTGTAGGTAAGCCGTGCATCATTTTGGCAGTATTTTGCAATTTTATAGTACGTCATATCATCAATTTCTTCATCATGTGCAATTTTTTCTTCACCAAGAATTCCTTTACAAACACTATTCAAAGAAAAATCAGTGTATTTTTGACCAAAGGCATAGATCTGAAATGCTCTGTTTGAGAATGTCCTGTATAGATCTAAATGAACTCCTCGTTTCACCGTAGCCGAATCTCTCATCATAAAAAGAGGGTTTTTCTGTTTACTGATTCCTAGTTTGTTTGCTCTGTTGTAAAGAAATGGAAGATCAAATCCATCTCCGTTGTAAGTAAGTAGAATTGGATATTCATCAATTAGGCAGAAAGTATCTTCAATCATTTCTTTTTCACTATCATAAAATTTTAGTTCTATTCCGGCATCTAGTTCATTTATCCCTTCTTCTATTCCATCTCTCCTTAACACAAAAATTTTTTTCATATCATTACTACCCTCAAAACCAACAGCCGTGATTTTTTTTTCTGCAAGCTTTGGATCTGGTATTCTGCCGACTTCTGACTCCACTTCTATATCAAGACTGAGTCTTTTAATTCTTGGAATTGGTTGGTTTAACAATTCTGCCCAATCTGAAATTGCATCTTGAAATTCCTTCGTGTCTGTCATACCAGAGTTTGATAGTTTATCCCAAAGAAGACATTTTAGTTCAAGTTTTGTATCATCGGATATTTCAAAATCAGTAGGTATGACTTCATCGTTTACAATTTTATAATATTTACCAACAATCAGTTTGTTATCATAAAGATAGTTTTCATAATATTTGATATCAGATTCCCACGTTTCAATCTCATTTCGTATGCTTTTTGTGGTTTGTGTACCACCTATGGCTAGTGGATCTTCTACAATTATTTTAGACACTGAAATAAATTTATCTTGCAATGTATCGCGCTTTGTAACTTGTTTAATTTCTATCACATCTTGTCTTTCTGAAAGAAAGTCAAGCTCATCAACTGAAAGTTTTGAATAACAATATGGTTTATGACCAGTTTTATCAATCCATAAAAAAATTCTTTCTGATTTTGGCTCATAAAATTTTAGCACTGCTTTTCTCTGTTGACTATTATATGCTGCAGAGATTAAAAGTGAGCTAGGAATATCAGACACATCATCAGATTGAACTGTTTGCTCTTGAGATTGCATATTTAATCGCTAGTTGTAAGCTTTTTTGCCCAACTCCAAATTTTGTTCTTATCTAATATTTCAATCCGTACGCCCGCTTCTTTAACTAATCCATAATCAGTTTCAGGATATTTATCTAGGCATACAAATTTTTTAATCCCAATAGTAATAGCCATTTTTGTACATTCCAAACATGGAACAAATGTCGAATAAAGTATTGCACCTTCTGCACCAGCCTCTATTCCTAGTATAGCACAATGCATTATGGCATTTGCTTCTGCATGATTACACAGACAGCGTCCAAGGCCTTCACCAGACTTTATCTTTCCTTCCATTCTATCAGTGCAGCGTTGACAACCACCCTCATAGCAATTTTTTATTCCAGGCGGCGTTCCATTATATCCAGTTGCAAGTTGCCTATTTCCTCTGACAATCACGGCACCAACTTTTCTCGTCATGCAATTAGAACGAAGTTTTGCCAGTTCTGCTTGAAGCATAAAATATTCATCCCATGAAGGTCGTGTAAAAGTCTCAGTCATGAAATTTCTCTGTTTACCTGTAATATAACATTCATGACAATTACTAATGAATCAAGTTAGACCACTAGATAACAAATTACTATTAGAAACGATAAAACCTACGGATCGTTATTTTTTTTCAATGACCCTTGAGTATTTTCAGCATGATTTAGTAAAGCCAAATTCAATTGAAGCAAGAGATTATCAGATATCACTTGCATCTGAAGCAAAAACTCAGAATTCATTAGTAGTGCTTCCTACAGGTCTTGGTAAAACCACTGTTGCATTACAGGTGATTTTAGATATCTTATCACAAAAAAAAGGCGGGATCTTATTTTTAGCACCTACACGAGTTTTAGTCCATCAGCATTTTGAGTTTCTAAAGGAACGTGTTTTACTTGATGATATTGGAATTATAACCGGTGAGGATTTAATATCTAAAAGAAAAAAATTATGGATTAATAGTATAGTATGTGCCACACCAGAAATTACAAGAAATGATCTTCAACGCGGTCTGGTATTACAAGAGCAGTTTAGTTTGGTAATTTTTGATGAGGCACATCGTGCAATAGGTGATTATGCATATACTTCAATAGCAACAAGTTTTTCTAATAACGTAAGATTTTTGGCAATGACCGCTACACTACCAAGCGATAAACAAAAAGCCGAAGAAATTATAAAATCTCTTAGAATTAAGCGTGTATTACAAAAAACAGATGAAAGTCCAGACGTAAAGCCATACATCCAAGAGACAAAGACTGAATGGATAAATGTTGATCTTCCACTTGATATGAAAGCAATTCAGACTTGTCTAAAGATTGCATTAGACGAGAGGTATTCCCAGTTGCGAAAAAATGGAATACAACTATCAGTAGAAAACAAATCGCTCTCTGCATTATTGCGAGTACGTCAATACGTTCTAACACAAAACAGAAGATCTGCAAAACCACTTTTTACAGCAATAAGAATAACATATGCATTGAATATACTTGAAGCTCATGGAATTACATCATTTCTAAAATTTTGCGAGAGAGCACAAAAGAAAAAGGGTGTAGGTGTAAAAGAATTATTTGAAGTGGATCTAAATTTTATGCGTGCAATACAGTTATCTAAAATTGCACAGTCAAAAGGAATAGAGCATTCAAAAATTCCAAAACTTCTAGAAATTGTTGCACCAGTAAAAGATAAGGTTTTAATTTTCACGAGTTATCGTGATTCTGTAAATGTAATAAATGAAAGATTGAATGAAATTGGTATAAAATCTGAAATTCTAATTGGTAAATCTGGTGAAACTGGACTTAAGCAAAAAAAACAGATTGAAACGGTTCAAAGGTTTCGTGATGGACAAACTAAAGTATTAGTTGCAACACGTGTAGGGGAAGAGGGTTTAGATATTTCCGAAGTAAATCTTGTTGTGTTTTATGATAATGTTCCAAGCTCAATTAGATTTGTTCAAAGACGAGGAAGAACTGGAAGAAAAACAGCTGGACGATTAGTTGTATTAATTGCTAAAGACACAATTGATGAGGTATACTATTGGATTGGTAGACGAAAGATGCAGTCATCTAAATCTATGGGCGAAAAACTATCCAAAAAATTAGAAACTCAGGAAATTAGCACCGAGTCGCTTGATAGTTTTCTATAAAATTTATCTTAGGAATCATCATTTTTATCATTTCCACCAGGACCCATCATCTCTTCAGGTTTGACGTCTTGATCCCATTTACCTTTAACACCCTTTAATAGCGCCAGTCCCCCACCAGTTAGAATTCCAACTACTATTGCAAATAGTATGTTTTTATCTTGAAGATGTTTATCACAGTCAATTTTGATAGGAGGTTGATCTTCTAAATACTTGTAGCATTCTGTAAACTCTTTAGTTTGTACGGTAATTTCAGTAAACTGAGCACCAAATACACCTAGTATGATAAAACCGATTGTAACTGTAACAAGACCGATCATAATAAATCTAATATCACTCATACTAACTATTTTGTTTTGGAATATTTTAAGAATATCTAGTATTATATTATACTTCAAAAAAAACTCAATCACATGTCAAATTGGGCTGATTTTGTAATAAGTGCAGTAAAGCGTGGACCGGTATTAGGACAAATTAGTCAGGTTCAAATTCACGAGGATAGGGATAAAGAACTTGGACCACCTATTATTGTTAACAAACATGAAGTGGCATCTGATATAAAGCGTGGTAAGAAATACATCACAATTTTCAAGACCAGTGAAACTGATTGGAAGCCTGGAGAATATGTCAGAACTTATGTCAAAGATGGTGAAGCACATATAAGAACAGATGATAATTTGGTTGATTCAGATAATCTTGGAACACTCCCCGATATAGAATAAAAATGTCACAGATCAGTCAGATTAACTACGATATTCAGTTTGAGCCAATTTTTACCAATTTCACATTTAATGGTATTGAGATTATCACATTAACCACTACCACTACCAACATATTTACACTAAACTCATCTGAACTTGAGATAAAGAATTGCCATCTTATCCACAAGGGAAAAACTATTAAAGCAAAATCAATTTTAGATAAAAAAAATGAAACATTGACCATTCAAGTATCAAAAAAAATTTCAGGTCGAATAAAAATCTGTATAGAATTTACAGGAATCTTAAATGATAGATTACTTGGATTTTACCGAAGCAAGTACAAGGATACATCAGGAAGGACTAAACATTTGGCAACAACACAGTTTGAGGCAGCTGATGCAAGACGAGCATTTCCATGTTGGGATGAACCAGCAATAAAGGCAACATTTGATGTTTCATTACTAGTTGAAAAACATATGACAGCCATTTCTAATATGCCTGAAAAAGTAAAAAAGAATGTTAATTCCAAAGTATTAGTTGAGTTTGATAGAACGCCAATAATGTCAACATACCTTCTGTATCTAGGAGTTGGTGAATTTGAGTTTCTACATGATAATCTAAGGAATATCAAAATTAGAGTTGTAACAACAAAAGGAAACAAGAAGAAGGCAAAATTATCATTGGATTTAACAAAAAAATTCCTATCTGAGTATGAAAAATATTTTGGAATAAAATACCCTTTACCAAAACTTGATATGATTGCAATACCTGATTTTGCAGCAGGTGCAATGGAAAATTGGGGCGCAATCACATTCAGAGAAACCATATTACTTTATGATCCAAAAACATCATCCACTAGAACCAAACAATACATAGCAGAAGTAATCTCTCACGAAATTGCACACCAATGGTTTGGAAATTTGGTTACAATGAAATGGTGGAACGATCTCTGGCTAAATGAAAGCTTTGCTACATTCATGGCTACCAAGATAGTTGACAAGTTTTATCCTGAGTGGGACTATTGGGATCAGTTCTTAGATGATGCAATGAGTACAGCGATGAGCCTAGATTCTCTGAAATCATCTCACCCAATTGATGTTAAAGTAAATCATCCTTCAGAGATTAGATCAATTTTTGATTCTATATCATATGATAAGGGTGGATGCATATTACGAATGCTTGAGCACTTTGTAGGAAAGAAAAATTTCCAAAATGGGCTGAAAAAATACTTGAAGAAGCATCAATACTCTAATGCGCAAGGAAGTGATCTTTGGAACGCAATTGGTGATGTTTCAAAACAACCAGTTGCTAAGATGATGAAGACATGGATTAATCAAATAGGATTTCCATTAGTTTCAGTTACAAGGAAAAATTCCACACTCTTGTTAAAACAATCACGATTTCTTCTTGAAGAAACCAAGTCATCTAAAAATGGCACATGGTCTATTCCACTCATTATTGAAGAAGGAGATAATAGAACAAAAAAATTAATGATGAAGAAATCAGAACAGTCCAAACTTAAACATAAAGATAGAAATTTCATCGTAAATCCTGGAAGAACTGGATTTTATCGTGTTCAGTATGACGATAGTGCATTAGAGAATCTATCACTCTTAATCGATGAAAAAATTATTGATCATGTTGACCGTTGGAGTCTTCAAAACGATTATTTTGCTCAGGTAGTATCAGGCAAAAAAAATGTACATAATTACCTTGATTTTACTAGCGCCTATTATGACGAGGATAATTATATTTCCTCATTAAGTTTGGCACATAATCTTTATTCACTCTACACAATTTCCCATAAAGAAAAATTCTCAGACGAACTAAGGCAACATGCAATAAACTTTCTTGGAACAATAATCGATAGACTTGGATGGGATAAAAAGAGAAATGAACCACATACAAACGCACTTTTACGTAGCTTTGCAATAGTCGGTTTAGGAAAATTAGGGGATAAGCAAGTAATATCAGAAGCCGAATCACGATTTAACAAATTCCTAAAAACCCCAAATAGTCTACCTGCAGATTTACAAGAATCTGTGTTTTCGTTGGTTGCATGGAATGGAAACGAATCAGTATACAAAAAATTTATGCAACTTTATAAAAAAGCAAGTTCTCAGGAAGAAAAATTACGATTTCTTGCTGCTTTGTGTAGTTTTAAACAAAAAAAATTATTATTAAAGACCTTACAATTTACATTAGGTCCAGACGTTCGTTCACAGAATATACAGATGCCAATAATGCGAATAACTTCAAACATCTATGGAAAGGATTTCATGTGGCTATGGTTAAAAAAGAATTGGAAGAAGATTGTCAATAAGGCTGGAATTGGAAATCCTTTATTGAATAGAATAGTTGCAAGTATTGGTCAAGTTGTTGTATCAAAACAAGAGAAAGAAATTAGAAAATTTTTCAAAGAAAACCCAGTACGTGGAACTGAAAGAACACTGGAGCAAACATTAGAACGTGTACGTATACACTCAAAGTTCCTTGCTTCACTAAAAAAAGAATTTTCATAAATGTCATCCATAAAAAAAACATCTACTGTTATAATTGCTACAATTATTGTAGTCGGGTTTGTGTTTGGTGTTGCAAAACAGTTTGAAGTAGATGAATCTAGTATTTTGGATCAACTTGAATTTGATGCAGTTTACTTGAAAGATGAGCGTAGAGTGCAAATATCATTTGAAGATAAGTCAAATAATACAAAATCTGCAATTTTAGAGATTTTAGGCATGGATGTTACTTTTCATCAGGTATATCTCTTTGATGATAAATCAGGATTTGTTGAAAATATACATCTTGAGCAAATTCCAAAATATGGATGGAAAACAACTCCTGTTACATTAGAAATTCAGCATAGTGAATTTGGAAAGATTGGCTTGAAAACTGAAATTCATGAACCAAATCACCCCAATCCTAAAATCATAATAGAACAAAAGTAATTATTTTTCAAGTGAGTTTTTGAGATTTTTTAGTGATAATGTATAGAATGCTGAAAGAAATTTTGTAAAGTTAGCGAATTCTGATTTTGTACCTTTACTTGAAAAATATGATTCCCATGTTACTCTAACAGCATTATCAATCTCAATTATTGATATTGTTGCATGATAGGCATTAACCGGCAGACCTGAGGTTGCAATATACGAAAAATATTTTTTTGGTGACCATCCAACAATATGCTCTTCCACCTCAGAACCATCTTCGAATGAGATCAACCTAACCGTACCAACCCCACGCTTTTTGTCAGTAAGAAATTTTGTTGATTTTTGTTCTGGAAGCCAATCAAGTTTAGATATTTTATTTAGTTTGCTCCAAGTCTTCTCAATGTTAGTTTTTATGTAAATACTTTTTTTAACAAAATTTGTTTCCATTGAAATGAAATGTTTTTCAAATGTATATATGCGATCTGTTATTGCCTTAGTACATGGTATTTGGTTGGGGTAAAAAAGAACAAGTTGTCGAAGAACAGAGAGAGAAGTCAGTAATATCTACACATAAGGACATTACATTAGAAGATATTCCAAGTATCATTCAGGACATCACGGATTTACGTCAGGAAACACTGATAGTCGAAGTTAAATCATTTCAAAAAAGAATCGAGTCAGATAGTAAAATATTATTATCTATTGCAGATGAGCTTAGAAAAGATAATTTAAAAGCAGATGATATGGATCCGCATCTTACCATACTTGTAAACAGAGGAAAAAAAGAGGTTATATCATCAATACAAAGTGAATTTAGGATAGAGTTTTCTAATATTGATTCATTTGATAAAGTAATAGATTTTCAAAGAAATGCATCTAGAGGAATCAAAAAAGTCGGTGACATGTTAGGGAAACACTCACGAGTGATACATATTTTTGCTAAAAAATATGCCAAAAAACTCAAAGATGATTTAGAAGTACTCACAGATAATCTCACAGAAATTAATACACTCATTTCAAATTATAATTCCAACCAGGAATTATTGGATGATATTAAAAATTCCTTAAATGATTTTGCAGATATAAAAAAGGATATATCAAATCACAAGACAAGAAAATTACAATTAGATAGGTCAATAGGATCTGAACAACAAAATGAAACAAATTTAAAAAAATACATTGATGAAATGAAATCATCTTCAGAGTATAAAGAATTTCAAGTGATTCAACAAAGTATCATTTCAGTATCAGATGAGGAAAAATCAGCCAAAAAGAAAATTGAAGAACAATTTATCAAAATATCCAGACCATTAAACAAATACGTCTATGTTTCAGCACTTGATAAACCACTTAAAATAATGACAGAAAACCTTGCGACTTCTCCATATGATGTTCTATCTAGAACAAACATGTCTGACATTACTACAATCTTAAATTCTGTACGATC
>Ga0257111_1000895_pt1 | contig 12148 bp, 13 predicted proteins | sample LP_taG_6_FD_191567 | JGI IMG/M metagenome (GOLD analysis project Ga0257111, IMG submission 191567) | Marine microbial communities from Northeast Subartic Pacific Ocean, Canada - LP_J_2015_P26_500m | ecosystem: Environmental > Aquatic > Marine > Oceanic | place: Canada: Northeast Subartic Pacific... | reverse complement strand
AGAACAAATTCTGGAAAACAAGATAGTAGCAGTTTGTAGAGGAAGAATGGAAATGGGTCAGAGATCATTAGGAAATAGAAGTATAATCGCAGACCCACGAACAAGATCTAATGTTGAGAAAATTAATAATTCAATAAAAAAGAGAGATTTTTGGATGCCTTTTGCTCCAGTTATTCTTGAAGAATATCAAGATCTACTAATTAAAAATCCAAAAAAAATAGATTCACCATTTATGACTATTGCATTTGAAACCAAAGATGGAAAAAATAAATTCCCAGCTGCTGTTCATCAAGCTGATGGAACTGCTAGAGCACAATTATTGAAAAAGGAGCAGAACCCAATCTTATGGAATTTAATTTTTAAATTTTATGAAAAAACTGGAATTCCTGCTTTATTGAATACATCGTTTAATCTGCATGGGGAACCTATTGTCAGAACAATTCAAGATGCATTAAGAGTGTTCGATAAATCAGAATTGGAAGTGTTATGGCTTAATGAACATATAATTTACAAGAAGTAAAAATTATACGTAAATTTAAATAATATTGGTAAATTGTTGCAATTATGGTTATGATGAATCATTCATTTGAACTTGATTGTAACGAAAGAAATTTCTTTAAAATTTTTACTGATTATGAAAACCTTCCAAAGTATTTACCAAGACAACTTCAAAAAATAGAGATTTTGGATAAACATGATAATTACACAACAATTCAAGCAAAAATATTTTTAAAAACTTTAATAAAAAAAGAGTTTTTACAGAAAATAAGAATTGAAAAAAAATCAGAAAATAATCTATCTGCAGAAATTTTAGATGGGTTCACAAAAGGTACTCATATTACAATATCAATTATAACGGAAAAAGAAAAAACTCTATGTCATGTTAATTCTGATATTAAGTTGAGCCTAAAAACTATCATACTTTATCCTATAATCAAAAGGGAATACAATTCTTTGTTAACAGGTGTTTTTAGAAAAATTAGTATGGATACGGAACAAGATAAGGAGAATTTTTGCTCTTGAATATAGTAAACTGGCAAAATGCGTCTAGCCAATCATTAAATTTTAAAAATAGTAGTCCTACAAAATGGGCATTTATTAAAGAATTTTTGGATAAAGATTTTTATGAAGAATTATACAAAACGTATCCAAAATTTGATGATACTTGGAGTGAAATGGATTCTTATGATAGAGTAGGATATAGAAAATTTTGGAAAAGAGATGGGAAAACAAATCATATTCAGGAATATGATTCCAGATATAATGAATCCTGGAATAAATTTTTGGAGTATGCATGGTCTGAAGAATTCATAAAAAAACTAGTTGAAGTAACAGGAGTTGAAGTAACAGGTCTTAGGCATTTTTGTTTCATGTATGCAAAAAAAGATGGTTTTCAAAGTCCTCACATTCATAATGTTAGTGACAAAACGTTAATTGTTTTCATATATTTCTCAAAAAATTGGGAAGAGGGTGATCCTGGTGGTACATATCTGTCTGATGGACGAGATGAGTCAAAAATTTTATTTGAACCATATGATCTAGACAACACTTCATTATTTGTATTAGATGGACCAAATGCAGCTCATGGTGTGAGAAGAATAACTAAAGATGTTGAGAGAAGAGCGATTCAACTTACATACGAACCATTTTCAACTACTGATGGATGGTATGGTCAACCAAACAAGGATATCCCTGAACCAATAGAGCTGTAAATATTTCTGATGAATTAGACTTCAAGTTTTTAAACCTGCGTAAATAATCTAGATAAATTGAAAAAATCAGAATTCATTAAAAAATGTAAGAAAATAAAATTAATTCTTACTGATGTTGATGGAGTACTGACTGATGGATGTATGTATTACTCATCAAAGGGAGAGGAATTAAAAAAATTTCATACTCGTGATGGAATGGCAGTAGAATTACTTTTACAGAAGAATATCAAAACAATAATTGTCACTAGAGAAAAATCCAAAATAGCTGTTTCTCGTGCAAAAAAGATCAAAATTTTCAAAGTATATTCTGGTATTAAACAGAAGGAGGCAATACTAAATCAAATTTGTACAAAATTCAAAGTTACTCCTGATGAAATTGTATTCATTGGTGATGACGTAAATGATGAAAAAATCATGAAATTAGTAGGTCTAAGCGTTGCACCTTCTGATGCAATCAACACAATCAAAAATATTGCTAATATAACTACCAATGCTAGCGGTGGTAAAGGAGTATTAAGAGAGATTGCTGATATGGTTCTTTTATCACAAAACATTATATCTAAATAATCTTCAAAATAATAATTGGTATTCATAACTGCCGAAATTGGAATTAATCATAATGGTGATCTGAAAATTGCTAAAGATCTTATTAAGATAGCAAAATCATGCGATTGTGATGCTGTTAAATTCCAGAAGCGCACTGTAGAGAAATCCTACTCAAAAGAAATTTTAGATTCATTTAGGGATAGTCCATGGGGCAATACAACGAGAGATGAAAAATTACATCTAGAATTTAATAAATCTGACTATGATGAGATAGATAAATTCTGTTCTGCACAAGATATAGAATGGTATGCATCTTCGTGGGATATTGAAAGTCAAGAATTTCTTCGTCAGTACAATTTGAAACATAATAAAGTATCATCTGCTATGTTAACTAATATTGAATTATTAGAATCTGTTGCGCAAGAAAAAAAATCAACGTTCGTTTCAACTGGTATGAGTACAATGGATGAAATTAGAAACGCTGTAAAAATTTTTAGGAACCATGACTGCCCGTTTGAATTAATGCATACTAATAGTTCATATCCTATGAAAAATGAAGAGGCAAATCTTAATTGTATTGGAACATTAAAAAATGAATTTTCTTGTAATGTTGGTTATAGTGGTCATGAAGCAGGTGCCACGTTGGTTTGTATTGCTGCTGTATTACTTGGCGCTACATCGATTGAAAGACATATCACTCTAGATAGATCAATGTATGGTTCTGATCATGCTGCATCTCTTGAACCAGCAGGTTTACAAAGATTGGTAAGAGATATACGATTATTAGATATAATTAAAGGTGATGGAATTAAAAACGTATGGCCGTCAGAGCTACCTAAATTAAAAAGATTGAGACCCAAGCGGTGAATTTTTTTATTGTTTGGAATACACTCAAGTTTTCATATCAGACTTAGCTGAGCTAGTTCCAAACCAATTCATTTTAGAAATGTGTTCGTCAGCTAAGTCATTCAGAATAGAAGAATTTTTTTCAAGGAATGATTTCATTTTTGATTCAGAAATTTCAGTATCAACTAATCTTCCCCCATAAAAAAACTCTGTATCAAATTTTGCTGTAAAATCTGTATAATTAAATTCAGATGAGTTTCTTTCAAGTAGAGAGAGATAACGGTTAAGATCTAATGAATTCACCTTCTTTTTCAAAGATTCTCTAATTAATGCGGGTAATTCATGTGGGTTTTTTAGTGTAGTTACAGAAGGTAGTATAGAATAATTTAGATCTACAAACGTTATCACTGGTTTTCCATAAAATGTTACTTCAAACCCAGCTGTACCAGCTATTGTGACTAATAATGAACAATTTTTGTATAATTTTTCATTTGAGAAAGATGGATGAACTAAAATTACATTAGGAATGTTCATAATATCTTTATAATCACTGGCACTTCGCCATCCTCTATCACCCTGAAATGGGTGTTCTTTCACAACTAATTTGTAATTAATTGGAATTGATTTTGCAATATTCTTAATTGCTTCTATTTGATTAATATAAAATGGAGCCCCAATTAGCAAACTTCTTTCTACTTCTGTATGTAATGGAAAAACAACAAAATTTTCCGGTAATGAAATGTCCTTTTTCAAATTTTTGTTTAAGAAAGATTCTCGTATTCTAGTTCTGATTTGATCAAAAATATAAGAAAAAATAACTTTAGATTTTGTTCTACCATAATATGTGTAGTGTGTTTTAGCATTAGTTGTATCAGAATTTAGGGAATATTCTATAGCTGATTTAATTATCTCCTTCTTTGTCTTTCCTGGTTTTAATAATGTACTAGTTAGATTTTCTAATAAATTAGATTTTTTGAAATATTTTTGAAGCTCATCAAAATTTCTTTCTTTACATTCAACTCTTTTCAGTTCTTCAACAGAATCAAGTTTTTCATGTTCTTGTGTAAGCATACTTTTTTTGCCTAACATTGAAAAATTAATAATTTGAACATGCACACCTGAATTTTTACACATTTGGTAAAATAATTCATGATGATGTAAAGACGGAAGCTTACTAAAAAAGAAATCTGGTTTTACTGTTTCCAAAATATCTTCAAAAAGCCTGCATTCTTGTTCTAAAATACTTAATATTTCATTCTTAGAGTATTTGTGATAGTTGTAATAAAGAAATATACGTTCATTTTGAATCAATTTCCAAAGATCAAGCTTGTATTTTTTTTCAAATTTTGCCAAATAATCCAAATCTGGCGTATTATTTTTTTGAGCTATATGATCATGAAAAAACCAAATTTGTTTAAAATCTACTAATTTTTGATTTTTTAAAAAAAGTTTTGGTCTTTCTGTAACATCAGTAATTGCATATGCTTCACAATCAAGTTTTTTTTTTAAGTAATATGAAAGACAGAAATGAGTATAATTTGTACCAAACCAAAATATTATTTTCTTAGCCATGAAAATCACACATATTTTTCATTTGCAACAGTTACTAAAATACTCTTGATTGATTTTATAACATAATCTTGATTAGATCTTGTTAATTGTGGATACATAGGTAATGATAATATTTCTTTATAGATTTTTTTTGATACAGATAATGAACGCCTTGAAATTCCTTTCTTTTTAAAAAGTGTGAATTCATGTAACGGTTTATAATGAACAGATGAACCTATTCCTTTTTTTTGTAAATCATAAAACAATTCATCCCTAGAGATTTTAGCGTCAGTGGTTATTTTAATAATATAAAGATGACACGAACTGTTTCTGATAAATTTTTCATTTGGAGTAATTAATCCAGGTATGTTCTTTAATCCTTTATTATAATAAAGAAATGCAGTTAATCTTTTTTTATTTAGTATCATAACTTTTTGCAATTGACTAATTCCTAGGGCGGATCTTATTTCATCTAGACGATAATTGTATCCAATATCTTTAATATCATATTCCCATGGTTTTCCTGTTGAATATCTACTCATTAAACTTCTAGATATTCCATGATTTCGTGCAAGCTTAATGAAGTCTGCAATTTTTTTATCATTTGTGATTACCATTCCTCCTTCAATGGTTGTCAAATTTTTTGTTGGGTAAAAGCTAAAACACCCAACATTTCCAAAATTTCCTACATGTTTTTTGTTATACGTTGTTCCTATTCCATGAGCACAATCTTCAATAACTTTTAAAGAATTTGAGCTTGCAATTTGCATTATTTTTTGCATATCACAAGGAGTACCCGCAAGATGAACTGGGATTATAGCTTTAGTTTTTCTACTAATATTTTTCATAATGGATTCCACAGAAATGTTTAGTGTTTCTTTGTCAATATCAGCCAAGACTGGCGTAGCACCAGTTTGAAGCACAGAGTTAGCGGTTGCTGCAAATGTCAAATCAGGTATTATTACCTCATCACTTTTCTTGATTCCTAATGCCTTGAGAGATAAGTATAGAGCGGCAGTAGCATTAGAAACGCCTACTGCGTACTTCGATTTTGTAAATTTTTTGAATTTTTGTTCAAATGCATCTAATTTAGGACCGTTAGTAAGAAATGGTGCTGATGCGGCTTTCTTAATTTCTGTAATATCCTTACTATCTACATACGGTAAAAAGAAGGGAACTTTAATTGAATTATTTCTCATTTTACATTATTCCTGATTTTGATTTTTCTTTTATCAGTTGCTCATATATTGTTAATATATTTTTGACCATGTTTTCTGAGTTACAAGTTTTAAGAACAGTTTGATAGCCTGAAATTCCAAGCCTCTCACATTTTTTTTCATCATTTATCAGTTCTAGAATTGATTCTGACAATAAACTTGGATTGTCAGGTTCCACAAGAATGCAATTTTGGTTGTTATGTATAGTATGTGGTATACCGTGAGCGGTTGTACTAATTGTAGTTTTTTTAAATGCAAATGCCTCAAGAGGAGTAAGTGGAGATAGCTCCCATCTTGAAGGATATACAAGGAATTTACTTTCACGATACGCCTGAATTACATCTTCTCGCGGAGGATTTTTAATAACTTTAATCATATTTTCTAACTTAAATCTCATAATCATTTTCAACATTTCTGATTCAAATCCAAAATCTACACCCATGATAATAAATTTAGTTTTTGAAGTATCTATTCTATCTTTCAAAATATTTATGGATTCTAATAGTACGTCAAGTCCTTTGATTTTACTAAATCTACCCAGAAATAATACAAAATCAGAATTAATATCATATTTTTTTTTGAAGTTTAGATTTTTGGATGTTAAAATATCTAGATTAATTCCATTTTGTATAACTTTAATTTTAGATTCATCACAAAACTCCAAAAATATTTTTCTTTCATAATCATTTGGAACAATGATTTTAGTTGCTGAATTAATAATATATTTTATAAATGGTTTCTGTAATGCTACCAAAAATTTTTTTGTTAAACTAGAGGTTAAATCTGGATGAGTAGTTAAACCTCCTTGATCAGAAATAACTAACGGAATTTTTTTCTTTTTTGCAATAAATGCTGCCACAAGAGATTGAAAACTTCTTATTCCTATTGTATGAATTATATCAAAATTTTGTTTGCTCATTTGAAAATACATTCCTGGATTCACAAAGAATAATTGTATTGAAAACCAAACATGAGTGCGGTTTATCAGAAAATTTTGTATTTTTTCTATTCGTGGTAATTTTTTATTGAATGTTTTTGGATTATTTGCAAAATCTAAATCAGTTGTAAAAATTGTAACATCATGACCAAGTTTTGATGATTCCTTAGCAATATCTAGACAAAGGAACATTATGCCACCAAATTGAGTTGCAGGCAATGATGCTGGACAATTTAGAGCTATTTTCATTTATTTAAAATCCTAATTTATGATATATAGTATTCACTTATCATAGTTAATACACCACGAACCCAATCATCTGAATAATCCTACTTTATACTTAAATTTGAAGCCACAATTAAAATAGAAAATTGAAAAAACTTTCAGAATATTTCTCGCTGTTTAAATTTACAATTACTAGTCCAAAAAATGGTATAAGTATGCTAAACGATGCACAGCAGGCAAAAAAAGATTCTAAACAAATTATTCAGAAACATTCAGCAAATTCATTAAACTTAGAAAAATGCCTAGAATTATATTTTCCACACAATGATTTTTCAAAAGAAACATTAATCCAAAACACAAAAGATTTAGAACTTCATTTTAAAAATTATTTTAAAAAGTTAGAGAACGAAAAATTCCCATCAAAGAAAAAACCATATCCTGTGGATTACTCAATTAGAAACGATTCTAGATTGTTCCTTTATGGATTATGTAAAATGATGAAACCGGATGTTATAGTTGAGACAGGTGTAGCTTATGGACAAAGTTCTTCATATATTCTACAAGCCTTAAAGGAAAATAATAAAGGAATTCTCCATTCTATTGATAATGTTTTCAGACCGTGGGAATCATTAGAGATGATTGGAAATGCCATTCCACAAAATCTAAGAAAAAGATGGAAATTAGTTACCGGTTCAAGTGTGGTGAAACTTGAAGAAACTTTACAGTCTAAAAAAACAATAGATGTGTTCTTGCATGACAGTCTTCATACATACAAAAATATGTTATTTGAATATCATACATCGTGGCCATTTATTAAAAAAAATGGATTTTTAATTTCAGATGATGTGTCAGAAAATAATGCGTTTTTAGATTTTTATTCAATAGATAATAGTTCTCCCATATTGATGACAGATAATCATAATAAAGAAATATTTTTAGGAATTATAAGAAAAAAATAATTATTTTTTAATCGCAAATAGAAACCCTATATCTGGGAATAACGGTCTTGTATTAACAATAAAGGAAAGTTTCTTTAATTTCATAATTAATTGTTGTAATAATTCAGGGTGTGTATCAGCTAAATGATATTCGATTGCATATTTCTTAATTTTATTTAGAAATTCAGGTGAAAGAGAATTAATAATCTCATACTCAGCACCTTCACAATCTAGCTTAAGAAAATTACATTCTTGTATATTATTTTCGATAAAAATATCAAGAAGTGATTTTGATTTTACGATTACAAAATTATTAGTTTCTAAGAACATACTATGTCCAGAATAATCATCATTAAGAAAAATCTTAACGGAATCAGATGTATTGGATACTGCAAAATTAAAAGGTATAATATTTTTAATTTTATTAGAATTTATGTTCTCAACAAGTAATTCATAATTTTCTTTAATTGGTTCAAAGCAGAATATTTTACCTCGTTTGCAAAATTGAGATGCAAAAAGTGCAAACAGTCCTATGTGTGCACCAACATCAATTACTATATCACTATCATTAATCTCAAAATCACTGTTAGAATATTCTTGAATCATCCAAACATGTGTTAATGCCATAAGATCCGTTGAATTTACGCGAATCTTGATTTTCAAGCCAGTTTTTGTCTGAAATATCACATGATCTTTTTTTGTTAATTTGAAATACACCAATGGATAAACATACCAATTTTTGAACAATTTTGTAGATTTCAAAAATATATTGAGTTTGGTTAGAAAACCAGCGGACATCAATTATTGTGGTATTAACGAAAATATATTTCATAGAATTGTGTAAATGGATTTTTAACCGACTTCCTCACTGAAAAATTATTGAAGTTCTTAATTACTGGTGGATTAGGTTTTATTGGAAGCCATCTTACTGAATCTTTAACAAAAAACGATCATAATGTTGAGATTTTAACAAAAACGCTGTCAAAAAAATCTAATGTTAACATTTTGAACAAAAAAATTAAAATTAAAAAAATTGATATTACAAATTTTAAAAAATTAGGACAATGTATTGAGCAGTTTAAACCCAATGTAATTATTCATTTGGCAGGAAATACTTCACACTCTAAATCATTTGAAGAACCACTAAAAGATGTAGATTCTAATGCAAAATCTACTTTGTTTATGTTAGAAAAAATTAGGGAGTTAGATCTTAAATGTAAATTCCTGTTAGGTAGTACTTTCATTGTTATTGGAAAACCAAAAAAACTTCCTATTGATGAAAATACACCTTGTAATCCAACCACGATTTATGGAACAAATAGGTTAGCAAGCGAATATTTTTGTAAGATTTATCACGATGTTTATGGATTAGACACAAATATTTTCCGAATTACAAATTCCTATGGACCCCGTGAGCAAGTGATTCCTAAAAAAAATGCAATAAATTTCTTAATCTATCAGGCATTCAAAAAACAAGAAATAAGTATTTACAACAAAGGAAAGATCTTCAGAGATTTTATCTATGTTGATGATGTAATTTCTGGAATTAACACTATTTTAGAAAAAGGAAAACCTGGAGAATTGTATTGGATATCATCTGGAAAGAGGACTTGGTTTTATGAATTTGGTAATATTTTAGAAAAAACCACTGGTTGCAAAGTAAAATATTCAGAAACACCCACATATACAAAAAAAGTTGATGTCGGAAATTTTGTTGTAAATAATTCAAAATTATGTAAATTGGGATGGACACCAAAAATTTCTATTGACGTTGGTATTAAAAAAACATTAACATTTTTCCAATCTAATTAAAAAAATCTATACTAATTAATTTTAGATTTTATGGCAAACTGCAATGAAAAATAAAGGGTTATGCTTTTCATTATAGGGAATTATAGTATATTCTTCCGTGTTCAATTTTCCTGCTGTATTTTCATATTTTGTATTTTTTCCTTTTAAATATTTATCATAAAAATTAGAGTTTTTATCAAATTTTAGTAAAATAGTACTTAGAATAAATCTTAGCTTAATTTTCAGTAAAAGTAATAAATTTAGTCTTTTGTCAATAACTTCTTTTTGTGTTATTAATTTTTGAGAATATAATTCAATTTTAGAAAATTTTGTTTCTAATAATTCTATAAATTCGTTTTTTGAAAAAAATTCATAGTTTTGTGAATTGTCAAATATTAACGATTTATTATTTCCATTAAGTGTAGAAATTATTAATATGCCATTTTCATTTAAAATATTATAAAAATAATTAATTTTTTCTTTAGTAATTACTTCATTTGTTATTTCAGAATAAAGTATACAATCAACTGATTTATTTTTATGAGTAAAATTGCTTTCCGCTAATGAATAAATTATTTTCCCATTAGGATCATATGATCTACGCGAGCATTGATGAATGCTGTCTGATATATCATAAGTGTAAATTTCTCTAGAATCATTATCTAATAAAATCTTTGACCCATGATACGACATAATACTAGCAAAAGTATAATCCAATGTTAAACCTGAACAATATTTAGTAGCAAATTCATAACGTACTTGTTGTTTTTTATATGCATCGTCTAGAATCATAACTTTAGCTAATTCTTCGAAATATATAATTGTCTAATGATTGAAATGTTTGTAATGAATTCGTTTGGATGTGATGATGTTGGCATTATAATTAGAGGAAAGATTTCAGAATGGACCACAGATATTATTAGAGAATATGAAGCAAAATTTCATAATTGTGAAATAATTGTTTCTACATGGAATAATGAAAATACTGATGACATACCATGTAAAATTGTTAAGAGTGTAGAACCTAAAATGTCATCTCCGCATAAGTCTATGATAAATCATCAAACTATTCTTGCAAAGGAAGGTTTGAAAAAAACTTCAAAAGACATAGTAATGGTTTGTAGATCTGATCAATTTATTCACAGTCAAAATATTTTCAATATCTTCAAAAATAAATGCCCAAAAACAAAAATTCTAGTAACCTCAGTTCCAGGTTATTTAAACGGCACCCCAAATGATTACAGATATGAATATGCAATAAGTGATTTTTGTCAGATTGCAAAAAATAACTTAATGCATGATTTTTGGGACTATGTTCCTTACTTTGATGGCTCAAGAAGTATTTCTGTAGCTAAAACATTAACAAAAAATTACGTAAAAAATATAAAAAAAGACGATCGGGAATGGAAAAGTGTTAAAGATTTGTATTTTTATGAAATAAATTATTACAGGGATTTTCAAATAGAATGGGAAAAACCAGATAAATCAGAATTGTACGCTAATTTTTTGAATGTGCGGAAATTAATACGATATTAGTAAAGCAATCAAGGATCTTCATTTGATATTTTTAAATTAAGAAAATCTTTTTTGAATTGACGAATTTCATTGGGATTGCCTAATGGCCACATCTGTTTAACTGGCATTGTAACTATTTTTTTATTATTTTCTGCAAATAAATTAAAGATAGGTGTAACATAATATTCATTTTTTATACTGATTTTTCTTTTAATCATTTCATCTGCAAATTTTACAAAATCAGAACCTCTCCTGAAATAATGAATTCCAACTGTAGCTATAGAACTTATAGAAATTTTTTCAGCTGATTGAATAACAAATCCATCATTATCAAGTTTTACAAAACTATATGCCTCATTGTTTTGAGGTTCAGGAAATACCATTGTGCATCCATCTATGTCACGCTTTCTAATATTTTCATTAAAAAATTGCGCATCCCATTCCACATAATGATCTGCGTCAGTTATGAGTAATTCCTCATCATTATCTATTAGATCTCGTGCATTGAGTATTGTGTCTACAGTTCCATGTGTATCGTATGATATAGACACTATTTTACAGTCATGAATGATATTTTTTAATTTTAAATCAATTCCAAATTTTTCTATATGCTCATGTTTTGTACAGAAAATGAAATTTCCATTTAGATTCAGAGAATTTATCGACCATTCCATAATTGTCTTATTGCTAATTTCAACCAATGGTTTTGGTTTTTCAAAACCTGCATCGGCAAGTCTTAGCCCTTTACCAGCCATTGGCATTATTATATTAAATTTCTCCACCCAATTCCCTGAAGAAGGATTTACACTCTTTTGCGTAATTTGTACAAATTCCATCAAATCCTAACTCACATAATAAAGTCCAATATGA
>Ga0257111_1000894_pt1 | contig 12165 bp, 10 predicted proteins | sample LP_taG_6_FD_191567 | JGI IMG/M metagenome (GOLD analysis project Ga0257111, IMG submission 191567) | Marine microbial communities from Northeast Subartic Pacific Ocean, Canada - LP_J_2015_P26_500m | ecosystem: Environmental > Aquatic > Marine > Oceanic | place: Canada: Northeast Subartic Pacific... | reverse complement strand
GCATCGCTGGGCGAGATGGCACTTTTAGACCACGAAACTAGATCAGCAGATGCGTTGGCTGAAAAAGACTCCGTACTATTAAAAATAAATCAGGATGTATTTTATGAGCTTATGGAGGGGAATGTAGATATAATGAAACAGATTATTAGACTACTGACATCTCGAATTAGAGAAGCAAATTCTAAACTTGAGTAGAGCCTGAAATAAGGTTCTCTACAACTGTAGGATCAGCCAAGGTTGAAATATCTCCCATATCATTGTGATCTCCTTCTGCGATCTTTCTTAGGATCCTTCTCATAATTTTTCCTGAACGAGTTTTTGGCAATGCTGGTGCAAACTGAATCTTATCCGGCTTAGCATGAGGACCAATTTCCTTTGCTACAGATGCAACAATGTCTTTATGAATCTCATCAGAAAAATCAACTCCTGTCATCAGGGTCACAAAAACATAGATTGCTTGGCCTTTAATATCATGTGGAAATCCAACTACTGCTGCCTCGGCTACACCATCTGCTTTGCCAATGGCGCCTTCCACCTCTGCGGTACCTATTCGGTGACCAGAAATATTTAAGACATCGTCTACCCGGCCAGTTATCCAATAGTATCCATCTTCATCCCTTCTTGCCCCATCGCCTGTAAAATAATAACCTGGAAACTGTGAAAAATATGTGTCAATAAAACGCTGATGGTCACCATAAATTGTTCGCATCTGCCCAGGCCATGATGATTTTAGCGCGAGCAGACCCTGAACATCATTGCCCTCGATCTCTTGACCGTCATCAGTCATCAATACTGGCTGAATTCCGAAAAAAGGAAGTGTTGCGGAGCCAGGTTTTGTTGGAGTAGCTCCTGGAAGTGGTGTAATCAATATACCCCCTGTTTCAGTCTGCCACCATGTATCAACAATAGGACAACGCCCTTTACCTACTATTTCATGATACCATTTCCATTCGGGCTCTTTTATCGGCTCACCCACTGTACCAAGCAGTCTAAGACTGTTTAAATTTCTAGATTTTACCCAAGTGTCACCCTCTTTCATTAGCGCGCGGAGAGCAGTAGGCGCAGTATAGAACTGGTTTACTTTGTGTTTGTCAACAACATCCCAGAACCGTCCAAAGTCAGGATAATTTGGGACACCCTCAAACATAATTGTTGTAGCACAATTTGATAAAGGTCCGTAAACGATATAAGAGTGTCCAGTGATCCAGCCTATATCAGCGGTGCACCAATAGATATCATCATCTTTATAATCAAAAATAATATTATGTGTGTAGGATGCGTATACAATATAACCACCAGTAGTGTGAAGCACTCCCTTTGGCTTACCAGTCGAGCCAGAAGTATATAAAATAAAAAGAGGGTCTTCCGCGTCCATCTGGACTGGATCACAATCCGAGTCTGCGTCTTCTATCTGCTCGTGCCACCAAACGTCCCTTCCTTCAACCATGTTTATATCAACCCCTGTACGTTTAACAACGACTACTGACTGGATAGAAGGAGTATCGCTAAGCGCATTATCCGCATTCTGTTTCATCGGTATATTATCTTTTTGACCTCTTACGCCAGTGTCCTGAGTGATCAATAGTTTGCAAGTAGAATCATTGATCCTATTCCGAAGTGAGTCAGCGCTAAATGCACCAAATACAACCGAATGCACAGCTCCAATCCTTGCACAAGCAAGCATAGCGATTGCAAGCTCAGGAACCATTTGCATATAAATACAAACACGGTCGCCTTTAACCACTCCAAGATTTTTCAATACATTAGCAAACTTCTTTACCTGAGAAAGTAGCTCATTATAGGTAAAACGTTTATCTTCTGATGGGTTATTACCTTCCCATATAATTGCGGTTCTGTCACCATTACCTGAATCGACATGTCTATCGAGACAGTTATAGCTAACGTTCAGCTTGCCACTTTCAAACCACTTTATCTTTGCCTCTTTAAAATTAAAGTCTCTGACTTTTTCCCATGGTTTATACCATGTGATCCTTTTGGCAATATCAGCCCAAAAATCATCTGGATTTTTAACAGAACTATCATATATATATTTATACTTTTCTAATGAACTAACGTGAGCACTGTCTACCCAATCGCCTGAAGGTGGATAAACATTATCTTGTTTCGGCATTAATTTAATCTCCTAATTAAGATGTGCTATACTTCAAGTGTTTGCCTGTGTATACACTTTGTGTAGGTACCATCAGCTTGTTCTTTTACCGCAACCATGGTGAACTCAGATACGCAGGCCAGTCTTCTTTGATCGTGTCTGCCCTCCGAAAATGCTTTAACCTTTACATTGATTGAAGTTTTTCCAAGGCCTGTAACGACAGCCTCAAAATTTACCCACTCCCCTACATGGACTGGTTCTTTAAACTCTGTTGCATCAATCGCGCGAGTAACTGCTGCATCTGCTGGTGAGTTTTTCAATATTCTGTGAGCGGCCTTGCTTACTGCTATATCCATCCAGGATATCATCTGCCCGCCAAATAAAGTGCCAATAACGTTAGCATCTTGAGGCATCACAAGCTGGGAATATCTTACGGTTTCAGGTTTATGTTTCATCAATATAAATGATAAGGCCCCGTCAGCTCACCCTCGAGAAAATCAATTTTCTCTGAAGAGCACGCCACACCGACGGGGCCTTACGCTACTAAAATTAGCAACCAAATAAAATTTTATGCAATAAAAATCGATAAATATTTAACCATTATACTCATTTGCAATGCGTACACCTTCATCAAAGTCTACTCTATAGAGAACTAAACCTCCTCCAATAAATAAGGTAACGATTGATAGTAAACCCATTCTTACGCTACCTGTTGCAAGGGTAACAGCGCCAAGCAAAATAGGTCCTAAAACTGCAGAAAATTTTCCAAGCATATTATAAAACCCAAAAAACTCGCCCTCTTTTCCTTTAGGCACTAGCCTAGCAAAAAGGCTACGGCTTATGGCCTGAATACCCCCCTGAAATAATCCAATCATACCTGCTAACATGAAAAAATGGAACGTTGTGGTCATAAAATAGGCCAAGCCCGTGCCTATTGTATAGAAAACGATCGCTACTAATACAGCATTTTTGGGAGTTATTTTAGAGGCAAACCAATTAAATACAAGCCCACCAGGAAAAGCTACAAACTGAACAATAATCAATGCTAAAAGCATATCACTTGCCTCAAAGCCCAGAGACGATCCTACTTTAACTGCCATACGAATTATTGTATCCACACCATCCATATAAAGCCAGTATGATAAAAGAAAAGTTCCAATAATTTTCATTTTTTTTATTTCTTTAAACGTTTTCTTTAACTGAATCAAGCCAAGGCTAACGGCCTCTCCAAAAGAACTACTATCATTATTTTTTTTCTCAGGCACAAATAGAAAAATAGGTATCGAAAAAACAGCCCACCAGATTGCTACGGTGATAAAAGATAAGCGTATTGCTGTGGCCGGGTCAGGAATACCAAACCATTCAGGATTCTCGTACATTATAATATTCACTACAAACAAGATTCCACCTCCTAAATAACCAATTGAGAAACCTAGTGATGATACAAGATCAAGCTCATCTTTTTTAGCAACGGAAGGTAATAAAGAATCGTAGAACACATTTCCACTAGAGAAACCGATACACCCCACGGCATATAGGATGGCGGCTAGCTGCCAGTCACCTTGTTCAACAAACCATAATAATGATGTTGCTAGAATACCTAAAAATGCGAACGTAAGTAGAAACTTTTTCTTTGTTGATCCAGTGTCAGATATTGCACCTAAAAAAGGGGCCATTGCGGCGACAATCAGGGAAGCGACCGAATTACTTAGGCCTAGATAGAAAGTACTCTCATCGACAAGCTCTGGATTAGACCAGTATTTCTCAAAAAATATTGGGAAAAAACCTGCCATTACGGTTGTGGCAAACGCAGAGTTTGCCCAGTCATATAGCGTCCAGCTGATTACTTTCTTTTTATCCATATACTACCAACCTTGTAAGTATGTAGTTATTCCTGAATATAATTTAAATCCATCAAACGTATTATTTGCATTAATTGTTTTTCTGATTCCCAAAACTAAGTCAAACGATAAAGGACCAATCCGCTTTTTTGATTTTGAGTTTAATACCCATACCTCACCACAAATATCCCACCTGCTATTGGCTGAGTCGTAGCCTTTATGTTTTTCCATCCACTTATCCCAGCCTTTGTCTATAGAGGTGTAATCATCTCTGGATTTAGAAATCGTTCTTGATTCAAACTTTAAGAGTAGTTTGTCTTTTGAGATTTCAAACTCATATCCGACTAGACTTTTTAACCAGTTGCCTTCTTTAAGCTTATATGTCTCTCCTACCTTACTGATTATTGAATCGGGGTTTGTGTGAGCACCAGCGAATAGATTTATTGGAGTATATAATAGCTCTGGAGCACTTGATATTATATCGATAGCACCATAAACTCTCGAGCTAGATTTATTATTCCAGTTATAGCCTCCATAAAGGCCCAAGCTTAATCTGCTAACGCCAGAGCCTATATTTAACTGTGTTAGTTGTTTTGGACCTACTTCTTTAAACGGCTCTATCGTAAACCCAAAGGGTATAGACAAAAATACACGTCCGTATAACACGCCTGCCTTATTACTAGTCCAAGATGGTTCTCCTTTTAAAAGTGCAGTGATACCTAGTAAAATATCATTGACCCCAGAAGCTGACCTTAGAGATGGTACATAGTAAGACTGTAGGCTGTCAAACGTAACAGTGTCACCATATGAAAAATTTGGAGACATAAATCGAGGATCTATAAATCCTCTTGAAAAAGGTTTATTTTGTGCATGAAGGGCCCAAAGTACTGAATGGCTACCGCCATCACTGTAAAAATCATCATATATCATATTAAGCGTGTCTCTTGCTCCTGATGGGAGCGTAATAAAAGTAATGGTCTGAAAAAATGAATCTATCTTAGTCATTGCATTGTTGTGATAGTCTATTAGATCATCCACACCATAAATACGATCAATTGTTGCCGATGCCTTGTACTCTTCTTTTAGAGAAAAAATATTTGGAAAAATAACGCTCAGCATCATCTCGTTAGATACGCCATAGTCTATCCTAATTTTTCGTCCTTTTTCTTTACGCTCTTTTAACTCAGTAAGCGTTCCATAGGGTATAGCGGTCCGTGTTGTATCATAATATCCTGCATTGAATACTGGAAGGCTAGTACCATTTATTACATTAAAATTTGTTAGATAAGATTCAATAGTAACTAAATCATTTATGAGCATGTCCCCCATATGGTATAGATCATGTGCTCCATTGAAAAAACCTAAATTATTTTTAGTTTCATCATCAAAATAGGATCTGCCAATACCTCTCATATTAAAATCTTGATCCTTCAGCTTGTATTGACCTACAGTAGAATAATTACTTAAGGTAACTCTAAAAATGTTTGCTGGTACAGTGGGCAAAATCTGTCCAAAACATCCTGCCATAAAAAATATTAATGCTATTTTTTTCAATTTCAGTATAGTAAAAAGGTATCTCTAAATTTACTGAACTCTATCTCATCATGCATATACTGTGGCGACAGATAGCCAGGCGGTTTCTTTTGAGCAACAAATAGTCGTAATTGATTGGAACCAAACAACCTGTCAATGTACCCTTGTGCTTCCCACTTGAATTCTCTTGGGTGCAGCTGACTAATAAGTGTAATAATAGACGTTGCTGTCTCCAATGGCTTCACTATTTTTTTATCAAAAATAGAAATTTCTATTCCACTGCATGACCTGCCATTATACTTTGGTACCCGATTATAATAAGGCGATCCTTTTGGCCTGAACTCAACCTCTTTGAAATTGACACCGGGGAGGTTTAACATATTTAATTTTTCTATGAAAAATTTTGTAGCAAGCCATGGAGAACCAAACCTTAGATAAGGAGTATCTGTCCCAAAACCAACATTTATATTGGTTCCTCTTAATAAATCCATTCCAGAATACATTATTAGAGTATTGATGTCTTTTATATAAGGCGCAGGTTTTTTCCATGGGAGCTGGGTCTCATCAAGGTATTGTTCTCTTTTCCAGTTTGCCATTGGGACTATACTAAGATCAACTCTTTTTAAATCTTTCACCCAGCCCATCTCGTTCACCATCAATAATAATTCTCCTATTGTCATTCCATGACGAATGGGGACCAAGTGATATGCCTCAAAAGACTGGTATTCTTCTCTAGGAAGAGGTCCCTCAATTTTCAGTCCACCAAGCGGGTTTGGTCTGTCTAAAACAACAACCGGAATCTCATACTCACTTGCAGACTCAAATAGTTTAGTTATGGAAGAAATAAAGGTTGTATACCTTACCCCTGTATCCTGGATATCTATTACTATGATATCGAGTTTTTTCATTATCCAGTCTGGAGGATATAGATTACGTTCAAAAAGATTAAATACTCGGGCACCGCTAACTGGATCTACACGCTTGTTCCCAATCAACTTAGCTCTTTTATCATCCATCCCCCATATCCCATGCTCGGGCTCAAAGATTGCTTCAATATTAATGTCATCCACATTACTCAACATATCAAGAAGATGTTTATTGTTTCTATTAACAGCAGTGTGGTTACATAGGATTCCGATGTTTCTACCATGCAATAGGTCAAAATCCATCTGCTCTAAAATATCAAGACCGGTGTATACATGATTAAAAAAAGAAAGATCTGGGACACTTACTATGGATGAGTATTCATATCTGTTATCACTTGCTTGTGAAAAACAAAATAGAATGAAAAGCATTAGGACCGGTCTAAATAAAATATTTCTCATACCGTTATAGTTTTACTTTCCTCTTTAGTTATGTAGAGACCTAAAAATACTATGAGCCCATTAATTATTAGAATCTCAAAGCCAAAAGAAAAGTAGTACTGCATTATATAACTCAATATTGGAGACATAACAGCAACATAAGGAACTAAACGATCAGTCGCTCTATATTCAGTAAATAATCCAAAAGCATATAGACCCAAAAGAGGTCCATAGGTGTATCCTGCTACACTGAAAATCGCGGATATAATACTTTGATCATTAATTATATTTAGAATCATAATAACTATCATGATTACAACAGAAAATATAATATGGACAATCTTACGTTTTGTAATACTATCATGGTCACTATTCTCAAGATTTAATATGTCAACACAGAAAGAGGTTGTCAGAGATGTTAGCGCAGAGTCAGCACTTGAGTAGGCCGCTGCAATTAATCCTAAAATAAATATAATAGCGATTGGAACTCCTAGCACACCGCTAAGCGCTACAGCAGGAAATAAATCATCTGGTTTGCTAAAGCTGATACCATATTTTCCAGCGATTGAATAGAGTAAAACGCCTAAGGATAAAAACATAAGATTTACAAAAATTAAAATAATACTAAAATAAAACATATTCTTCTGAGCTTCGTTTATATTTTTACAGCTTAGGTTCTTCTGCATCATATCTTGGTCTAACCCAGTCATTGCAATTGCAATAAATGCACCAGTCAGGAATCTGCGGGCAAAATGTTGTTTCCCCTCCCAGAAAAACACCTTTGAATAGTCACTATCTTGGACAAAAGAAACTAAACTGGTATAGTTTATGCCTAAGTCTTTTCCAATCAGATAGACAGAAATAAATAACGCAGATAGCATAAAAATTGTTTGTAGAGTGTCTGTCCATATAATGGTTTTTATTCCTCCGCGAAATGTGTATAACCAGATTAAAAGAATTGTTACAAGTACCGTTACAAAAAAAGGTGCTCCCCAGGATTCAAATACACTTAGGTGTAAAACTCTGGCAACAATATATAATCTAAATGATGCTCCGATTGTCCTAGAAATAATAAAAAATATTGATCCCGTTTTATAAGATCTAACACCATATCTTTTTTGTAAGTAACCATATATTGATATAAGGTTTAATCTATAATATAGCGGCATTAGCACTAGAGCGATGAAGACATATCCCAGCATATAACCAAATACCATTTGCATATAACTAAACTGACTTTCTGCAACCCAACCAGGAACTGAAATAAATGTTACACCAGATAATGAGGTTCCTATCATCCCAAAGGCTACGACGTACCAAGGTGAGGATCTGTTACCAAGAAAAAATGATTCATTACTATCATTTTTTCCAGTATGCCAAGATATTAATGATAGAAATAAAAAATAAAGGATAATGCAACTGATTATATAGGTAGGACTCATTACTCTAGATAATAACTAAACATGTAGTAGTTCAATATACGAAGCTATAGGTTAACCGATTTTAATTTTTTCTTGCATCAAAGATAATTATGAACGACATTTTTTTAACAATTATGGCAGACAAAAAAGAATCAGGCGGCGGTTTTGATAAGACTACTGATTTCAAATGGTTTGGAATTGGTCTTCTTGTTTTTATCCTTATTTGGGTGATGCCTACCCCGCAGTCAATGATTTCAATGGCAGAAACAATTGATGGCCCCGGAACAACTGCGGTCAAAGCATTCAACATAAAAATTATTATTGCTCTTCTTGGTTGTTGTACTGTGTTCTTTGCAACCGAAGCACTGCCAATGCCTGCGGTAGCGTTATTTATTGGCCTAGTCCAACTCTTTTTTGGAATAACCGAGCCGAAAAATATAGTTGCCACCTATGCTCATGATGCTGTCTGGTTTATTGCCGGATCACTTGCTATGGGCGCTACAATGGTAAAGTATGGGCTTGATAAACGAATCGGTATGCTTGTTATGAACCTTTCAGGAACAAAAGTCCGAAATGTTGTTCTTGGTATATTGGTTGGTACGGCTATCCCTTCTGCGTTTATCAGCGAGGCATCCATAGCACCAATGTTTCTGCCTATTGCAATGGCTCTTTACACCCTGACAAGTAAAAAAGTTGGTGACGCACCTCAACTAGGAAAGTTGTTGATGATGTCGATCGCAATAGGATGTATGGTCGGGGCGCCAATGAGTCCGACCGGCGGAGCTAGAAATGCAATTATGATTGGATTTTTATCTAATCTTGGATATGAAGTAAGTTTTATGCAGTGGATGATGTTAGGTAGCTTTTATACCGTTTTCTTAGGCATCTTTTTTGCTTTTTTACTCCCATTTCTCTATAAGCCGGAGGTGGATGACTTATCTGATGCTGTATCAACACTAAAATCAGATTTAGATAAGCACGGTAATATGACCAGAGAACAGTGGATGGTTAGCGGTATCGCACTTCTAATGATTATTGCGTGGATAACGGATAAAGATCTTATAGCGCCGATACTTGGGTTTCCACTGGGCCTTGGAGGAGTTGCCATGACCGGCACTGTATTGTTCATGCTTTTAGGTCTTACCTCATGGACTGATTATGAAAAAAATGTAAGCTGGGGCGTAATTGTATTGTATGCTGGTGCAATAAGTCTAGGCGCGGTTTTCAAATCAAGTGGAGCCGCAGCATGGTTGGCAGATGTATTAATTGGCGGTTTGGAAGCGTTAAATATTAGTGGCGGATACGGACTAGCAATTATGGTTGCATTAATTGGCGCACTCATGACAAACCTAATGAGTGCAGGAGCGACTGTGGCAGTCATCGGCCCTGTTGTTCTAGAGATGGCAGTCCAAACAAAAACTAATCCGATTATTATTGGTGTTGTTCTAGCAATAGCAACCTCAATGGCTTTTTGGCTTGTTATAGGCACACCTGCTAGCTCTGTTGTATACTCAGCCGGATTATTAGAGGCAAAAGATTTTATACGAATGGCCACATTTGCATGGCCAGTTGCACTGCTTATTATAATAGCAATGATATTCTACTGGGTAGGGCTTGGTCTACAGCCTCTAGAATATGTACCACCAGAGACATTAGGAGGTTAGCTATGGATAGTGGAATTATTTTAATTATTGTTCTTATCATTATCGGTTTTGCTATTACTTGGAGTAATCAGGGTCAGGTAGAGGAGGTTGAGAATCGACAAACACAGTTTAGTAGGGATCGTCAGCAAATTGCAGATCATGATAATAGAAGTTCCTCGGAGGTGGATGAAGACCGTAATAAAATGATCAAAACATTAGAAGAGTCAATAACGGATCACCCGAAACAACTAGAGCAGATGAAAGAGATCATCAATGACTGGGCAGACATGAAAATTAAGTCTTTTAAAGATCGAAGATCTTGGGTAAGAAACCCTGAAGAAAGTGATAATTAATTATTAAAAATCACTCGTTCCCCTTCTTTTTTTGAGATCCATACCTCAAATTTTTTCATTATTTTTTTAAAAATAGGTAAACCAACCAACCTATCCATCCATTCTGATAGATTTGTATATCTTATTCTAAACCAGTTTATATCTACATGTGCAAACTGCCTAACAAAAGGTAATATTGCCATATCAGCAAGTGATAACGAAGAACCAAGGAAAAACAAATTACTATCTAATTTATTTTCATAATCATCTAATATTTTTTCACATTTTCCTCTATAATATTCAATAGAATATTCTGGATACCTATCATGGTACTTATACCTATCAAGCCACTTTTTAAATTCTTTGTCATTAATTGATATTATCTCTAGTTGATGATCTATATTATTTACAAACCAAGAGTCAGGATCATTTACCGATACCGACCATTTCATAATATCTAAACTCTCATCAATAACTTTACCATCTGGCAGGTTTAATACTGGAACAGTTCCTTTTGACGAAAGTTGGTATAGTTTTTTAGGACGTTCTTTTAATAAAATTTCTCTGTGCTCATAACTGATTTTCGAATAGTACATTGAAATCCTTGCCCTCATTGCATAGGGGCACCTGCGAAAAGTATATAAAACCGGTAATTTCATTTTCCCTGATCTAAATCTTAGGAGATCTAAAATATCTTTTTTTTATCACAAGTTTTGGGTTCTTCCTTAGCTCTTTTTGTTTACTAATGGGTAAAAATGCGAATTCTTTGCATTTAGTAGAGCAACACCCGTCAAACTTTTTCTCACATTGATTGCATTGTATAAATAAAATATGACATGCATCATTATTACAATCTCGGTGAGCATCAGAAGGGCTTCCACAAATATGGCAGTTTGCTATTACATCATCGGTGATTCTTTCCCCTAATCGAGCATCAAAAACAAAATTCTTACCAATAAATTTTGATTCTATATCTTTTCTCCTGATATCATGAGCGTATTGTATGATTCCTCCCTGAAGCTGCTTCACATTACTTATACCACTATTTATAAGGAAAGCACTCGCTTTCTCACACCTAATGCCACCCGTGCAATATAATAATACCTGATGATCTTCTCGACCATTTAACATTCTTCTTACCTCTGTTAGTAATTCTTTGGATTTCTCTACCAAGGGTATCTCTGCATTTTTAAATCTTCCAACCTCGTTCTCATAAAAATTACGCATATCAATTACAGCAGTGTTACCCTCTTCAATCGCTTTATTGAATTCTTCAGGCTGGAGATATTGACCGACTTTATTCATATCATAAGTATTATCTGATAAACCATAGGCCACAATTTCTTTTTTTATTTTTACTACAAGTTTATAGAAAGAGATACCCTCAGATACTGCTTTCTTTATTGGCACATTTATCAAACTCTTCAATCCCTTTACACCCGCTTTGAATTCTTTCCATTTATAATCTGGGACACTAATCTGAGCATTTATACCCTCTGAAGCGATATAGACCCTTCCAAAAATATTTAATGATTCAAAATAAGAATATATATTATCTCTCAGAACTTCTGGATTTTCAATAAGTGTATAGTTATAGAATGAGCAGGTTATCCGTTTAAAAGATTCAGAATTAAGATTATTAACTAATTCTTCCTTACTTTTCTTATTATATAATTTTTTAACCATAGTTAATTATCAATATATATATACTTAGTCCTACCTCCGATTGCAGTAAGCAAAACATATGTGGTACTGTTTATCGTTTCCGCAATAGTCTCCACAGGAATATCTCCGGATTTATTCTTACCAAAGAACAATACATCGTCACCAGCTTGAGGCATTGTATCACCAAAATCAACCATTAACTGATCCATACATACTCTTCCTGCGATTTTGTACTTGTCGCCCTTATAATTGACAAAGCCATTCTCATACCATGGCCTCGGAAAACCATCTGCAAAACCAGTCTGAATAACTCCAA